>JGI24539J26755_10001358_pt1 | contig 11338 bp, 8 predicted proteins | sample NorSeaMetagenome_2_FD_26755 | JGI IMG/M metagenome (IMG submission 26755)
ACGTCGTTTTCGGAGCTGCCGAACAGCCGACGCAGGTCCTCGATGATCGCGGCGGACGCCTCGTGCTTCGCGCGGTCGTCCTCCTCCGCCGGCGCCGCCGCCGAAAATGTCGCCTTTGACGAGCCCCCCACCGTTTCGTCCGTTACCGCGAGGTGCGTAGCGCAGATGACCGCCCCGGGCACGCTCGCCACCCATGCCGCGGGCACCGCCGCGACCGCGACGTTCGCGGCGTCGAAGGGCGCGTCCAGCGCTGCTTCGTCCAGGTCGCCGCATCTCGTGAACTGGTACGTCTGCGCCTCGGCGTGCCGCTCCCATCGCAGGGCGAGCGACGGCGTGAGGTGGCACGAGTGGAAGGACGTGCCGCGCGTGGGGGGCGTCGCGCCGAAGTGCTCGCAGAGCGACGCGAGGTGGTCATAATCGGCGTCGTAGGCGACGGCGGGGTTCCGCGTCGCGCCCCGCGGATGCGCCAGCGGGCACTCGACGCCGTCGACGAGCTCGACAGTCTTGTGCGTGCATGTGATGGCGCTGACCAGGGAGGGAACCTCGAGGCGGTTCCACGGGCGCGCGTGGAGGATGGACGCGGCCTCGAAGCGTGTCGGGTGGTTGACGATGATCGATCGAGACCGCGTCGGCGTCGTTGAGAGCGAACGCGTCGTCGGCGACGTGAGCTGACGGGGATTCCGATATGACGCGCTCGACGCGTCCGCGCCTTCGCCGATTCTGCGCGTCACGTCGCCGGCGTGACGGCCGCCGACGCGGCGGTAACACGCCACCGCGAGCTTCTCGAGCGCGCGGACGCGCATCGTCGATGCCGCGCCCATCGGAGTGCCCACCCGGTGTGAGAGGCGACGCCATGGACATTCCGAGAAGTCCTTGTTTTGTCATATTTTCAGGGTTGGCCGTCACGGAGCCGCCACAACCTCGATGTCCGAGCCGAAGGCGACGAGAGCGAAGGTGAAGAGATCGCTCAGGCCGACGTACCATCTGTTGGGCGACGGAGTGAGGAAGCTCCTTCGCCATAAATTGCTCAGGGTCACCCTCCTCGCCGCAGTTTTCCTCGGAGCGAGATGGACGATGCGGATACCGCTCATCCCCACACTCCTCCTCATGTTCAGCCTCCGGCACTTCGTCCTGACGCCGCCGAAGAAGAAGGACAAGGAGAAGACGTGCGGTACGGTGGACTGACGGAGGATCAAATCGCGGAGAGGGTGGTGGACTACGACGAGGACTCGTACGGCTTCGTCAGGATGGTCAGGCTGGCACTTTTGGAGTCGGGGGTATTGAACGAGGAGACCCCTCTGGGCAAACTGCACGCGCTTCGCCCGCCGAAAGGTCGGCGTAAGAACCCGTTCTTGTTCGTACTCCAAAACGACCTGCGCAAGTCGAAGGACTTCGCGGAGGCGCTGCATCGGTTCGTGCGACGCGAGGTCTGCGCCGCTCTCGGAGTTTCGCGCGTTGCGTATCAGAGGAGGCCGACGTTTCGCGTGCACATGACCGGTGGCCCGGCTCAGGGGTTCGCGCACGCCGATGGTCTTGAGCCGTATAATCATCAGCCTGGAGAGGTGAACATCTGGGCGCCGCTGAGTAAGGTGTACGGGAGCAACTCGCTGACGTCGGAGTCATCGCCGGGCAAGGGTGACTTTCACGCTTTCAAAGCCGGGGCTGGCCAGTTTGTGAGGTTCTACGGGAACAGGTGTTGGCATTACTGCTTAGATAACACCACGGAAGACACGAGGGTGAGCTTCGACCTGAGGGTGGTGCCCATGGACCTGTTCGACGACAACCACGACGGGCCGATACGGACTCTGGGCCGACGGGCGGACAAACGGCGATTCTCGAAGATACAACCGTTGAAGCTGGGCGAGTACTACATGGACTCCGACGCAGAGTTCGATGAGCAGTGGAAACAAATGAGGGGTCGAATGTAGTCGAATTTCGTTCGTAGCATCAGGGTGACTTGGCGTTGTAGGATGAATATAGTTTTATAGTTTCAGTGCGACCCTTGTGTCGTTACAAGCGAGTATTTTTGTCTTGCTTCGTCGGACATAACCTCACATTTCCTTCTCGCACATCGCCTTGTACGCGTCGCGGACTTGGTCGAATACCCTGTCCGCGATGTAGCACTGGTCCGTGCTCCCACCCTTCTGCCTCACCTTGTCGGGGTGGATGATGATCAGAGCCTTGTGGTACGCCTTCTTCACGGCGTTTGCTTCGATGAGATCGTTGAGACCGGGCGACTTGTACCCGTGGTTCTCCCACAGCACATCCCCGAGCTTGGCGAGCATGGTGCGGATGTTACCCTGGTTCTGACGCAGCCACTCGTCGATATCGGCGCCGATGAGATCCTTGAGCACCTGACGCTCAGCCTGCTCAGCCACCGCGGCTATTTCTCTGTCGCGTTTCTCCTGAAGCTTCGCCCGCATCGCCGCGCGGACCCTGTCGTGCCTCTTCTTCCTCGCCGCGGTGCGCTCCTCGGTATCACCCTCCTGCTCGTCGTCGCTAACGTCGTATTCGACCTCATCCAACGTCACCTTGCCCGAGATCGTGGTCGCTACCCCCGCGCTCGTGGCGCCTCCGTTGCCCATCATCGGACCGAACATGTCGTCAATCACCGCCGGTTCATGTACCGGTTCATATTGGCCGCTGGGCACCGACGGCGCACCGAACAGCCCGTCGAGTTCGTCCCCGAGAGACATGGTACCACCCGCGGGTTTCTTCGAAGACGCCCTGACCCCGAGGAGATCCTCCAACGAACTCCCCACCGGGCCCGAGGAAACCGTTTGCGCTGACCCTGTGGCGGACGACTTCGGCACAGACCCGGGTCCCGGCGACAAGAGGTCGTCGAATCCGGCGAACCCGTCCACGACAGGTTCCGCGTGCGTCACCGACGACAGCCGCGACGACCCCGAACTCTTCGACCTCGCCCTCTCGACCGCCCTCTCGAGGTCAGTCGCGCAGTCCGCCTCGCCCCCGCTCAACGCGTCGGAGCTATTCTGTGAGTGATCTATGTGAGTCTCCTCGCCCGTGGTACCCGCGGTTCCGCCGGCGAACGCGTCAAAGGCGTCCATGTCGTTCGACACCGAGCCCGACACGGGTGTCATGCCCGCCGGCGACGCCGTCTCCGATCCGCTGACGCTGTCACCGACGATGCTGACACCGGTCCCGAACATCGCCCCGAGGATATCGTCGGCGTCGTCGAGGCCCCCGCCGCGACCCTGAGATCCCCCGTGACCCTGAGACCCCCCGTGACTGAGATCACCCGCGCTGCCGTTCCTGCTGCCCATCGCCGCCGCCATCATGCTCGGGCCCTTCAAACTGCTCGACACCGAGCCGGTCGCGATACCTCCGAGGGACTGAGACATGAGGTCATCGAGCCCGAGGGAACCGACACCTCCGGCTGACGGCGAGGACGGCGCCTGGTATGGGGTTCCAGCCGCCAGGTTCGCATCTGTGCCGCGGGGAGACTCGAAGAAGTCACCAGCCATGCCCGGTGTCTGCGCGGGGTACGCGCCGGACGTTCCACCGGCCGCGGGCCTGCGTTTGGAGAGGAGAAGGATAATCCGAGTCAGCTCCTGATTGTGAAGAGCACGAAACGATATCTTCGCGAGGGTCGCGGGGGTTGGGCGAGGGTGTCGATCGCGCGAAAGGGCTGGGGGGGACTCACGTGTTGATTGGCTTGGGCGCTGTTCCGAGTCCGAATATATCGTCGAGTGGATCCGCGCCCGTGGAACCCGCCCCCCCGCCCCCCGCCGGGGTCGAGGCGAAGCCACCCGTCGTCACCCCGCTCGGTCCCTTCTTCGGGGTGCTGCCAAACAGGTCGTCGAGCAGGTCAGCCTCCGCCTTGCTGGACTTGGCCGTCGACATCGGGGTGCTCGTCGTCGCACCAACCTTCATCGCGTTCATGCTCTTCCCCTTCATCGACGTCGAATTCGAGAGGGAGAAGTTATCCATGAGGTTCTCGAGCCCGCTCATTGTACCCAGTGCGAGGTCGAGGGGAGGGAGAAAAAAGATTGAAGAATGTCGAGACGAGAGCCCGGTAGAACGTCTCCCTGTGGCGCGATCCCGCCGGGGTTACGCGCGGACTCGCGGATTCGAACCGACACGCCGGAGATTGGCGTGAGATCCGGACTGTTCCCTGTCCGGCCGTCCGCGCACCGCCGTGCACGATGGTTTGAACGGAGNGAGGGCGACTCCCGACTTTTACAAGTATTCGGCCCTGGAAGGCGTTCGACGCGTCACCTCGCGCGCAGATCTGCTGGAATCAGATGTTACCTCTCAACGGGAGCGTCACTCGCGCCGGCACGCGACCGGTCATACGGGCACGATGCTCAGCGTCTCCCGGGCGCACACGACCACTCTCACCTTGAACCCTTCGGTCGCGGCGAGAAGATCCTCCCGGCCCCGCCCCGTTCTCCGCGCTCGCCCCAACATTCCGCTCGCTCCAACGACCTCCCACAGACCTCAGCAGCAGCGCCAACGAGCGATGATGAGGTCGTCCACAGGGGAGCTCAACCCACGGCGCGGCCGTCGGCTGACCGCCTCCGCCACCGCCGACCTCGAGGCTGGTGAACCAGAACCCAAGCTTCAGCCCCTGGAGGGCCGCGAGCTGCTCATGCGGGTCCTGCCGTGCGTGCTCGTCGCGAGCCTCGGCGCGTTTTCCTTCGGCTACCACCTCGGCATCGTCAACCCCGCGCTGGACTACCTCGCGAGGGACCTCGGCATCGCGCTCAACACGCAACTGAAGGGCCTCGTTGTATCGACCGTCCTCGTGGGCGCCACCGTGGGCTCCCTGTACAGCGGCCGCATCGCCGACGGCGTGGGGAGGAGGACGGCGTTGGTCGGCGTCGCGGCTCCCCTCTTTCTCGGCAGCGTCCTCTGCGGCTTCGCGAACAACGTGTGGTTCATGCTGCTCGGTCGTCTGCTCGCCGGCGTGGGTATCGGCGCCTCGTCCAACCTGGTGCCGATGTACATCGCCGAGGTGTCACCCGCGCAGCTCAGAGGCACGCTCGGGTCGCTGAACCAGCTCATGATTTGCGTCGGCATCCTCGTCGCCGTCGTCGCGGGGGTTCCGCTTGTTTCAGATCCCAACCACTGGCACAACATGTTCCTCTTCGCGGCGATCCCCGGGCTCATGCAGGGCGTGCTCATGACCGTCGTCCCGGAATCGCCCGGGTGGCTCAGGCGTCAAGGGAAGGTTGCGGAGGCTGCGGCGGCGGAGACGGCGCTGTGGGGCGCGCCGGACCCGAGCGGCGGCGGCGACGACAAAGACGACAAGGATGAGAAAAAAGTGTCCACCGCCGAGTTGTTCGCCCCGGCTAACCGAAAAGCGGTCACCATCGGCACCGGTTTGTTTTTCCTCCAGCAAATGTCGGGCGTCAACGCGGTCGTGTACTTCTCCAGCGCCATGTTCGTCGCCGCGGGGGTGCAGTCCGCGGTTGCGGCTTCGGGTGAGTTTATTTCAATTCTCGTTTATTTCAATTCTCGTACATGCAATTAGACTGACGTCGTGTTTTGTTTACAGTTGCGGTATGCGCGACCAACGTNGTGGCCACCGTCTTGAGCGGCCAGGCACTTGACCGGCTCGGACGTAAGCCCTTACTCACCGGATCGTTCATCGGCATGGGTATCAGCTGCCTGGTCATCAGCTACGCGATGGCGAACCAGGCGACGTGGGCACTCGCGGGTCCAGTCGCCGTCGTCGCCGTCATGTGCTACATTGCCTCGTTTGGAATGGGATGCGGACCCATCCCCGGTTTGCTCTCCTCTGAGATTTTCAACCCCCGTATTCGAGGTGCAGGCATGTCACTTTGCTTCGTGACGCACTGGGTGTTCAACTTTGTCATCGGGCAGGCGTTCCTGCCGGTGGTCGAGGCTGTGGGCGGTCCCGCGGTGTTTGTCGGGTTCGCGGGTGTCTGCGCGCTTTCCGTTCTCTTCGTGAGGGCTACCGTCGTGGAGACCAAGGGCAAATCGCTCGACGTCATCACGAAAGAGCTAGCGGCGGCGAACTGATCGTCTACGTGTAGTCCGTCCGTGTGTTGTAAAATCGTTTATTTGTTTCGCTGCTTCTTGCGATTGGGCGGCGTCGCCTCCACGTACTCGCCCAGCCAGTCGTCCCCTCCGTCGTCGTCGTCCAAATCACCCGGAGCCCACGCCATCTGAACATCCGCCGGCGGGCCCGTGACCGTCTCCCTCTGACGCGTATCCACCGGCGTGGATCCATCGACGGAGTCCGGTATCCCCGTGCTCGCCGCCGCGCCCACGCTCGGGCCGCCCCTTCCGCCGAACGGTTCGCCCTTTCCGGAACGTCCCGGAAACTTCTCCGTCAGTTCACTCTCCCTCCCCGACGTACCCGGCGGTCCGTTGTGCCCCGCCCTCGTATCCCCCGCCATTTGTTGTGTCCGCGTGGTACCTCCCAGCGTTTGCGACGGTTCCTGTTCGATGCGCGGCAACATGGACGCCAACACGAGCTCAGCGTCAAAGTCTACGTCTGTCGGGTCGAAAGCGTACCCTCGACCGTGTTGCTGGTGTTGGTGGTACTGGTGGCTCTGGTGGCTCTGGTTTCCGCGGTTGTCGCCGCCCATCGCCCTGTACTCAGCCGTGGGCCTGACCAGCACCGGCGCCCCTGGCTCGTCGATGTACACCACCACGTCCACGTCGAGCTGCTCGCACAGACCGGTCATCACGCGAAGGTCCTTGAGGTTCACCGTCACGTCCACCTGTTCGCCCCCGTCGTGTTCGTACCTCAACACCGCGTCCTGGCCGCCGCTGTCGAGGCTCACCGATGTCTGAAGTGCCTGGCCGGCCGGTGCGTTTGGGTCGAGGTAGGACGACAACTTGAGGTTCCGTTTCGCCGGGGCGTTCGCGTCTCGCAGCACGTCCCCGGCGCCATCCTCCGGGGCGCACGATACGGTGATGTCCGCCTGCGCCGACTGGAAATGGGAAAGCATGCGACTCAACTCCTTGGGTCGGAACGCGATCTTGATGGGCATCGTGCTCGGGTCCAGCGTCGCCCTGAGGTGAGCCGCGTCGGTGACGCAGTGCACGCCGAAGGTCTTCCTGAGAGTCCCGCGGCCGCACTCGAGCTGAATCGATATCTTCTCCGGCGCGTCCACCGCCTGCGAGAGCAAAACGCGCTCAACCTTTTGCGTCCTGAGCGCCGCGAGGAGATGCTTGGCGTACACCGCCGTCTGCAACGTGCCCTCGGGGACGGTCACGTTGAAGGCATCGAACGACGTCGACTTGAACGTGACGGAGAGGAACGCGGACCGGGCGGTGTTTATCGCCTTGATCGTCAGCCCGCCGTTCCTCTGGCCTTCGCGATCGCCGGTCGCCTCGATGAGCACCTCCGCCCCGAGCTTTGAGAGGCTCGCGACGGACCTGTAGAAGCCCCGAAGGGTCATACCGGACAACGCGATGTCCATGGCGACTGTGTCACCCAGATCCGCGCCTCCACTCCGGCTCTCTGTGGTCGCCTCACCGCGCCTCGCAGGGGCTGCGACCTGGGCACCCACACAGTGATTTGAATCTCACCACGAAGTTCACTGTCAGGTCCAAGAAAAACTGCCGCGGAGAGTGAGGGCGGCACGCACGCCCGTGCGCCGGACCTCCACCAAAATCCTTTTCACGAGAGTCGGGGGTTGAAATTCGGGTGAGGGTTTGCCCTTAGGGTAAGTTTACCCTAGAGTCAGGGAAGGTTCAGGGTCTGCTCTCGTCACTTCCGATGACTTTGTATTTCATCAAGATGCCTACGTCGCCGCCGTCTTTCCCTTCATCTCCATGAACGCCATGAACGCCTTGGTCACCGTGTGCGCCAGGAACCCGCACGGTCCGAACATGCAGCACAGTGTCAGCGAATGCGCCGCCGGAACGTTCAGAGCTAAGCTGTCTAGGTAAACGTGCCGCGCCACGAACAGGTCCAACGACAGCAGATGAACCCACATGCAAGACGCGGGCTCCGCCGTCGCCAGGAAGCCCGACAGCAACGTCAACGCGTGCCTCGCTATGCTCATCACTCCATCTCCGTTGGTGTTGGTGAAGAACACGTCCACGAGTGCCTTTGCATCCACACTCTGCGAAGACACCATCGCCGCCGCCGCGTACAAGGCACCCATCAGCATGAACGGCAGGTGCGAACGCATCGCCGTCTGCGTGAACCTCGCCTTGGGAGCTCCGATCATCGCGCCGTACAGTGGCAACACCGCGACCGTTCCAACCGTGAACAGCGTCTCTGGTAAGCCTTTCACGACGACACCGGATCCTCGCGCCTCGGCCTTTGTTCCATACCCCGACGCGACCGACCAGTCACGCACCGCGCTCGTCCACTCGCCACGACGTCGCGTCAGCACCCTCTTCTTCGCGGATAACACATCCCGATGTCCGCTCGTGGGTCCCATCCCCGCGCATCCCGATCGTCTTCGTCCCATCCCCCGCGACACGTTCATGACGCCACTCGACGTCCCCGCCTGACTCGTGATCGACGGTGTCGACATCATCCCACCACCCACGCGGGCGTCTGTCCACGCGCGACCCCGTTTGTTGGGTGGTGTTGGGCGAGATCTCACAAACTCGATCCGGTGGAGATTTTTTCCGGCACGCTCGCCTCGGTTCGTCCGCGCTGCACAATGACCCCGCCCCGGGAGGGCACGACCGCGGGTTTCGACCTGGTGGACGTCGACCCGGATGCCATACGTCCCGTCAACAAGGTCCAGGCGTCGGAGGAACACCGTCGAGCGCTGGACGCGTGCCTGGTCGCGTCAACCTCCGGCGCCGAGATTCCCAAAGTCTCCAAGCGCACATTTCCACCGCCCCTCGACGCGTTCATCCTCGACGACATGGTGAGCGCATCCGAGTGCGAGGCTCTGATTAAATGCGCCGAGGGTGCGGGTTACAGCTTCTGGAACGCGGNGGCGTCCACGAATAAGTTTCGCAATTCGGACACCGTGGAGATTCACAGCGCGGCGGTCGCGGACGAACTGTGGCGGCGGTGCGCCCACCTGGTGGTGCCGACGGTGGTCATCGATGAAGGCCATCCCATGTGGGAGCCCGGGTTGGGCGGGACGTGGGAGGCGTGCGGGGTGAACGACCANCTCCTCTTCAACAGGTACGAATCCGGCGGTCACTTCTCGCCNCACACCGACGGCGCATCCATCGTGGACATGAACCGAAGGTCGCTNTACTCAATGCTGGTGTACNTGAACCGGTGCCCAGTGGGTGGGGGCACAGCCATGTTCGTCCCGCCNGAGGGAACCGGCATGGGTAAGTTCATCGTCGACGAATCGCTCGGCGTGTACAGGTGGCCCGACGAGTGGAAAGCGGCGGTGGCGCCCGTGGAACCCGGCACGGCGCTGGTGTTCAGGCAGGACACGAGCCACGAAGGGACGCCGGTGGGCGAGGGCCACCTCAAGGTAATCATCCGCACAGACGTCATGTACGAACGGGCCAACCCACTGTTCACGGACGACGTGGGGAAACAAGCGTTCGACCTGCACCGCCGGGCGCAACGTGCGGAGGGTGAGAGTGATCACATGACGGCGATGAGGCTGTACAGGCACTGCAGGAGACTCTGCCCGGAGTACGCGGACTTCGTCGGTATGGCGTGACGGTGTGTAAGGCCTACTTGTATGTGGACCAGTAGATTTTAGCGACTTTATTAGCGACACCCTCGTATCCAGTCACTTCGCCCCCGCGCGAGGATGCTCGCGTCGCGTTCGATTACTTGTATTCGACCCACCGTCGCGATCGCTCGTCGTAACGTCGCTTGGCGTACCACCAGGTCTCCTCCAGCGGTCAAACCCCGCCGCGTCCAACCCAGGGCGTCGACCGAAGACGCGATCAAAATGCCCTTCGACCCATCCAGCCAGTCGTCCTACCCCACGACCGCCGTCACCCACGTGGCGTTCGAATTGGACGTGAACTTCGATGACAAGGTCATCTCTGGAACGGCGACCGCGAGTGTGACGGTCGAGTCGGAGAGCTCGACCCTGACGCTGGACACCCGCGATCTGCACATCGAACGTGTCCAGATGGACGGGGCGGATCTGACGTTTGTCTTGGGCGAGGTCCACCCGGTGATGGGCGCGCCTCTCGTGATTGAACTCGGCACGCGGATGGATGCGAACACCGCGTTCGACGTGGTCATCACGTATCGTACGTCGCCATCGTCCTCCGCTGTCCAGTGGCTCAGGCCCGAGCAGACCGCCGGCGGGACGCACCCTTACCTGTTCACGCAATGCCAAGCCATCCACGCGAGGTCGCTGTTCCCGTGCCAGGATACACCCGGCGCGAAGATGACCTACAGCGCCAAGGTGACCGCCCCCGACCCCCTCACCGCGCTCATGTCCGCCATTCCCCTCGGTGAACCCGCGGATGTTGGCGATGGCAAACGGTGTTTCGAGTTTGAGCAGCGAGTTCCGATTCCGCCCTATCTACTGGCGTTGGCGGTTGGCAACGTGGAGGCTGTCGAGATTGGTCCCCGTTCCAAGGTTTGGAGCGAGCCCGAGATGGTCCAGGCGGGTGCGTTTGAATTCGCCGAGACTGAGGATTTCCTCAAGGCGGCTGAGCAGGTCGCTGGTCCGTACGTGTGGGGGCGCTACGACCTTCTCCTCCTGCCGCCTTCGTTCCCTTACGGAGGGATGGAGAACCCGTGTTTGACGTTTGTAACCCCAACTCTGCTGGCGGGTGATCGAAGCCAGGCGCACGTGGTGGCGCACGAGATCGCGCACTCGTGGAGTGGTAACCTGGTGACGAACAAAACCTGGGAGCACTTCTGGCTCAACGAGGGGTTCACCGTGTTCATCGAGCGCAAGATCATGAACAAGATGTACGGCAAGAGCGTTTTCGACTTCAACGCCATCGGCGGTTTGATGGAGCTCAAGGAGACCGTGGCCCGGCTGGGTGAGAGCCACCCGCACACCGTGCTCAAGCCCGCACTGGCAGGCGGTGTCGACCCCGACGACGTCTTCTCCAAGGTTCCCTACGAGAAGGGCTTTGCGTTTTTGGTATATCTCGAGCACGTGACCCGCGGCGGCGGCGACGGGCCGGAACACGCGGATGCCGCCAACGGCACCCCAGAGTTTGCCGAGTTTCTCATCGAGCACTTCAAGCGACACCAGTACAACACCGTCGACACCGACGACTTCAAAACTGCGTACACCGCCCGGTTTCCCGAGGCGTCGGCGGTTGTCGACTGGGACGCGTGGCTGACGAAGCCCGGCATGCCCCCCGTGGACGTGGGGCTGTATTACGACGGCGGGTCCTCGGAGGCTTCCGCGGAGCTCGCGCGTCGGTGGCACCTGTGCGACGTGCTCGGCATGGGCGGCGAGGGGACCAAGCCGGTGGG
>JGI24539J26755_10001360_pt1 | contig 11330 bp, 4 predicted proteins | sample NorSeaMetagenome_2_FD_26755 | JGI IMG/M metagenome (IMG submission 26755)
ACCAGCCGTATTATCAGGATTTATTGGAGCATGTCGATCAGGAGTTAATCCATAAGTGATGTAAACAGCCTGACCTACAGGTGTGAAATATAAATCATTTTTAGTAGGGTCCGGATCTATACCAATATCACCACCTAAATCAATCTGACCAGTTGTTGTGTTATAAGTTAATCCATTACCAGCAGAACCTGTTATATCACTTCCACCTTGTTCAAAAATACTAACCAAATCACCAGTTGAATTTTTATAATAAACAAGTTGTGTTTCTTTATCTAGAAAGTATGTATTATTACTTACGTCACCAAAATCATCGTTTATATTATCAATTATTACTGTATAATCAATTCCCTTTTTTTGTGATACTCCATTATTTATATTTAATAGTCCCATAATTTTTATTTTATCCTATTTTTACATTTCCGTAATCGTCAGCTGTGTTTGTGTTTAATAAAGGAACTGTATTTAAATTTAATCCAGTACCTATCTTACTCATTATTAATCCATATATGTAAGCTCCTCCAGTAGTTATTGAATCATTTACTAGTCTTACATTCTTAATCAAAGGATTATTTACATTAGCTGAACAACCCTCCATATATAATTCACTAGTTCCGCTAACTCTAATACCAAATGCTTCTTCAGTATTTGTAGAATTCCAATTAGTAGCGCTTACATTTTTCATTCTAAAAGTACCANTATCTAATCTNTNAAAAGCTGGTCTATTAGTAGCGTTTGTTTCTAATACAACATTTTCTAAATTATATCCTCCAGTCTGGGTAGTATTTTGTGTATATAAAGCAGTTGTATTTTCACTGTAAATATAAACATCTTTAATAGATGCTATGTAAACAGCTGAAACTGCGTAAGGATGTGTACCATAATAATAAACTTTAGTATCTTTAAGTGGAGTAGGATTTGCAGTAGTCCAAGTAACTCCTCCATCGTAATCAAGTGCAGAAAAAGCACCCGAAGTACATGTAATTGTACATCCATGTATTTTTTGAGTTACCTTACTATATATCATATTTTGAACTGTAGCATCCCCAGTAATATTACAATCAATTAAATCACCGAGTGATCCTATTTGACCACCAGAAACAATTGTAATATCACAATTAATAAAACTACCTCTACCAGATTTAACTATTACTTTAGCATCGCTAGTATCTCCAGAGAAATTAACAAAGCTGTTAGTGCTAGTCCAATTTCCTCCTTCTATATCAGAATTAAAAACTCCGGGGTTATTTACTGAAGATATGAACGTACCTGAATTAGATTTTACAGTAACCGAACTAGATCCTAGATTAGGAGCAATAATAGAAGAATTAGTAGATGTGGAAGTACCATTAGAAACTATCTTTAAATCATTAAGATAAAGTATTTTATTTTGGCCACTACCAGCATAAAAAAGATAAAATTCACTTCCAGTATCTGAAGTATGTGTTATTGTGTGACCATTACCATTTATATTAAGAGTAGCATTAGTTGATCCAGGCATAATACATTGAGAAGTAGATGTAATATCCGAATGTAATGTAATAACATCTCCACTAGATGCATTAGTAAAAGCAGCTGATAAAGTAGCATAATAATTAGGAATACCACTACTATCATTAATACTAATTATCCCATAACCTGCGGACATTGCTACCCATGTGTTTAAGTTATTATCCCAACGATATAAAGCATTTAATTCAGTGTTATGAACTATCTCGTCAGGTTCTGCTGAAATTGCAAACATCTCCGAACTATCTACTCTATTTAAAAGAATACCATGTTCTTTACTTAAAAGTTTAGTTCTACCATAAACTTCGATACTTTTATCATCATTAGATACAAAGGTATTATCATCACTTGAATTAACAATTTTAAAGTTATACGGAGTTCTTTCTAATCCGGAATCACCTTTTATTAAAGTGTTACCTTGTAAAGATATTTGTTCTTTAGATGTACCATAATTAGTCTCATAAAGTACCGAATTTCTAACTATAAACCTATTTCCTGCCGTGTTTTGACCGTTTCTGTTAAAAGTTAAACTCGCATCTGTGTTATTCCTTAAATCAAATCGAATAGCTTCATTATCGTTCCAAGTAGCACCGTGAAAAAAGCTTATATATCCATCACTAAATTGCTGTCCATAATTCCAAGTCGCATTGAACTGTCCCATAGAAATAGATGAATTAATAGTAACCCCACCGTTTGTACCAATACTTAATAAGTCATTTCCATTTGTTTTATATTTAACTTTGAAAACATCATCACCTACATCGAATCCACTACCTCTAATTTCTAAGCCACCATTTCTATAAATTTTAGTATATTCTGTTGTTGATGATAATTTTTGAAAGGTTAAGTTATAACCTCCTAAATCTACTATTCTATTATCAGTTAAACTATCATCAACCGTGTAAATAGAATTATCAACACTACTACCGCTACTTATCTCTTCCCAAGTAGTACCATTCCAAACAAGCTTTTTGTTTAAGTCTGTATCAAAACATTCAAGACCTTTTTGATCCGTTCCGAATGATCCACTTGATCCAAGTCTTCCAGCTGTATTTGTTGTAATATTCCCGAAAAACAATTGTTGAGAAGTATTGGTACTTGCTTGCATTATTGAAACCTTAGCTCCTACTTTTCCTGTTTGTCCACCTAATGTTAAAGATGTTGCATCAATATGAGAAGCACCACTTTGTAAATCTATAATATTCCCTCTTCCTTGGTGATATAGTTGTATGTGTGGTACACCACCTATTGTAAAAGTTTTAAATACTGCATTACTACTTTGATATGTTTCAATTCTTCCATCTGTAGCTAAATTAATACCAGTATTTCCACTGTTCTCTATAAGTCTTAAAAGACTTGAAGCTTGACCACTAGGATTATACATTATATGTGCAACATTATTTACTTTTGCACCTCCCCAACAAGTTTGACCGTTGTTTCTTATATCTAAAAGTGAATCATTATTAATATCAGTAACTTTAAAACCACTTGTGTTAACTGAATTGTTTGAACCTTTTATTAATGTATCATCTTGTAAACTAATATTTTCATCTCCTATAACTGCTGAACCTCTTAAAATCCACCTTGAAGAACTATCTATTAAACTATGTTCAACAGTAGCCTTTTTAAATTTTACATAATTATTTGTATCTAAAATAACTCCAAAACTACTATGACCCGCTTTTAATACAACATCTGGATAAACACCGATAGATGCACCATGAGAAACATTAGATTTAATTTTAATTGAAAATCCAGCACTACCAAAGTTTAAATAATCATTTTCAAGAGATCCACCCGATAATTTTAAGCCATTAAGAAATGACATATTACATAATGCTTCTGTACCACTACTAGCTGTATTATAAAAGGTATGTTTACCATCAACAGCATCACCACCATATCCAATTCCGTGTCCGTTTGCATTACCTTGTTGAACATCTAAAAGTATTCTGTTTGCTCCTGTTGAATCTTTTAATTGCCAAGAGTTATCGTTTAAATCCGAATAATACGAACCGTCAAATGTTAAATTTGCGTTACTTAAATTATCACCATTTATATTAGAAATAATATCATCTACATATTTCTTAGGAACTAAAGATGTGTTAACTAATGTTGTATAGTCAGCATCAACTCCAGTATCTTCATTAGTTTCTCCAAACCCAGAATACTTAATACCTTTTTTATTAGTCGATCCTTCTGTATACTTACTATCAGTTGATCCCATCCCAATGGTAAGACCTTCTGCTGTACTATTATTACCAATAAGTATTGAATTAGGAAACGATTGTATTCCCATAGAGTCTCCGTCTAATAAAGCTATTCCATAATATCCTACCATAAGCTGGCCGGTTTTACTGTTGTCGGGGTTTCTAACTATAGATTGAAACCAAGTCTCAGTAAGAGTAACCTCACTCTTATGTCCGTTAGCATTGTACACCTCTGACGTATGTTTATCATAACTCGCATTACTTACACTCTTAGTGTTACTGTTATGTGATTGCCATATAGTTCTTGACCAATAATTAGGACTATCTGATTCAGCAAAAGTCATTGAAGAATTAATACCTGGTGTATTTTGAATTGTTATTTGGGTAACATCTTTATATTGCTTTATATAAGTGTTACCTGTTTGACTTTCGTAAACACCAATGTTTACACCCAAATGTCCTGAAGCTCCAAATATTTTATGTTCTCCGTGAAAGGCTATGTAATCAAATCTTGATATATATTCAGCAGATCCTCCTGAATTAACAGGTAAATTTCCTAAAGAATCAGCACCCCATCTAATAATATTAGCTCCGTCAGATGGAATAAAATACATATTATTAGCAGCATTACTAGAATCATTGAAATCCAAAACTCCACCTAAATCAATTTTACCAGTAGTTGTATTAAAAGTTAACCCAGCCCCAGCAGAACCTGTTATATTATTTACAATAACATCATCTACATATTTCTTAGGAACTAAAGATGTGTTAACTAATGTTGTATAGTCAGCATCAACTCCAGTATCTCCATCAGTTTCTCCAAAACCAGAATACTTAATACCTTTTTTATTTGTTGTGTTATCATCATAATAAGAATCATTTACTCCTTTACCAATAAAAAGTCCTTTGAAAGCATCCATATCACCAAGTAATAGGCCAGTAGGTACTGTAGTAATACCCAACCCTTCTCCATCTTTTAAGTAAATACCATTCGGTTGAAGAATAGCTATAAGACTCTTACTATTATCAGCATTAGGTACATAGATATTAAACCCACCTTCAGTAAACCTAAAAGTAGAAGTGTGTCCCGCGGTATTATCAATTAACCATTCGAATTTACTAAAAGTATTAGTAAATATTGAATTCCTAGGAGTACCTACTGTACTATCTGATTCCCAAATTTGTAATATGTGATTATTATTATCATCGTATTGTCTAAAAGTTCTTTTACTATCACCACCTGGAAAACTATTAATAGTACCATCTGAGTTACTAAGTTGGGAAACATCCTTATACTCTTTAACATGATAATTACTACCTTGATACTCATAGCACCCTAATGAATTCCCAGATACCCCATTACCATAAGCACCTTCCCCATACATCCCTGTAACATTAAAAGTACCTAGCTGACTCCAATTCTTAAAGTATGTTATATAATGAATTTGATTCTGATCACCATTTGTAGCTACATCACCATCACTATTTAATCCCCAAGTTACTATATTTGAATTTAAGGTAGGAGTAAAGTAAATATTATCAGCAGCATTACTAGGATCATTAAAATCTAAAACACCACCTAAATCAATTTTATTAGTAGTTGTATTATAAGTTAAACCCGCACCTACAGAACCTGTTATATTATTTATAATAGAATTATCTACATAAGCTTTATCTACTAATGTTCTATCAGTAAATCCTAAATGATAATCATCACCATATTCAAGTCCTTTTGTACTTCCACTTACTCTGTTATCAGTAAATATAGAACCACTTATATTTAAATCAATATTAGTTTCAGGTCCATATAAATTTAATGTATCTCCTGTTATTGTTATACCATTTTGTGTATTACCATTATAATATAATGATGTTTCTGAATCTGCTTGTGTAAACACATTATATGTTCCAGAACCACTTGAGTGTGATAACGAAGTTTGATTAGTAGCAAAAACTAAACTACTACTTTGTGAAGTAGAAGTATTTTCAGAACTAAAAGTTAATTGGTCTTGTAAGTTTATATATGAAGTTATATTAGTTGATGTATCTGATATTTCTCTTCTATATTGTAATGGTGTTGTAGTATTTTGGTGTGTTTGAGTACCACTTAAACTAACAGAGTTAATTGTTAAATTACCAGGTGTGTATTCTGATGTTATACTATCAAATCCAGGAAATGTATGTGTTCGTGTTGATGTTATACTATTAATATTAATACCATTAAAAGCATCAGTTAAAGTACCTAAATTTAATGTTTTATTATTACCATTAATATCAGTATCTTTATTTAATGTACCACCTAATTCAACATCACCACCAGTAGATATATTTAATCCATTATCAGCAGTTTTCACACCACCCTCTTCAAAAATAGATATAACTACATCATTTGAATTTTTATAATATATCAATGAATCAGATAAATCTTTAAAATATGTTTCTGATTCTATATTAATCCAATCTGATGGTCCATCAACTTCTTTTGAATAACTTATACCATTATTATTTCTTATATTTTTGTTATATATACCCATCTTTATTAATTAAATTGATCTTTGATTATATTAGCATCTTCAATAAGAGTACCTCCTACTACATCTGATATAGCTTTTGTATTTTGTCTAATAGTAACACCAAAACTAGTATTATTATCATAATTTATTACTATTGGTTCTCCAGCTACTTCTGATTCTAAATATAAATATTCATCAACACCATCAGTATCTTGTGTAGCTAATATATCTATATTAGTATTGTTGTTAGTTAATGTAACTAGTTCTAAAGCACAATCAGCAGCAGTTGTTGTAGTACTTGTAATAGTTTCACTTCCGATAGTATAACTAGCTCCAGTTCCATCAACCATAACTCTTATTTTTTGTTTTTCAGATGAAAATGAATTCATCTTATTAGTATTTAATCCACCACTATATATTCCAATAGTACCACCAGATGTACTAGTTGTTAATATTTGACTGTTTTGGTCTCTAACTATGATTGTTGCTCCGTTGTAAACTATCCTAGTTGAGCTGGACCAACCTTCTAACATTAATGTATTTGAGTATGTGTGTGCTGATTGACTAGTATCACATGGTGCGGATGTGTCACACCTTTCAACGATAGTACCACCTATATTAACATCAGCACCATTAAGGCTAAAAGTTTCACCTAAAGAACTAGGAGTCGCAGATGTTCTTTTAGGTCCTATATTTATTACAGTACCACTAGGTATATTTAATCTACCACCAGAAAATGAAATCCAAAAATCTTGAACATCCCAATTACCTAGCATATTCATAGTACCACCTGCGGAAGCCATAAACCATCCTTCAACAAATTCATATTGAAAAGCACCTCCTGTTCTATTACCTTTTTGTAATCTATAATTTAATGTATTATTACCCGCAGATGAACTTACCAAGTTACTACCTTGTGAGTCGCTCGTATAGTCAAAGTTACCATTAAATGTTGTATTTACTATTGTCGAACCAGTTAGCCAACATCTATCAACTAAAGATATATCAATAATACCTTTATGAGCACCAGTTAAGAAACCTAAATGTCCATTAACCTTTAAATGTGTTCCATAAAAATTTGTTATTCTATCAATTCTAGTAACATCAAATGTTATATTCTTATTAAGTGAATTAATATCAGTAGAGTTTAAAACATGATTTATATAATTAGCTCTTACTGTACATAACAACCCATCAGGATTAGTATTTAAATCTAATCCACATAAAGTATCACTAGCTCCTATAATATCATCTGAATTAACTGTTAATTTAGAAACACCAGAAGTTCCACTAACTGATGAATGTAATATCCCTTGAGCAACTGTTGATTCAATTAAAGGACATTCTATTGATATTTTTGTTTTATCAGCAACACTATTATCAGTAGTAGTTATTGTAACACCACCACTACTTACTATACTTCTTTTTCCTTTAAGATTAATATTTTCATTAGAAACTGAAACTAAACATCCTGTAGAACTATTTTCACAAATATCCCATTCGTATATTTGTGTATAACCACTACCTTGAGATCCATTATTTTCAAATATATTACCACATGATCCAGAACCATAAAATAATCCAGAACCATATACATTACATTCTGTAAATAAAGTTGATTTGTTAAATATCGGACCAGAAGTGTTTTTATAAACTTTACTATTTGGTTCAAAAAAATGATTAACTCCATCAACACAAAGACCATTAACATTAGTTGTGGTTATGTTATAAACACCAGGTTTAACGTGTATTGTATCACCTGATTGAGATATTGAACTAGCCCACTCAAGACTTATTGGTTTATTAATATCACCTATTATATCAGCTCTTACATCACCAGAAACACCAACTTCTGAAACAAAAATAGTGTTTCCATAATCTACATCATTTGAGTTATCAAATAAAAGAACCCAGTTGGAACCATCCCAACGATATAAAGAATTAATATCAGTATTGTAAACTATCTCATTAATATCAGCTGATATTAATGCCATTTCTGAATCATCTACTCTATTTAAAAGAATACCATGTTCTTTAGAAGATAATTCTAATTTTTCACTTATTAAAGTATTTCCTTGCAATGAGATATCTTCAGTTCCTATAAGAACACTACCACCTACTATAAATTGTCTATCTCCTCCTAATATGTTGAATCTAACTTTATCTGGGAATCCAATTCCTGTTTGTATATCATGTACTAATGAACTACCACCATTGTGGTAAAAATTCATTGCTTTTGTAGTTGTTTGAACTTTNAAANAACTTGAAGCAACTGTGAAAGTTCCATTAACTGNGNCATTACCATCATTAACATCAAGTATTACATTTCCTGTTCCGTTTTTAACAGTAAATAAATCAGTTAAACGACCTAGAATTTCTACTTCTCCATATCCTTTAACTTTTAAATATGGATTTGTACCAGCACCACCGAATGGAAATCCTTCTACTTTAAAAGGCTCCAATACATATTCACCACTTGAGTTAAAATTTAATGTTTTACCATTTAGATCGACAACTCTATTTCCTAATAATTGACCATTATTTTCATAAATAGAAAAATCAACACCACCTTCACCAACAGGAACTATGTTACCATCACTATCCAGTGTAGATAAAACTGGACCATTCATACCTAATGTTTTAAATCCTGGATCTGGTATGGGTAAACTGGACATATCGTCCTCAATAAATACAACTCTTGACATATCGTATATATTAAAATGATTAAGTCAAATCACTTTAATGTATATTATTTATGTAATAAATGGAATTTTAAATATTAAGATTTTTTAATATTTATCACTTTAAGAATATTATTATTAGTACTACATTCAAATAAATCACAAATCCAATCTTTGTCTATTTTAACTTTAAATGTTTTATTTTTAACTCTTTTACCTTTTCCTTTAATCACTGGAATAGAATATTCCCATCCGTTATAATAGTTTTGTTTAACTTCTGGAAAATAAATATCAATGTCTTTATCGGTTCTACAAATACCATATACATCAGGATTATCTAAAATAGTAAGTTCTATTTCTCCTGATTTTCTTGCTTTTTCAATAATTTCTAATAAATCATTTTTTTCTTTTTCTTCTTCGGCTAATTTATTTTTCCAATAAGTTGTATTTTCAATACCTTTTTTATCGGCTTCTGAATTATTATAAGCCCAATGTAAGTATTCAGAATCTATTTCAGAAACTTCTTGATATGTTTTATTATTATGTTTACCGAAAGTAAAAGTAGTTCTTCTTAACTCATCTTTTCTAGCTTGTTCTTTGAGTCTTCTTTCTTTTTCGGATTTTGTTTCTTGGAAATATGTAACTAAATTTGTTCCTCTCAAAGTTGGATCAGGAACTAAATCTACACAACCTAATTTTTTAGCTTTCTCTATAGCCTTTTCCTTATCCATTGATAAGTTTTTTATATATGATTTTTGAAAATCATGACCAATTAATCTATCTCCTATATGAACAGGATCTGTTCTAACTGACCAAAGTGTGTAATATTTTTCTGTAAATCCGATTGCTAATGACATATCTATTTGTTTTTGATATATCTAAGATACTAAATTAATTGTTATTTTTCAAATAAATTCGTAATAATTTTCCACTTTATCCATATAATTACTAGATTTTTGTAAATCATAGTCAAATATACTTGTTAAAACATATTTAAACCTTTTAATATTGATTTTACTACCATTAATTACTTTAAATATTTTAAAAGGTTCCATATTTGAATATTTTTCACTATCATTAAAAATAAGTGAAATAGGATTACCAGTCATATAAATCATTTGGTTTTTATCTAATCCTTCTAATCCACTCAAATCTTCAATTTCGTTATTTTTTAAACTTAAACTATTTTTTATATATTTTGGAATATGTTCAAAGCTTTTAATATTATTATTATTACATGAGAAATAACCATTAACCGATTCGGGACCAAATTGTAATGAAGTTAATTCATTACCAGAAGCATCAAAATGTTCTTTTATTATTTTAGGACATCCTTCTAATGTAGTTAAATAATTATAACCACAATGAAAATAACCACCAACCTTTTCAGGACTTCCTTTTAAATCAGTTAATATATTATAAGAACAATCAAATGATTTAGTTTCTATTAAATTACTTTCTTGTAAAGTTTTCAATCCATTGTTTGAACAATTGAAATCACCGGTTACATATTTTGGACTCCCCTTTAATGATTGTAAACCATTGTTTGAACAATCAAATACCCCGTCAATTCTTTCTGGACTTCCTTCTAATGATATTAAAGAGTTTGATTCACAATAAAAGTTACCAGTTACATGTTTTGGAGATCCTTCTAATGTATTTATATTATTATGTGAGCAATCAAAATGTCCATCAACTTTATTGTTACATATTTTGGACTCCCCTTTAATGATTGTAAACCATTGTTTGAACAATCAAATACTCCGTCAATTCTTTCTGGACTTCCTTCTAATGATATTAAAGAGTTTGATTCACAATAAAAGTTACCAGTTACATATTTTGGTGCTCCTTCTAATGTATTTATTAGATTATGTGAACAATCAAAATGTCCATCAACTTTATTAAATTTTAATGGTATGTGTGTTAATCCATCAGGATTATCAGAATCGGATTGACCATTTAAAAAAACACTTTCATTAACATCAATAGATCCATCATCATTAATGATGTAATTTCTTATTTTATATTTATCNCAAAGTTCTTCAATACTCATCTTATTATATAGTGTTTTTTTATTTTATCTAATCTAATAGGTCTATTATATTCATCCATTAAATATTTTAATCTTTTTAAATTAATGACACCATCTTTCAAAATTCTATAAGCTTTAAATGCTCTTAAAAAATCCATATCTACATTACTGAATATAAACCCAATTGGGTTACCATTAAAGTACATATTTCCTTTTATTGAATTTGGTGTAAAATCAAAGTTTTCTATTTGATTACCATCAAATGTGAAATTACCACCAACCTTTTCAGGTCCAAATTCAAATGAAGTTAATCTATTATATTGACAATTAATATCACCACCTATTTCTTTAGGACATCCTTTTAATGTGGTTAATAAATTACGTTGAA
>JGI24539J26755_10001361_pt1 | contig 11330 bp, 7 predicted proteins | sample NorSeaMetagenome_2_FD_26755 | JGI IMG/M metagenome (IMG submission 26755)
GGATTTTACCCTGATTCATTTAACCTCACTCTAAACTCTGAAGATCAAATTTACTATACATTAGATGGAACAGAACCTTCAATTAATTCAATTCTATATACTAATCCAATTCTTATTTCTGCATCGAAGACAAATAAATTATCACTAATACCTACTACTTTCCTTGAGTATTTACCCGATGTTAAGCCGAATAAAATATTTGGTTTTCAACTTCCTAAAAACATTATAAATGAAGCTGTAGTGATTAAATCGGCTTCATTTAAAAACGAAGAACTAACGGGTAAAACTTATTGTAGAACCTATTTCACGAAAGAAAATAAGCATAAATTCTCCATAATATCTATTATTACAGATAGTTTAAGTCTATTTGATAAGGACACAGGAATATATGTACCAGGAACGAATTTTGACGAGAACGATAAAAACTGGAGCGGAAATTATTACCAAAGAGGCAAGGACTGGGAAAGAAAAGCAAATATTGATTTTTTTGATAATACAGGAAAATTAGCGTTTTCAGAAACTGTTGGATTACGTGTTGTTGGAAATAAATCAAGATCGGCTCCACAAAAATCCATTCGCCTTTATTTTAGGGAAGATTACGGAAAAAGTAGTATTAACTATCCCTTTTTCAAAGACAGAGATTATAGTGATTTTAAACGACTAACATTACGATCATCATTTACATTTTGGTGGGGAAGAAACACCTTGTTTCAAGACGATATACTTCATGCCCATGTGGCGCAAAGTGGATTTGAAATAGACCATCAACAAAGCCTACCTAATATAGTTTTTATTAATGGGGAATACTGGGGTATTCACAACATTAGGGAACGTCAAGATAAAAACTATTTATCATCAATTCATAATATAGATGATGATGAAGTAGATATTATTAAAGGAAATTTATCCGCTGAAGAAGGAACCGCAGATGACTTTATTGACATCATAAATTTTGTTGGAAATAATGATTTATCAGTGACCCATAATTACGATAATGTTAAGGATAGAATAGACATCAATAATTTTATTGATTATAATATTATTCAAACCTTTTACGGAAATACCGACTGGCCTGGCAATAATATAAAGATGTGGCGAGAACAAAAAAATGGAGCAAAGTGGAGATGGATATTGTATGATTTAGACGCTGCTATCCCTAATGTTTTACAAAATCCTTTTGAAGGAATTAATAACTCGAATTCTAAACATAGTACTTTGTTTAAAAATCTTATTAAAAATGAGGAATTTAAAACTGATTTTATAAATCGTTATATATATCACTTACAAACGACTTTTGACCCTCAGAGAATTGAAGAATTAAGCTCCAAGTTTAAAGCCGCTTATTTACCCGAATTACAACAACATATAGCTAGATGGAATATTCCTATTGATCAAGATTCATGGGAATATAGCTGTAATTACTTTGATAAGTTTGTCAAAGAAAGACCATGTGTTATTAAAACTATTTTAATAGATCAATTTGATTTAGAAAATTTTGATGATTTTGACTGTTTGTACTCCGTAAATCTTGAAAAAGATAGTATCAAAAATGTTATGAAAATATTTCCTAATCCAAATTCGGGACAATTCTACGTTTTAATGAATCTTAAAAGAAAAATTAATGGAACAATAACGATTTTTAACAGTTTGGGGAAATCTATTTATTCCTCTAATATTAACAATTTAATACACCGAGTAAACCTAAACTCAATTGCAAATGGTATTTATTTTGTTAGAATAGATTCTAAACACTTTCAAACGATTGAAAGAGTCATTATTCAATAAATACTCTTTCAATAATATATTTTTTTCAACGGCTCCTTTTATCAATTAACCTTCAGTTCCAACTTTGAACAAACGTTAATTAATCTACACAAAAAAAACAGCTAGAAATAAAATCTAATCATAATTCTAACCTCAACTCTTAAAAAAAAGGTTTAGATATTTCCCAGTCATTTACGAGGGTTTCAATCCCGAATTTGCTGATCTGTCATCTTGTTCTTTTTCCTTTATCTAAAGGAATCACAAAGGTAACCCAATCAACAAAAAAAACATTTTCAGAAACAAAATTTGAATCAGTAGAAATGCCAATCCAAGTCCTTAAAAAAAGCACTAACCCTACTCTTTAGATTAAAAAAATCGAAGACTAAAAACAGAAACAAAACTTTTAACAGATTAAAACATGCGTAAAAATAGGTTTTAAAAGGTAATACTTAAGTACCTTTAAGAAAATATTTTACTATGAAACAAGTCGAAGCAATTATCAGAAAATCAACCTTTGATGATGTAAAAGAAGCTTTATTAGAGGTAGAAGTTACCTTTTTCACTTATTGGGATGTTACGGGTGTTGGAAACGAAAAAATAGGTCATGTATATAGAGGAGTTGAATATAGTAGTACTGACATTCAAAGACGAAAAATATCAATTGTTATTTCTGATGAATTTTTAGAAAGAACAATAAAAGCGATTATGGATTCTGCTAGTACGGGAAAAGTAGGTGATGGAAAAATATTTGTTTCGGAAGTAAATGAAGCATATAGAATACGTACAAATGAAAGTGGTAATTCAGCACTTTAAAGACAAAAATTAAAACAACACAACGTGGATAATCTCTTAACAATAAATAATGTGTGGATGATGATTTGTACCGGATTGGTATTCTTCATGCATCTTGGGTTTTCTTTATTAGAAATTGGTCTTACTAGACAAAAGAACACTATTAATATTTTATTTAAAAACATTTTCATCATATGTTCGGGACTTTTACTTTATTATATCGGTGGGTTTAATTTAATGTACCCTGGTTTCGAAGGTGGAGATATAGGAATATTAAAATTTGCTGGGTTCGGCATTGAAGCTCCCGGAAATGGTATGACTGCAGAATATGCAAATGCAGGATATACATGGTGGACTGAGTTCCTTTTTCAAGGTATGTTTGCAGCAACTGCTGCAACAATAGTATCTGGAGCTGTTGCTGAAAGAGTAAAGCTTAGCTCATTTATGATTTTTGTAGTAATATATGTTGGATTAATATATCCAATTGTCGGTTCATGGAAATGGGGTGGTGGTTTCTTAGAAAAGCTTGGTTTCTATGACTTTGCAGGTTCATCATTAGTTCACTCTGTTGGTGGATGGGCAGCCTTAATTGCTGTTTGGTTACTAGGTGCTCGAATTGGTAAATTTGGTAAAGATGGTAAATCACTAGTTATATTTGGACATAATATTCCATTTGCAACTGCAGGGGTTTTAATTCTTTGGTTAGGTTGGTTTGGTTTCAATGGTGGTTCAGTTTTATCTGCGGATCCTAGCTTGACGTCCCTTACACTTGTAACAACTAGTTTAGCTGCAGCTGCTGGAGGTATGGCTGCAATGTCTTGCTCATTCATATGGTACAAGAATTTAGATTTAACAATGTTTTTAAACGGAATACTAGGAGGTTTAGTTGGAATCACAGCTGGCGCTGATGTAATGTATCCAGGTTCTGCAATCATAATTGGAGCGATTGCTGGGATTCTTATCGTATTTGCGATTGCTGGATTAGATAAATTAAAATTAGACGATCCTGTTGGTGCAATTCCTGTACACTTAGTATGTGGAGTTTGGGGAACTTTAGCAGTTGGGATATTTGGAAAAAAGGCTGGATTTGATCAGCTTCTTATTCAAGTAGCAGGAGTTGCTATTATAGGTGCTTTTTGCTTAATCTCTGCTTTCATAATTCTTTTTACGCTAAAAAAGACACTCGGAATTAGAGTTACAAAAACTGAAGAAGTAGATGGACTAGATTCTGCCGAACATGGAATGGATGCATATCCTGATTTCAGAATGAACCAACACTAAATAACTTATCGGGAGAATAACTCTTCCACTTTTTCTTACTTTTCAAAATTTTATTCTAAACAGTATCCAAACTGTTTAGAATAAAATTCCAGCACGGATAACTCTTAAGAAAACAAATGGCTGATTTCACGGATACTACAGACGAGCAAGTAGCACGAGTGTTTTCAACCCTAAAAAAAAGAAAATTTGACTTTATCAAATGGAAAGAAAATTGGTATAAATGATATTAAAGTTCTTAAAAAAGAAATACATAAACACAACTACTTTTTAGATTTATAGCTATTCCAAACTAATTTAAAATAACAGCCTCAGCCTCATCATGAGAAAGAAAAATTAGTTCTTTAAAAGAATCTTATCTCCATTTTTAGGAACATGACCAACTTCCCATTGATTCCTACGATAAATGTGTTTTAACTTAATACCATAAGATTGTGAAATCCGATATAAATTATTCCCCTCAACATAATAATGTACACTCCTAGTCCCTCTGGCACGCTTTGGTTGTAAATAAATTGCTGTACCGATTTTAAGAATTGTATCAGCATTGCACTCATTATATCTGTACAATCTACTTAATGGAATATTATTCACTTTGGCAATACTGTAATAAGTATCTCCTTTTTTAACTTTTACATAATTAATACCATTAGCTGATTTTTGTAAATTATTTAATGGAAGCACCTCTATTTTAAAATCATCATCTCCTTCTGATCTGTTTTCTTCACGATGTTTTTCGTCTTTATTTATAACTGGTACAATTTTAGATTCTTTTTGTTTCTTATTCTTTTTGTTCTTTCGACCTTTTAATTTCTTTACGTATTGATTTAAATCGTGTCGTTCGATAATTGTAATCAAAAGTGAAGCGTACATTTTATTTGTTGCGTAACCTGCTTTTCTCAAACCTTTTGCCCACCCTTTATAATCAGTTATTTTCAATTCGAACAAAGAAGCATAACGACGTTTTCCTTTTAAAAAATCAGAATGATCTCGGTAGGAGTGCCATACTGTTTTATATTTTCTAAAACACTCATTTTTAGCATCATCATCCATTTTAAAAGTTGGGCCCTTCCAATCTGAATGACATTTAATACCGAAATGATTGTTGGCTTTACGTGCTAATCTACTATTTCCATATCCACTTTCTAGCATTCCTTGAGCAAGCGTAATGCTTGCCGGAACACCTGTTCTGTTCATTTCTTTAATTGCGTCTCCTTTATACTTGATAATATATTCTTTTGGCGTTTGTTTTTTGTAAACAAACGAAGAATGAACAAAAACTAAAGACAAGAAGATGATCGTGAAAGTGGAATCCCTTAACATTGTGTCTTAAAAGTTGTAATCTAAACCAATTAGGAAGTTCATACCATAATTTGCATATTGATCCCATCTCACATGCTTAGTATTTAAAATATTATTTGTTTTTAGGAAGCCTCCTAACTTTTCGGAATAGTTGTAACGAACATCAATATTAAAATCAAATATGGGATTCAAAGTTGAGGTTATGGCTTTGTTACCTGAATCGAATGAATCTAGTGCTAACTGACTACCGTAAAAGAACAAATCTACACCTACTAAGAACTTATCTTTCAACTTATAACTGGCACGTGTTTCAACATAAATATTTGGCAAATGAAATGCTTCATATTTGTATACATCGTACACATTGTATTCTGCCTTTGCCAAAAGATCTAACTTTTTTCCTTCGTGAATAAATTCCGCAAACCCTTGACGATGATCTACTTTATCCGCAACAATTACAAATTCATTTAATCCGTCGTTACTAATGTTATAAAAAAGTGGAAGTTTAGTATGATGTCTATATCTAAATCCAAAATTAAAACTTGACTTAGAACTAAAAGCCCCTTTTGCTCCTCCCATAAAATCAACTGGAGTACGTTGTGTAAGTATATCTCCATAATTTGCGACAAATGGGTTTTCATAAGCGTAATCTAGGTAAGATAATCGCTTATAATCATTTTGAAACCTTGCGAAGATGTGTAAAACGTCTTTTACAAATCCAAAATCAGCTTCTGCAAAAACATTTGCAGTAAATTTTCTAGGATCAATAGTTTGATAAAATGTTTTCACTCCTATTTTTAAATCAACATCTTGTAATTTTAAATCAAACGCAGGAAATAAAGAAAACAATGCAGATTCATGATTATTTAATGGATTCCCTGAGTTTAAATAACTGGTCTCAAAATCTAGGTTAAAAACACCTTTAAACCAATCGTAATTTTTCAATTCGGTATACTTATTAATATTCGCTGCTAAGTTCACACGATGTTCAACCACAGACATTTCATCCATTGAGAATTCATCGTAGTTAATATTCACATCGTAACCCCAAAAACGTTCATCTTTGTAATTACTTTTAAACCCTGTTTCTAAGTTAAATTTCCCTAATCCTCTATTAAGCGATTTTTCGTCATAAATTAGGAATTGATTTTCGTTAAATCCGTAAAAGTTCACCAAATTATGGTCATAATCAAATGATCCATAAAGTGTTTTTTTATCGTAAAACTTCTTCCCAAATAAAGCCACGTTCGAATTACCGTAGCGAGCATTTATTGGCGCTCCTACAGATTGATTTTGAGAAATATGATTAAGTTCAAATCCAGCATTATATTTTCTGTTTCTAATCGTTGTATGACTCAACTCAAAAAGAGGTGCTGATTTAAAATCATTAATTCCTATAGCAACAAAACGCTTGTAAATTTTTTCTAATGGCTCAGTCATTTTAATTTTGGGTGCCTTTATCGTTTTTACTTCGAAATTAGAAGAAACCTTCTTATCTAAAAAATTATATTCAACAGAAGTCTCTACCTTTACAGAATCCTTAAAGATTGGGTCATCACCTATTTTTTTTCCATAATTATAGGTTAATTTACCATCACCTGGAATATGAATAGTCATTCCAGCTACCTTTATAATACTAGAGTCCTCAANAGCAGTTCCAATTTGTGCCTGCGTAAATACAGGAATNAACAAAANGAAAAATAATATATTTTTTAAACGCATGATCATCTTATTTTTGTTGTAAAGAATCAGTTGGTAAAGTGAAATTCAAAGAATCAATCTCTTCTTCTTCTTCTTCTTCTTCAATATCATATAAATTTTCATTTACATTATCCTCATTCCCTATATTGATAATTACCTCTTCCTCTTCTTTTACTTGTAATGCAGCATTTTTAATTGCTTCAATCTCATCCAGTCGTTTGTTTACCTCAGCAACTAATTCCTCACCTTCATAATGTTCTAAAATACTTTTAAAGGTGTATTTAGCACTTACTAAATCGCCTTGCTTAATTAGGATATCTCCTAATAACAAGTACCCTTTTGAAGACCAATAAGAGTAATTTGAAAATTCTTTTAATAGCCTTACAACGTATTCTCTACTTTTAGTATAATCTGATTGAACATATTGAATATATCCCATTTGATAAAGAGCCTCAGCTGCCATTACCTTTTGGGTATTGTCAATTATTTTTTGATAAGCAATTGCTGCAGTATCATATTTATAAACTTTAAAACTAGAGTTTGCCAATAAAAGAATTGCTTGGAATTTCCCGTTGTTATCCACTAACTTATTATCCTCAACTTTATGCGCGTATTTTGCAGTATTCTCAAAATCACCTAACTCATTGTAGGCATTCATTAATCCAACGTATGCATCCTTATCATAAACATCATATTCAGATTTCTCTTCTAGTAGTAAGAATCTCCCAATCGCTTTTTGATAATCCTTATTTTCCATATGAATCCCAGATGCCTTGTATAGAGATTCTTCAGTCCACTCACCATATGGAGCATCAATTACTTTTTCAAAATAAGGCAACGACTTAGATTTCGCGCCTAAGCGGTAATGACTTTCAGCAACCATATAATTCGCATCATTAATGAAGATTCCATTTGAAAATTCATTTAAATAACTGGATAGTTGCATAACTGCTACAGGATAGTTCTTTTTGACGTAAACACCTTTTGCACTCTTAAAGTTTAAAGTATCTTTCGCTCCTCTTGAAACATCAGGAAGGCCGATACTTTCTCTAAAGACCAAGTATCGTTTAGGGTCATTTAAATCACTCTGAGCAGTTTGTCTTAAACCTCTTAATGCATTACCTGCGAATTCAGTTCGGGGGTCAAGTTTAACAGCTTGTTCAAATAATCCAGCAGCCGTAATATACTCCTTTTGAACCCTCTTTATATTTGCCATCTTATTCAACGATTGCTGAACTAAAGCTGTATTATTGGTGTGATTTTCAACAATATCATTAAAATACTTGTAAGCGATCTCATACTTCTCTAAACGTTCAAAATAAACTTCACCTGCTTTAAACTTAGCATCATCTATATAATTACTAGTTGGATAGTTGAAAATTAGGTTCTCAAACGCTTCTGCTTCTAGCTCAAACTTGTTTAATAACTTATACGCCTGACCCAGCTGAAAATATCCATAATCAACTTCTCGCATACCTAATTCAATCGCTTTTTTATAATATTTAGTTGCGTGAATTAATTCATTTTGTTTTGAAGGGCCTTTTAAATTATTACTGAGAATCAAATAAGCATCACCTGTTCTCAAATAAGCATCATTCAACTTGTTCGTTGCTTTACTGCTTTCGTGCTTATTGATATAGTCACGAAAAGCTTTTATGGAAGGACCATATTCATTTAAACGAAGATTTGCGTAGCCTAGTTGGTAATCAACCTCCTTGTATTCGTCCAATAAAATAGCTCCGTTTGATAATTTAAATCTACCATATTCAAACAATGCAGCCTTGAAAAAGCCTAACCTGTAAAACGATTCTGCTTTCCAGTATTGCGCTAAAGCGACTACTTCTTGATCTTCAGGAAATTCTAATGATTTATCGAAATAAAATATTGCCTTTTGAAAATTAATATTATCCCCTTTTTGGAAACCAACCTTCTGCTGATTAAATTCTTGGATACCTCTGTAATAGGCAATTTTTTGATATGCATATTGTAGTTCAGGGCCTTTGTTTTCTATTTTGTCTAAGGCATTAATCGCTCTTTTGTAGTTTTTGGTGTTTAGGTAAACGTTTAATAAAATTTTACGTGCTTTATCTACATTTAAAGACGCTGGGTAATTTTTGATATAACTTTCGAGTGCTATAATACTTTCGTGATAAGGATCGATATCCAATTCGAAAGACAGCTTTGCATAATTAAACAAAGAATTCTCAGTAATATTTAATTCATGGTTATTCTTATAAGCAAACTTAAACGATCGTCGAGCAGCATCCTTGTTATCGAGCTTCAAAAAACAATCTCCTGAATAGTACATCGACAATTGACCTACTTTTGTTTGGTCATCTGACGATTGCTGAAAATTCTTCAATGCATCTTTATAATTCGATTTCTTATAATAAGAGTATCCTAATTGGAAAAAAGCTATTGTATCGATATTTGCTGCTTTTTCTTTAAATTTTTCAAAGTAAACAATACTGTTATTATAATCTTCTAATTTATAATAACCTTCCCCTACAAGTCTAGCTATTTCAGGAGCACGTTTAGTATTTGCACTGTCCAAAAAGGGTGCGCCATATGTAACCAGTTCTTCATTTTTATTTTGTAAATAATATATCTGAGTTAGATAATAAGGTACAATAGATGCAAAAACAGGGTCATTTTCTAATCCTTTAAACTCTTGGTAAGCTGATTCATATAATTTCCCCTGATAAGCCAAATGCGCAAAATAAAATTTAGCAGACTGTTGATAGTCACTTTCTATCGCCTTCGATTTATGAAATAATTGCTTTGCTTCTTCAAATTTCTTTTTCCGGAACAATGAATATCCGTACTTAAATTGAAATTCAGGTAACTCTGTTAATTCTAAATCATTTTCATCAACTTGCTTAAACCATTTTATTGTTGTTGTATACCTTTTCTTACGATAGTTATATTTACCTAACTGAAAACGTGCTTTTCTAACTTTTGGACTTTGGGGGTGGTTTTCGATAAACTTAACAAATAAATATTCTGCATCCTTATTAAATAACTCTAAAGCACACAAAGCAACATAATATTCCGAATTCATCTTAACTTCAGAGTGTGGCTCCTCAATTCGATTCAAAACGCCCTTAAATTTACGTTGCGCACTAACATATTTTTTTTGATTAAAGAGCTGTTTAGCTCTTTTGAACTCAGAATTCTCATGTGCATACACTAAAGATCTTTGAGATCCAGCTAAAAAAGAGCCGAATACGAGCACTGCAAACACTATATTTCTCATTAATTTCATCGCGAAAATTTATACCAATTCTAAAAATAAACTAGATGACTCTTTGTTATGATTTATAACACGTATTATTATCAACGATTTAATGTGTAATAAAGTCTTTTAGAAAATAAAGTATCAGATTTCAATTAAAAAAGAAAAGAAATTAAAGTTTTTTTAAAAAAAATAGCAGAAAGACTTTTTTTAACGTAACTTGCAAACAATTATTTATTTATATATTATATTACAATGGCAAAAGGTACAGTAAAATTTTACAATGAATCTAAAGGATTTGGATTCATAGTTGACGAAGAAAATGGAAATGAACTTTTTGTTCACGTTTCTGGTTTAATTGATGAGATTCAAGAAAATGACGAAGTTACTTACGAAGTTACTGACGGAAGAAAAGGTCCTAACGCAGTAGACGTAAAGTTAGTATAACAATACTATTTACTACATTAAAGGTCGCTTTTAGCGGCCTTTTTTTATGCCCAATAATTTGATTTAAGCTTACAAGTCAACCTTTCATAGAATTTTTTTTNAAAAAAAAGTGCATCGTATATTATTTTGTCATACCTTGCACTTAATTAATTATTTTATATTTATTACAATGGCAAAAGGTACAGTAAAATTTTTCAATGAGTCTAAAGGATTTGGATTTATTGTTGACGAAGAAAACGGAAATGAATTATTTGTTCACGTTTCTGGTTTAATTGACGAAATTAAAGAAAATGACGAAGTTACTTACGACGTTGCAGATGGAAGGAAAGGTCCTAATGCAGTAGACGTAAAGTTAGCATAATACTATTCTTTATTACATTAAAGGTCGCTAAAAGCGACCTTTTTTTGTGCCCAAAATTTTGGAATTAAAAGAAATAAGTAAGCTTCCGCTATCTCATTCTCATCAAAAGACATTCTTAGTCAAAAGATAATTTAAGATCTAGGGTTAACTTTTTAAGTGTTTTCTGTTAATTACAAACTATTATTATGAAATACTTAAAAATCATAATCTTTTCACTCTTATAATTTAGCGCTATCTAAGGCTCAAGTATCCCTTGTGAATACTTACACACTTTTGATGACGGGAATTATAACCCTATAGTTTGCACTGTAGAAATCCTATATAAATAAAAGCCACTTNGCCTTGGTTTAAACAAACAACGGTTTATTCAATAAAAAAACACTAAAACGGGAAAAATACTTATTGGATGTTTTGAAAACCGCCATAGATCGGCTACGTTCGTTTTTTTTT
>JGI24539J26755_10001362_pt1 | contig 11324 bp, 8 predicted proteins | sample NorSeaMetagenome_2_FD_26755 | JGI IMG/M metagenome (IMG submission 26755)
GAATATCAAGAGTTTTGGGAAGTACCAGCATCTGAAAGCTGGCATAGTAGGTTTGTGTAATTTAAAGTATATAAGTCCTTTCCCTTACTTCAATTTCCGTTAGTAAATTGATCTTATATTTTACTTTTTATCTATTTAAATCAGTATTTTAGTGTGAAATTTAATTTTTTTTAAACTACATATGCGTAAATTTCTCATCCTATTTTTTTTAATTTTCTCATCTTCAATGATAGCTCAAGTTTCGAGTTCACCACTAGATGCTTTAGATGTAATACATCAAAAATCATGGGTAGATAGTACATATAATACGCTTAGTGTTAAAGAAAAAATAGGACAGTTGTACATGATTCAAGTTTTTTCTAATCAAGATAAGGCGACTAAGAAATCGATTTTAAATCAAATTAAAAACAACTATATCGGAGGGCTTATATTTTCTCAAGGAGGTCCAGTACGTCAAGCACAGCTAAACAATGAGTTGCAAGCGGCCTCTAAAATTCCTTTATTAGTAGGGATGGATGCAGAGTGGGGGCTGAGTATGCGCTTAGATTCTACTTATGCATTTCCATGGAATATGACCTTAGGGGCTATTAAAGATTTAGATCTAATACGTAAAACAGGGCAATATATTGGAGAGCACTGTAAGAGAATAGGTGTTCATTTTAACTTTGCTCCCGTTGTAGATATTAATACAAACCCTAAAAATCCTATCATTGGAAACCGTTCTTTTGGAGAACATAAAGAAGCTGTAGCGAGTCGTTCTTTAGCGTTTATGGAAGGAATGCAAGGGACAGGAGTTATGGCCAACGCCAAACATTTCCCTGGACATGGTGACACAGATTCTGATTCTCATAAAACCTTACCTACCATTAATTTTTCTAAAAAACGGATAGATTCTTTGGAGTTGTATCCGTACAAGAGTTTGTTTTTAAAAGGGCTTTCTAGTGTTATGGTTGCACACCTCAATGTCCCTAGTCTTGATGCGCGTTCAAATTATCCATCTTCTTTATCATATCCGATTGTTACGGAGTTATTAAAAGAAAAGCTTGGTTTTAAGGGTTTGATTTTTACCGATGCTCTTGATATGAAAGGTGCTTCTAATTTTAGCATTCCTGGCGAAGTTGATTTACAAGCTTTTTTGGCAGGAAACGATGTGATATTAATGTCAGTGGATGTGAATCAAGGCATAAATACTTTGCAAAAGGCTTTAGAATCTGGGGTTATCTCTGAAAAACGTTTAGCACATTCTGTAAAAAAAATATTAAGTGCTAAATATAAGGTCGGGCTCGCTCAATATAAGCCAATAAACACCATCAATTTGGTGTCGGAGTTAAACCGACAAAAAGACGATGTTTTGTACCAAAATTTAATGGAAAACGCAATTACTTTAGTTCAAAATACAAACAATTTGCTGCCTCTAAAAAACTTAGAACTTCGTAAGGTTGCGTATGTAAATATGGGAACTGCAGATGCATCTCCATTTGTAAAATCACTTAATAAATACACACAGGTTGATAAGATAAGTGCTAATACTTTAGACCAATTGGTATCCGAGTTAAGTGAGTACAATACAGTGGTTGTGGGTTTACACGCATCAAACGCCAGTCCTTGGAAGCCCTATCAGTTCACGGAAAAGGAGCTTGTTTGGCTTTATGAAATCGCACGAACAAATACGGTTGTTTTAACTGTTTTTTCAAAACCATACGCCTTAAACGACCTTACGGATTTTTCTAATATTGAAAGTATTGTGATGGCTTATCAAAACAGCCCAATTACTCAAAAAATAGCTGCTCAACTTATTTTTGGAGGACTTCCTTTTAAAGGAAAACTCCCTGTCAGTATTGGTTCTGTTTTTTTAGCAGGAAACGGAATATCAAACCCAGCTATTGATCGACTTTCTTATGGTTTACCTGAATCAGTGGGTATGGACTCGGCTCGCTTACACAAAATTGATTCTATTGCTGCCTATGCGGTTAGAGAACAAATGACTCCCGGGATTCAACTTTTAGTAGCCCGAAAAGGAAAAGTAATTTACGAAAAGAATTTTGGACATCACACTTATAGCAAAACCACTAAAGTTAAGTTTGATGATTTATATGACGTCGCCTCACTCACCAAAATATTAGCAACCCTTCCGTTGCTTATCGAACTTGTTGATAAAGGAGTTATTAAACTAGAATCTACTTTAGGTGAATTATTACCTGATTACTTAGGGACTGGTAAGGAACTCATTACCATCCAAGAAATGCTTTCTCATTTTGCTAAGCTTAAACCTTGGATCCCCTTTTACGTATCTACCCTTGATTCCGTTANTCTTAAACCAAAACCTGAGTTTTATCGTAAAAAACAATCAAAAAAGTTTTCAATACGAGTCAATGGTAATTTATTCCTAAGAAACGATTTTAAAGATAGCATTCAATCTAATATATTAAACTCAGAATTACTAAAAGATAAAGAATACCGATATAGCGACTTGCCTTATTATATACTTAAATCAATTATAGAAAAACAATACAATAAATCTCTCGACTTCCTAGTTCAACAGCATTTTTATAAATCTTTAGGCGCTAATTTATCTACTTATAATCCGCTAGAAAAATTCAATAGCCAGCAACTCATTCCAACAGAAATTGATGACTATTTTCGACATGACAAAATTCAAGGCTATGTACATGATATGGGGGCCGCAATGCAAGGAGGAGTAGGTGGCCATGCAGGGTTGTTTAGTAATGCTAACGACATTGCTAAGTTGATGCAATTATATCTTCAAAAGGGTGTGTATGGAGGAAAGCGCTATTTTTCTTCAAATACTTTTAATTTGTTTAATACCTGTTATTATTGCGATCAAGATAACCGTCGTGGTATAGGGTTTGATAAACCTCAGTTAGAGGAAGAGGGACCAACCTGTGGCTGTTTGTCTATGCAAAGTTTTGGGCATTCAGGGTTTACAGGAACCTATGCTTGGGCAGACCCCGATAAAGAAATAGTTTATGTATTTTTGGCNAACAGAACATTTCCGAAATCGGATGCGAATAGACTCTTAAAAGAGAATATTAGAACAGAAATACAACNTTTAATCTACGAATCAATTATTGAATAAAATGAATATAGGAATNGTATGTTACCCAACCTTTGGAGGGAGNGGTGTTCTGGCAACAGAANTAGGCTTAGAGTTGTCTCGAAAGGGCCATCAAGTCCATTTTATTACCTACACACAACCAGTAAGGCTGGAGTTGTTAAACTCCAATGTTCATTTCCATGAAGTAAATGTGCCTGACTATCCTCTTTTTCATTATCAGCCTTATGAATTAGCCTTGTCGAGTAAATTAGTTGATATGGTTAAAGCACACAAGATTGATGTCTTGCACGTTCATTATGCTATCCCACACGCCTACGCTGCCTATATGGCCAAGAAGATGCTCAATGAAGAAGGGATTAAAATACCTATTGTAACTACNTTGCATGGAACCGATATCACATTAGTTGGAAGTCACCCATTTTATAAAACAGCGGTCACGTTTAGTATTAATAAATCTGATGCCGTGACNTCTGTNTCTCAAAGCCTTAAAGAAGATACCCAGCGATTATTTAATACTCATAAAGACATAAAAGTAATTCCGAATTTCATTGATATAGATAAGTATAAAACTAATTTTAAGGACTGTGACCGTGATTTATTAGCTCTCCCAAACGAAAGAGTAATCACTCATGTTAGTAATTTTAGGCCCGTCAAACGTATTAACGATGTGATTGAAGTATTTTATAGAGTTCAAAAAAAAGTACCTTCAAAATTAATGATGGTAGGTGAAGGGCCCGAACGCAAACAAGCTGAGCAGTTGTGTAAAACCTATGGAATTGAAGATAAAGTTGTGTTTTTAGGAAACAGTAGTGAAGTAGATAAAATCTTATGTTATAGTGACTTGTTCCTCCTCCCTTCACAGACCGAAAGTTTTGGATTGGCTGCACTAGAAGCTATGGCTTCTGGAGTACCGGTCATATCCAGTAATTCTGGAGGGATTCCAGAAGTTAATATTGAAGGGGTCTCCGGGTTTCTAAGTCCAGTTGGTGCTTTAGATGATATGGCACACAACGCTATAAAAATCATAAAAGATGAGGCTGTTCTTAATAAATTTAAAAAAGCGGCTCAAGCAGCATCAACTAAATTTGATATTCATAAAATAGTTCCTTTTTATGAAGCTNTTTATGAAGAAGCGCTTCAGAATTGCATATGAATTTAATTTATGTTGAGAATACGTACTTAGTAGGGTTCTAATTTTTGTTTTTATAATAATACGATTACTTTTACACTTTAATATATAATACTTTGTATATGGCGGGGAATGCATTTGGTTCTATTTTTAAACTCACCACATTTGGAGAGTCTCACGGAATTGCTATTGGGGGTGTTATTGATGGTTGTCCAGCAGGAATTAAAGTTGATTTTGATGCCATCCAATTGGAGATGGATCGTCGTAAACCAGGTCAGTCTGCGATTGTAACACAACGTAAAGAGCCCGATACTGTCAGATTCTTATCTGGAATTTTTGAAGGTATTACCACAGGAACACCTATTGGATTTATGATTAAAAATGCCAATCAAAAATCCAAAGATTATACACATATAAAAGATGTGTTTCGTCCAAGTCATGCCGATTTTACTTATTCTAAAAAATATGGTCAGCGGGATTACCGTGGGGGTGGACGTAGTTCGGCACGTGAAACAGCTTGTCGTGTGGTTGCGGGAGCCTTGGCAAAGCAATTCCTAAATACAATAGAAATAAATGCCTATACCTCCTCAGTTGGTGACATAGCACTTAAAAAGTCCTATAAAGAATTAGATTTAGCTAATGCTGAAACGAATGACGTTCGTTGCCCAGATTCAGAAGTGGCCGCACAAATGATATCAAAAATAAAAGCCATTCGAAAGGAAGGTGATACCATTGGAGGNGTGATCTCTTGTGTTATTAAAAATGTACCGGTTGGATTAGGCGAGCCAGTTTTTGATCGCTTACATGCTCAGTTAGGGAAAGCAATGCTATCTATCAACGCAGTTAAAGGCTTTCAATATGGAAGTGGATTTGATGGAACCCATTTGAAAGGTAGTCAGCACAACGATTCATTTAATGCTGATGGTTCTACAAAAACCAACTTATCTGGTGGTATTCAGGGCGGAATTAGTAACGGAATGGATATCTATTTTGATGTGGCGTTCAAGCCAGTCGCTACAATTATGCAAGCCCAGGACACGATCGATATAGATGGTAATAAAGTTGAAATGCATGGCAAAGGTCGCCACGATCCTTGTGTGGTGCCAAGAGCCGTCCCTATCGTAGAATCGATGGCAGCATTAGTTATTGCCGATTTCATTCTCTTAAATCGACTGAGTAAGGCTTAAATTATTAAACACAAATCTTATGAAATCACTTGCCTTACACTGGAAAATTTTAATTGGCATGCTATCAGGTGTGACCTTTGGTTTTATCATGCTTGAAGTAGGGGGTGCCGATTTTGTTGCTAGTTGGATCAAACCCATTGGGACTATTTTTGTAAAACTCTTAAAATTAATTGCAGTCCCCCTTATTTTAGCTTCACTAATTAAAGGAATTTCAGATTTAAAAGACATTTCAAAATTTGCATCTATTGGGCTTAAAACTATTGTCATTTACGTGCTTACCACAGTTATTGCTATAAGTATAGGATTAATATTGGTAAATACATTCAACCCTGGTGATGGTGTGTCTCAAGAAACGATTTCAAAATTGACCGAAACGTATGCGGGAAATAGTGGAGTAAAAGGCAAAATTGCAGAAGCAAGTCGTCAGCAAGCTGGACGTCCTTTAGATTTCTTAGTGGATATGGTTCCTGACAACGCTTTCTCAGCTTTGAGTAACAATAAACTCATGCTACAAGTAATCTTCTTAGCGATGTTTTTAGGTATTTCTCTTTTGTTGGTTGGAGAAAAAAGTGCAAAGCCACTAAAAGATTTTTTTGATTCTTTAAATGATGTAGTGTTAAAAATGGTGGATCTTATAATGTTAACGGCTCCTTTCGCTGTATTTGCGTTACTAGCTAATGTGGTTGTATCTTCAGGTGACCCTGAGCTATTATACGCTCTTTTATTTTACTCAGGGGTAGTGGTTAGTGGATTGCTGTTAATGGTTTGTTTTTATCTGACACTTGTGACTGTGATTGCCAAAAGAAACCCATTTTGGTTTTTAAAACAAATTAGTCCAGCTCAGTTATTAGCATTTTCAACCAGTAGTAGTGCAGCAACCTTGCCAGTCACTATGGAGCGCGTAGAAGAGCACTTAGGAGTTGACAAAGAAGTCTCTAGTTTTGTGTTGCCTGTAGGTGCAACCATTAATATGGATGGCACCAGTTTATATCAAGCTGTGGCTGCTGTATTTATAGCTCAGGCTTTAGATTTTGACCTGACCTTTTCCGATCAATTAATGATAGTTCTCACGGCTCTTTTAGCTTCTATAGGAAGTGCAGCAGTACCTGGAGCAGGGATGGTTATGTTAGTGATCGTTCTCGAGTCTGTAGGGTTTCCTGCGGATAAACTAGCCATTGGCCTGGCCCTAATTTTTGCAGTAGATCGTCCTTTGGATATGTGTCGTACCATGGTAAATGTTACAGGAGATGCCACTGTTTCCATGATTGTCGCAAAACTAGAAGGTAAGCTCCACAACCCACAATCAAAAGAATGGGATGACCATTTAGAGGAGGTTAAATAGAAAATATGGACTTCGGAAATATTCCTAAAACAAGATTCAATACTTGAAGTAGCCATTTTAAAAGTTAAAAGAGGTTAGAAGCCTCTTTTGAAGCTGACTTTATAATTGCTAGTCAATACATTAGTTCGATAAAGGGATATAAAGGACACACTCTAAAATAATGTATTAAGACCGGCTAATCAATATATTTTATTGGTTAATTGGAAAGATTTAGATAGCCATAAGATAGGATTTAGAAAGTCCAAAGCGTATTTAAAATGGAAAGAGATTCTCCACAGCTATTATGATCCATTTCCAACAGTGGAACATTATGAAACTGTGTTTGAAAAAGATAATAATAACAGCTTAATCCAAAAACCGCTCTTTTAAATCATCTGTAGGAACCATGCATTGGTCTTTTTTGCCAAACCATTTATAGCGATTGTTAGCCACCAAACGATACAGGGTATCACGCATAAAACGAGGGATAATATATCCAATTAAAAACACGTTAAATCCACCCCCTAAGGCTTTACAAATGTTCAGTACTGCGTTGCTTCGATCGTAGAATTGGCCATTCTTATAAAATAAAATAGTATCAAAATTTTNATGGTTTATTAGATGATCAGGGACAAAAGACCTTGCAAATTCACTCTGTAAGGAGGCGAACTTAAATACTTTTTTTACGTCCATTTTTATAAGTCTATTGACACTGTTGTTACACAGGTTACAAACGCCGTCAAAAAAAATGATATGATCCATTACTTTTTAGTTTTTACGTACTCCAATCTGTCCACGCTTACCGTAGTCGTGAAAAGCCCATAATTGACAACCGCCTTGTTTTTTTNGAGTTTATCTAAAGTTCCTACCGCACGGCCGTCTTCCAAACGCACCGAGTCTCCAATGACAAGAACCCGTTTTGGTTTTGGGGGTACAAGCGCAGCTATTTCCTTTTGCTTCTTTTTTTGTTTGCGAATGACTTCGATCTTTTGCTCTACTTCTTTTTTGAGTTCTATTTCTTTAGCCTTAAGCGTTCTTTTTTGTTTGAGACTGACTTTTTGACGTTTTGAATTTTCAACTTGAACTAGTTTAAAAAGCTCGTTCATTAATTCCCTTTTGCGATTGTTTTCTAGATAGCTCTCTCCTAAGTCACTTATTTTTTGCCCTAAGTATACCAAACGTTGGTTGCTATCAAAAAGCTCCTGATAGCTTTGTAGCTTTTTCTTAGCCTTGGCATTAGTAGTTTCTAGTTTATCGGCTTCTAAACTCTTTTTAATTTCATTTTGCTTAAGTGCACGTTCTGTTTTTTCAAGTTTTGAACGTTCTTTTTGGAGTTTTGCAATGGTTTTGTCAAACCTAATTTTACCACGTTCAATNTTCTTTTTAGAGCGATTAATTAAACTAAAAGGAATGCCATTCTTTTGAGCAACTTCAAATGTAAATGAGCTTCCTGCTTGTCCAATTACTAATTTATATAACGGAAGTAAGGTTTTTTCATCGAATAACATATTTGCATTCTGAATATGCGGCATTTCGTTGGCGAGTAATTTTAAATTACTGTAATGCGTCGTGATAATCCCAAACGCTTCACGTTCATAAAAGACTTCAAGAAAAGTTTCGGCTAAGGCGCCTCCCAATTCGGGATCACTTCCTGTTCCAAATTCATCAATTAAAAAGAGCGTATGCTTGTTGCATTTCTTTAAAAAATGATTCATTTGCTTTAGGCGGTAACTATAGGTACTCAAATGATTTTCAATGGACTGATTGTCTCCAATATCACTCAGAATAGAGTCAAATAAACAGAGTTTTGAACGTTCATGAACGGGTATAAGCATTCCAGATTGCACCATTAGCTGAAGGAGTCCCACAGTTTTAAGAGTAATGCTTTTTCCACCAGCATTAGGGCCTGATATGACTATGATCCGACTTTCGGTCGTCATGGTAATGGTTTGTGGAAAGGTGGTNATCCCTTCATTTTTATTAGCAACCAGCAAGAGGGGGTGGTAAGCGTTTACAAGATCAATTTCTTGNTGTTCTGTAATTTCTGGAGAAATAGCATCAATAGACTTCGCGTATTTAGCTTTGGCATAAATGACATCCAATTTCGTCAAAAATAATTGATAGGATTCTAAAAGCGGGGAGAAGCCACTGATAAAGCTAGTAAGTTCAAGTAAAACACGCTTAACCTCTTCAGCTTCTTCAAATTCTAAATTATTGAGATCACGTTGGTGTTGCTGGGTTGTGTCAGGTTCTATGTAAACGATACTCCCTGTTTTGCTAGCACCCATGATGCTGCCTTTTACTTTGCGTCTGTACATGGCTTTAACAGCTAAAACACGCCGATTTTCCATGACTGTTTCGCGAATATCATCTAAGTAGTCTGCACTGTTATACATGCTTAGAGCAGAGTTGAAACTCGTGTTGACTTTTGTTCGTACCGCTTGAACTGATTTTCGTACAGTATAGAGTGTGTCTGAGGCATCATTTCTAATCTCACCATATTTATCAACGACACTATTGATGGCGTCAGAAATACTTGTATTGCTTTCTATTTGAGAAGAATGCCCGTGTAGCAACGGGTAGTATTCATGAAATTTCTTAAAGAATTTTAAGAGCACATTTGTTGTTATGCAGATACTCACAATTTTTCGAAATCCGTCGATTTCCAAATAATTATTTTCAATTTTAATTAATTTCAATTCTTTAGTAATCGCATCAAATCCGTGGTTAGGGACCCGATTCTCATTTTCAAATGACGCTGCAAATTCATTAGTAAGTAGAAGGGCTTCAACCACATCGGTTCTTTTTGAAAATGGAATTGTTTTGAGAATCGCCGTTTTCCCTAGGGATGTTACGTTATGAGATGCCACTTGTATAATAACAGATTCAAATTCTAAATCTTGTAAAGTTTTCTTGGAAATATTAATCATTGCGTTCTGACATAAGCCTCTACAAATGTAAGTATTAATGTTTAAAAAATATAGTTTAAATTTGAAGTCTAAGACTTAAATATTAAGTGATTTAAATTCATATGTTACAGTTACAAGGAACCTGGCTTTCCCACCTTAAATTTGAATGTGATAAGCCCTATTTCAAAGCGCTCAGTGCGTTTGTCCAGTCGGAATATGCTGAGCAAAGCTGTTACCCACCGATTGATCAACTTTTTAATGCATTCAATAGCTGTCCATTTGAAGCGATTAGAGTAGTGATTATTGGTCAAGACCCGTATCATGGAGAGGGGCAAGCCAACGGTTTATGTTTCTCTGTAAATGAAGGAATAGCTCATCCACCGTCATTGAGAAATATTTTTAAAGAATTAGAAGTAGATATGAAGCTTTCTTATCCTACAAGTGGTGATTTAACTGAATGGGCTCATCAAGGCGTGTTTCTTCTAAATGCAACCTTAAGTGTCCGTTCAAAAGAAGCGGGTAGTCATCAAAAACAAGGATGGGAAGATTTTACAGATCACGTCATTAAAACTTTATCGGAACAGAAAACAGATCTTGTTTTTCTATTATGGGGTAGCTTTGCTAAAAATAAAAAAAAGTTAATAGATACAAGTAAGCACTTTATTTTTGAGAGTGGTCATCCGTCTCCAATGAGTGCAAATCGTGGTTTTTGGTTTGGAAATAAGCATTTCAGTAAAACAAATGCGTTGTTTTCGATTAAAGGAAAGTCAGAAATAAAGTGGGGATCGTATTAAAGATTGGTTACCAATTGATCATAAGTCCATTTTTCAGAAATAATATTTAGCTGAAGTAGCTGGTTTTGAACAGCCTCGACTGTNNNAGGGTCTATATTTTTTTGTGACCATTCNGTCAGCTTTAACCATTCTTTTACATCTTCATTTTTTTGTTGGTATCGCTCTGAAATAATACGATCAATTTCTAAAATTTCTTTAAAACTTGTTGTGATTGCGTTAATTGTTTTAAGAATGCTTTGAAGCGTTTCTTTCTCATTAATAATAAATTCGTCACGCACTGCTATTACAAAACAAGGCCAAGGAGTTGGACAGTCACCTAAGCGTCTAAATATTTTATGATCTACCAAGGGTTTAGTAGTGAATTTCTCCCACATAAAGTAATCGGCTTTTTTATTACTTAATGATTCAACGGCACCATTAAGGTCTTTAACCACTTTAAATTCTAAACTCGAAGCTGTGTTCCATTTTAGTTTCATTGCATTTACATAGGCCATTAAATGGGAGCCAGATCCATACCTGCTTATAGCGGCTCGTTGTCCTTTGAGACTGTTAAGGTCTTTAAAACGAGAGTCTTGAGCGACGTGGATGCCCCAAATTAGAGGGGATTCTACAAAAACCTGGACAATTTTACAAGGACTTCCTTCTGTGATGTCTTTGATGATTCCTTCAGTAAGAATCACTGCCATATCAATCTCATTCTCACGAAGTGCTTTAGTCATTTGACCAGTGCCACCAAAATAATCCTTCCAACGAACCTCAATATTGTGTTGTTTGAAGTGCCCTTGTTTTAATGCTAAGTACCAAGCGTAATTAAAGTGCTCTGGAACACCGCCAATCCGTACATTTTTCATTTAAGAAACAAGTTTGTTCAAGGTATATATTATTAATTTATCGATTGTTTCTTGAGG
>JGI24539J26755_10001364_pt1 | contig 11316 bp, 10 predicted proteins | sample NorSeaMetagenome_2_FD_26755 | JGI IMG/M metagenome (IMG submission 26755)
ACCGCCGTACAAGGTTTTGCAGACCTCTGCCTAGCCGCTCGGCCAAGGCGCCATTAATTTGTGAATGCAAATTTAGTGTAAAAAAATTTTTTAACCCGTTCTTATTTCGACTTTCTTGTCAGGCTTACACTAACCGATTTTGCATCTGAATTAGTAGGCGGGTTTAGTTTTGCCAAACAAACCTTTATTTTTTTAATATTTGAACACCTCTTAAGGCTTTCGTTTACAATCCGGTCAACAACGCTTTCAAGTAAGTTTGCTCTTTTTTTCATTTCAACCTGAGCTATGTCCGAGAGTAACACATAATCAACAGCATCAACAAGAGAATCGCTTTTTGCAGCTTTTTGAATATTGGTCCAAGCCTTAATATTAATTAAATACTCACTACCAATTATTGACTCTTCTTTTAAGCATCCGTGATAGCCATAAACAAGCAAATCAGTTACTTTTACTATTCCCATCTTTTATTTGCGTATTTTCTTAATTAATAAAGTCATTTTGATAACTTTGTAAACTTATTAAAAACATTTGATGTTGGAAACTAAACCGCTAAATTTTATAGAACATATTATTGAGACAGATCTTTCTGCTGGTCTTCCGCCAACCTCCCTAAGATTTCGTTTTCCACCAGAGCCCAATGGTTTCCTACATATTGGACACACTAAAGCCCTTGGTATTAACTTTGGTTTAGCTAAAAAGTACAACGCGTCTGTTAACTTAAGGTTTGATGACACTAACCCCAGCAAGGAAGACCAACGTTTTGTAGACGCTATAAAGAAAGATATCAAATGGATGGGATATTCATGGAGCAATGAAACGTATTCTTCAGATTGTTTTGAACAGCTTTATTTTTGGGCTGTAAAACTTATTAAAGAACAACACGCATATATCGATCCGCAAAACAGTAGCGCCATAGCCATACAAAAAGGAACCCCCACCTGTCCAGGTACAAACAGCCCATATAGAAACAGACCAGCCGAAGAGTCTCTAGCTCTTTTTGAGACTATGAAAAACGGAGATTCTAAAGAAGGTGACCTCGTTTTAAGAGCTAAAATAGACATGTCACACCCTAACATGCTTATGAGAGACCCTATAATATATAGGGTAATTAACAAGCCTCATCAGAGAACACAAAACAAATGGCGAATTTATCCTATGTATGATTGGGCCCATGGACAGTGTGATTATATTGAACAAATTTCACATTCCCTTTGCTCTTTAGAATTCAGACCCCACAGAGACTTGTACGAATGGTTTTTAAGAACCATTAAATCTCAATGTAATGTAGCTGAGCTTAAAATCACCCCTAAACAAAGAGAGTTTGCTCGCCTTAACCTTAGTTACACCATAATGAGTAAAAGAAAGCTTTTTTCTTTGGTAGAACAAAATCACGTTTCAGGTTGGGACGATCCAAGAATGCCCACTATTTCAGGGCTTAGACGAAGAGGCTATACGCCAAACGCTATTAAGAATTTTATTTCAAAAGTTGGAGTAGCTAAAAGAGATAATGTTATCGACGTATCTCTTCTTGAGTTTTGCGCTAGAGAAGACCTAAACAAAACCTCTAAACGAGCAATGGCAGTTCTTAATCCTGTTCTTTTGAAGATTATTAACTATCCCGAAAAACACAAAGAGGAGTTGTTTTTTGTTGACAATACAGAAAGTAAAAACCCAAACAGTAGGAGTCTTGTTTTTAACTCTGAGCTTTATATTGAAAAAGAAGATTTTTCATTACAACCAACCCCAGGATTTAAACGTCTTTCTATTGGGAGTGAAGTTCGCCTCAAGAGCGCATATATTGTGAAGGCTACTCACGTAGAGCTTGATAATTTAGGAAATCTGGTCGCTATTTGTTGCGAATACGACCCTAAATCTCTAAGTGGTAGCGGTTCTTTGGAGAGCCACAGAAAAGTTAATACCACGATTCATTGGGTTTGTAAAAAAACTGCAGTTAGCGCAGAGGTTAGAGAATACGACAGGCTTTTTACATCTCCATCCCCAGACGCAGACCCAAACATCCCTTTTGAAAACTTTTTAAACAAGGAGTCTTTGCAAACTAGAAACGCTTTTGTTGAGCCATTTCTTTTAACCGCCAGTCCAGGAAACAAGTTTCAGTTCCAAAGATTAGGCTATTTCAACACTGATGATGACTCAACATCCAACCGTCTGGTTTTTAATAAAACAGTAAGCCTTAGAGAAAGCAAAATAAAAAAACCTACTAACCAACCACCAAAACAGGCGACGGTATTAAAACCTATAGAGATTATCAAAAAGCTTGGAAAAAAATTTACTAAAGTTTCAGAAGAAAAGCAAAAAGAGCTTAAAGACAAGGTTTTGGTCTTAAGCAAAGACATCACCCTTGTAGACCTAACTGCTCTTTTTTCTGCTTCAACAAAAAAGAGAGGAACAAGAGCTGTTGTGCTTATTTGTTTGCTCGGCCTAAAGTCTAGAGGTGTTCTTTTTTCAATTGAAGCAAAAGAGTTTATANTAAAAGCTAAAAAAGATGAAAGCCAGACTCTTCAAGAGTTGGCAAGCAACCTTTAGTTAAAGCTCTTCTTTAGCCTTTTATTTATAGTTTAATAAAGAACTTTTTGAATTTCCTTCCAAGTAACCAATTTTATGTCGTTTTGCTTTAAAGCTTTTTTAAAGCTAATGTTAGTTACCGCTTCATAGTCTAGGTGTCTCCATTTTGCACCATAATCGGGGTGGTCNATAGAAATTTCTCTCATTTCATTATCGTCGTAACTTAAATGAACAATTAGCTGGCTTATCCCTGGTTTAAGCCCCCGTATTGTGTTTAAATAAAACTCTTTCCACTTAGTTTTTTTCAATCCTTTTCTTGCCATATACAGATCTTTTATCACCACAACGTTTTTTGGTTTAGNAAAGCCTTTACCAAAGTGTGCATCCACTCCTCGAGGCACAAAGACTGGAAGTTTGTTTTCTTCACCAACCTCTAAATACACCCTAAAATGCTCTTTATTAAAAAAAAGAGCACCTTCGTGGCTATCAATATGAGTAGGTTTTATGCCAAGACTTTTTATTTTGTTTATTTGCGCCTGAAGCTCTTTTTTTAACTCAGTAGGGTCTGCTTTTAAAACAAACTTTTTTATTCCTATCGGAAACTCACCAACACTATTTACTAATGTTTGACTTTCTTTTGCGGGNATAAGGCTTTTCCATCGGTAGTTTTTCCATTCGTTAGTAACCGTTAAGTGTACACCGAGATCGATGTTAGGGTTTTTAATGGAGTATTTTTTAACCTCATCAANATNCTTACAGTTTGCCATTATGCTGGCTGAATTTACCCCTCCTTTTTCTAAAGCATCAAACGTCGCTTTGTTCACAGACCCAGCTAATCCTAAATCATCTGCATGTATTATTAATAGCTTATCAGATGAAGAATATCCCAGTTTTTTTTCAAGACCCTTGTATGGAGTGTAGTCTGTTTTTCCAAACAGAACTTTAAGAGCGAGTTTAACATCGTAGATGGGCAGTTGCTTGTAGTTAAAATATGCATAAACCGATAAGATCAACGCCATTAAAACAGCAATTATACTCAGCAGAACTCCTATAACTAGACTCATTTTAAAGTTTTTTTATACAAAAAACGCTTGCTTGTTATAAACAAGCAAGCGTTTTAAAACCATTTCACTGTTTTTAGTTTTNCACTCTTTTATTTGAGAACATTTATTTTTTCTTTTTTGCCGCTGCTTTTTTCATCTCTTCTCCAATTTGGTTGCTCGCTGTGAAGCTGGCCACCATATTGTTAAGCATTTCACTTCCTGCTTGAGGAGAGTTAGGCAACAGAATTAAGTTAGAATTTGTTTCCTGCCCAATCGACTGTAGCGTGTCATAATGTTGTGTAACAACAATTAATGCNGACGCCTCTTGAGAGTTAATGTCNACCTTGTTNAAAACTGAGACNGACTCTTCTAAACCTCTTGCAATCTCTCTCCTTTGNTCGGCAATACCTTGACCTTGTAGTCTTTTGCTTTCCGCTTCTGCTTTTGCTTTTTCTACAATAAGTATTCTCGCGGCATCACCCTCAAACTGAGCAGCAACCTTTTCTCTTTCAGAAGCATTTATTCTNTTCATCGCTTCTTTTACCTGGGAGTCTGGATCAATATCTGTAACTAGTGTTTTAATTATATCATACCCATATTCCATCATTGCCACATTAAGCTCTGATTTCACGGCTATAGCAATGTCATCTTTTTTCAAAAAGACATCATCAAGAATCATTTTAGGAACTTCCGCCCTTACAACATCAAAGACGTAGCTTGTTATCTGCTCGTGAGGAAAGTCTAACTTATAAAAAGCGTCATAAACCTTTTCTTTTATGACCTTGTACTGTACAGAAACTTTTAGTTTTACAAAAACATCATCTTTTGTTTTTGTTTCAATTATAACGTCTAGTTGTTGTATTTTTAAACTTAGCTTCCCGGCAATTCTGTCAATCACTGGAATTTTTAATTGCAGACCAGATTGACGTATGCTATGAAATTTTCCGAACCTCTCTATTATACCTGCCGTTTGCTGGTTGATAATAAAAAAAACGCCGAATAGTAATAGTAATACTGGAAAAACCCATAAATAAAGTAATAAGCCCATATTTTTTTGTTTTAAATTATATATATAAATATAACAAAAACTGTACCGGTTTGTTTTAGTTATATGTCAAAAACTTTTAACTATTGCTATTAAACATTGTGTTTGCCGCAGTTCTTTTCTTTTAAAGTTTAGTATATTTAAAAGAATGTTTAATTAAAAAAAGTATGTGGGGCGGAAACAAATGGACAAAAAACATGTTTACCAAACAATGGAAAGCAATTATTCTGTTGGCGTCTATTTTAGCAGTGATTATACTTGTTGACTAACTAATATGCGTCAGCAACACCCCAAACTTTATTAAATCGAGGCCTTAATAACACTTTTCAACGAGTTTATACGCGACAACGATTCTTCTTTTCCAAGAAACTCAAAGATTACATACAAATCCACCCCTTTCAATTCACCAACCAAAGCGAGTCTTGCCGGCTGCATTACACTACCAAAACTCCTGTCGCTTTTATTTATCCAAGCTTTTACAGTTGTGGAAATATCTAACTCTTTAAAATTGTTAACTGACTCTAAGCTCTTTGATAATTCCCCTAAGACACCAACGGTCAATGAAGTTGAAATTTTTTTCAGAGTTTTTTCATTGTAATTTTTTGGAGAAATAAAAAGGTAGCCACAAAGAGACCAGAGCTCATTTAGTGTGCTGGCTCTTTCTTTAGTTAGCCTTACCGCAGTTATAACATCTCTTTGAAGTTACTGTCTTTAGTTCTTGGCGAGTACCAATAAGGTGGTCAGCAATTTTTTCTTCTTTTTTCTGCTGTAAGTACTTGTGGTTAAACCACTTAAGTTTTTCTACATCAAATTTGGCCCCTGAACTGTTTACTTTTTTCAGGTCAAAACATTGAATAAGCTCCTCCATAGAAAAAACCTCCTTTTCGTTTCCTGGATTCCACCCTAACAGAGCTAAAAAATTTGTTAGAGCGTCCGGGAAATACCCCTCTTCTTTAAACCCTCTTAAATTGTTTTTTTCTCCCTTCCACTGTAGTGGAAACACAGGAACCCCTAGCTTTTCTCCATCTCGTTTGCTTAACTTTCCCTTGCCAGTGGGGTTAAGTATTAATGGCAAATGAGCAAATTCTGGCTTGTCCCAACCAAAGGCTTCGTATAACATTACGTGAAGCGGAAGAGATGGTAGCCACTCCTCTCCTCTAATAACATGTGAAATTTTCATTAAGTGGTCGTCTACAACATTTGCAAAATGATATGTCGGCATTCCGTCTGATTTGTATAATATTTTGTCGTCTAGAGCTTTGACTCAACAGAAACCAACCCTCTTATAAGGTCACTACAAACAATATTCTTGTCGTCAAAGCACTTAAACCGTACGACATGCCTCTCGTTTGCGGCCAGCCTTTTCTCAACCTCTTCCTTGCTTAACGAAAGAGAGTTTGAAAGCTTTAACCTGTTATGCCAATTGTAAATAAACGTTTTGCCTTTGGCCTCGTGAGATTTTCTATGTTCGTCCAAAGTCTCCGCGTTGTCAAACGCATAATAAGCAAAACCTTTGTCTATTAAAAGTTGGATATGTTTTTTATATATTTCTTTTCTTTCGCTTTGTCTGTATGGCCCCTCGTCGTGTTTTATTCCCGCCCAACCCAAAGCATCTTCAATGTATTTCTCAGCTCCTTGAACGTATCTGTTTTTATCGGTATCTTCAATACGCAAGACAAAAGTTCCTTTGTTTTGCATTGCAAAAAGGTAGTTAAACAAGGCGGTTCTTAGTCCACCTATGTGTAGCGGCCCTGTTGGGCTTGGGGCAAAACGAACTCTAACGCTGCTATTCATTGTGTTATTTTTGACAAAGATAAAACAATAATTGTTCAATCTTTATTGTAATTTTGAATCAAAAGAAATTTTAATGATCAAATATTTTTCTTCTACAGACTTTGTGATTAATGATAAACCTCACATAACATCATGGATTGAAGGAGTTATTAATAAAGAGAGCCGCTTGCTGGAGAAGCTTGTATTCAATTTTTGTTCTGATGAGAGTCTTTTAAAAATTAATAAAGAGTTTTTAAACCACGACACACTTACAGATGTAATTACTTTCGACTACTCCTCTTCAAAGGCAGTTTCAGGCGAGGTGTTTATTTCTGTGGACAGGGTTCGTGAAAATGCAAAAGAATTTCATCAGGATTTTAATAATGAAATCAAAAGAGTAATGATTCATGGCGTTCTTCATCTTTGTGGCTATAATGACAAAACAGCTAAAGACAAGGCCTTAATGTCAGATATGGAAAACCGTCATCTTGCTTTTTTTTCTTAGCGCTTTCCTTTTTTGATTGTATATTTGTTCCACGTGAAACAATTTAAAAATGTTTAAAGAAACTTATGATGTAATTGTTGTTGGAGGAGGTCACGCTGGTAGCGAGGCAGCTGCTGCGTCCGCGAACATGGGCTCTTCAACCCTGCTTGTCACCATGAGTCTTCAAAATATCGCTCAAATGTCGTGCAACCCTGCTATGGGCGGAATCGCCAAGGGTCAAATTGTTAGAGAAATTGATGCTTTGGGGGGTTACAGCGGGATTGTTAGTGATAGGTCGGCAATCCAGTTTAAAATGCTTAACAAGTCTAAAGGCCCAGCCATGTGGAGCCCAAGGGTTCAAAGCGACAGAATGCGGTTTGCTGAAGAGTGGAGAAATCTTCTAGAGAAAACTCCAAATTTAGACTTTTATCAAGAAATGGTTACAGGACTTGTGGTAAGTAAAAACAAGGTCTGTGGCGTAAAGACAACCCTTGGTCTTACGATAAAAGCTAAAACAGTTATTCTAACTAATGGAACATTTTTAAACGGCTTAATCCATATTGGAGATAAAAACTATGGAGGAGGAAGAGCGGGCGAAAAATCGTCTAAAGGGCTTACAGAGCAGTTGGTTTCCTTAGGCTTTGACTCAGGTAGAATGAAAACCGGAACCCCACCAAGAGTCGATGGCAGGTCTTTAGATTTTTCAAAAATGATAGAGCAACCTGGTGACGACCATCCAGAAAAATTTTCATACTTAGAGACTACTTCTGTATTAACAACTCAAAGGTCATGTCATATGACCCACACCAGCACATTGGTTCACGATATTTTAAGGGATGGTTTCGACAGATCCCCAATGTTTAACGGGAGTATTAAAAGTGTTGGCCCTAGATACTGCCCCTCTATTGAAGACAAAATTAATCGTTTTTCTGAGAAAGAAAGACATCAGCTTTTTGTTGAACCAGAAGGTTGGAATACCGTCGAGGTATATGTTAACGGTTTTTCAACTTCTTTGCCAGAAGATATTCAGTTTAACGCCTTGCGATCGGTCAAAGGTTTCGAAAAGGTTAAGTTTTTCAGGCCAGGTTATGCCATAGAGTATGATTATTTTGCCCCAACACAGCTTCGCTACTCCTTAGAAACAAAGCTCATAGAAAACCTTTTCTTTGCTGGTCAAATTAATGGAACCACAGGTTACGAAGAAGCTGCTTCACAAGGATTAATGGCTGGGATTAACGCTAGTTTAAAAGTTCAAAACAAACCTGCTTTTGTGTTAAAACGAAATCAAGCTTATATAGGGGTTCTAATTGATGATTTAATTACAAAAGGAACAGAGGAACCTTACAGAATGTTTACCTCTAGGGCTGAATATAGAACCCTGCTAAGGCAAGATAACGCAGATTCGAGATTGACAGAAATGAGCAACAAAATAGGGTTAGCATCTAACGAAAGAGTTTCGAAAATGCTAGATAAATATACTAAAGCCCACAATCTAATGTCTTTCTTAAAAAAAACAAGCGTGGCCGTCTCTGAAATAAACCCTATTCTAGAAAAGAATGAATCTGCTCTTGTAAAGCAGTCCGGTAAAATAGATAAAATTCTTTCTAGGCCCAACATTTATTTTGACGACCTAAAGCCAATTAAAAGTGTTAGTAAATACCTTGCGGACAACACCCCTAGTAAAGAGGTTGTTGATCAAGCTGAAATACAAGTAAAGTACTCAGGCTACATACTTAAGGAAAAAAACAATGCAGACAAACTTAATAGACTTGAAAACGTTAAAATACCTCAAGATTTTAATTTTCACGAAATCAAGTCAATGAGTATTGAGGCTCGCCAAAAATTAACCGCTATAAGACCAGTGAACATCTCTCAGGCCTCTAGAATCAGTGGGGTTTCGCCTAACGATATCTCAGTTTTATTGGTTTATATGGGCAGGTAACGTTCCACGTGAAACAATTTGTAATGAATAACTTAAAACATGTGTTAACTACTAAAGATTTTCTTGTAACAGGAAACACTTTTCACATAGTAAAAAACCTTGAAACAGGAATATTAGAAACCCACCCCAAACCAACTTTGGCTGAACTTCCCAAATATTATGACTCCCAAGAATACATATCTCACAATCAAAAATCTTTAGGAATAATTTCATTTTGTTACAAACAGGTAAGGTCAGTTTCTACAAAAAGAAAAATAAAAATCTGCGCTAAAGAACTTAAAAAGATGTCCTTAAAAAAAAGAGCTCGGGTTTTGGATGTTGGTTGTGGAACAGGGTATTTTTTAGCCAAGTGTCTAGAAAAAGGCTGGTCAGTTAAAGGGGTTGAAAATAACATAAACGCACGAAATGTTTTACCAGCAATAATATTTAAAGACATCGTTGATGGACTTAAGCCTTTAATATACCAGTCGGAAAAATTTGATCTAATTACAATGTGGCACTCTCTTGAGCACTTACATGATTTAAAGGTAGTGATTCAGGATATGAAAAAACTGCTAAGCCCCACAGGTGTAATTTTGGTAGCTTGCCCAAATCACAAATCTTTTGACGCAAGCTTTTATAAAGAAAACTGGGCGGCTTATGATGCTCCACGACACTTATGGCATTTTGATAAAAAGGCCATGAAAGCCCTGTTCTTAACCCACAACTTCCAGCTCACAGAAACTCTTCCAATGTTGTGGGACTCTTTTTTTGTCTCGATCCTTTCAGAAAAAACACTCCGNAATAACTTGTTTTTTCTTCGTGGACTATTTGTTGGTCTAATTTCAAACGTAAAGGCTCTGTTTTCTGGGCAATACTCATCTTTAATATATATTTTAAAAACAAAACGCAAAATAAAATAACCTAGCCGCTTTTTTTGTTGTCGAACAACATTTGCTATTTGTTTTTCTATAAAGACCCTTAAAACACGCTTAGATTCGCCCGTTTTTTTTAACTAATTAAGCTTAAAGCCTTTTTTAAGATTTTAAATTCAAAAGATGTGCCACGAATCAACTCTCCATCCGCTTGAGCAAAATCAGCACCTTCAATTATTTTAACCNTTATTTTTTCTGTTTTGTACGACCTAACTTTTTTACTTTTAAAAAGATTTCCGTTAAAAAGNCTGGGAATACTTTTAACAACATCAAGTTTTGTGAAGCCCTCCGCAAGAGTTATGTCTAATAACCCGTCCATATGGTCAGGATTCTTAGCAAGCCTCATTCCCCCTCCTGTATATTTGCATATTCCAACGCCAAGCATAAATGCTGACGCGGTATTTTTAACCGAATTAATTTCAAATTTCAAATTTATATTTTCGAAAGAAATAAAATTTGCAATGGCTGCAATAAGATAAGACAGAGGTCCAAGAAATTTGTATTTTTCAATTTTTGAAATCACATATCCATCAAAACCCAAGCCGGCATAATTCATAAAATAAACAACCCTCTGCTTCTTACTTAATACTGTAATAGCCCCAACATCTTGTCGCTTAACATCTCTTTTGGAGATTACTTTTATAGCTTTTTTGTAGTTTGTTGGAATGTTGTGGTGTCTAGCCCAATCATTTCCCGTGCCTACTGGTATTAAACCAACAACAATCTCGCTAGCTTTTACTGTAGACTGATTAAAAACNCCATTAATTAAGTTGTGTACAGTTCCATCTCCCCCAACACAAATAATTTGTTTAAACCCCTTTCGTATGGCCTCCCCAACCAAACTTTCTGCATTTTTGTCTATTGAAGTTTTGTATACATTACCTAAAAGATTATTTTGTTTTAAGCATNGACTAATTTGTTCTAGCCTAGCGTTTGAAATTCCCCCGCCCGAGGACGGATTTACTATAATAAACCAAGCTTTGTTATCCATCAATAGCGCTTGGTTTTTGATGTATAAGCCTTGTAAGCTTTAAAGACAGGTCTGTGATAATTATTTTAGGGTTACCATTTCTGTTTAGCTCATAGATTGCTTTATTTATTTCTTCATAAAGCTCTATTATGTTATTGTTGTGAATAAATGGAGTAAACCGCTCAAATTTAAAACTCTTATCTTTAAACAAACCCNCGTAACNACCTGATTTATAGTTTTTTAACATTGATTTTCTAAAAACCCCTAGAGAAAAAACGAAAAATTGTTTTTGGACATCTTTTGGTAGTTTGCTGATTTTTTCGCTCCAATTCACTAGCTCAGCTACTGCGCTTTTTGTTGTTTTAACCTTAAAAGCTAGCCTAACCCATTCAATAAAAATAGACTCGAAGTTTACAGCACTGACGTCCGAGTTTAACAAATTTAGAGCTAAAGAATAGTCGCCTCCACTCATGTTTGCCGTGTTGTACGCGGAGTCGCTATCCGCCAGATCTCTTTTTATTAGAGATTCAGCAATGTCTTTTGTGTCAATTGGAGGGATGTTAATTTTTTGACATCTTGATTTAATTGTCGGAAGTATCGCAGATTGGTTTTCGGTTAAAAG
>JGI24539J26755_10001367_pt1 | contig 11310 bp, 18 predicted proteins | sample NorSeaMetagenome_2_FD_26755 | JGI IMG/M metagenome (IMG submission 26755)
ATTTTTTAGATTTTTTAGATTTTTTAGATTTTCTAACAACTTTTTTTACCACTTTTTTTACCGATTTCGCAACTGCTTTTAATTTCATTTTTTTGTATTTTACAATATTCATCATTCTTCCTTTAGATTTAACATATAGTTTTCTAGAACCTGCTTTAGAATAGGTTAATTTTTTTTTACCCATTACCGATTTTTTACCTACTAATTTATATTCACCCATTATAATATCCTACTATAGTAAAAGAAAAAAAAACGCATTAAATTATTTATTTTTTAGATTTTTTAGATTTTTTAGATTTTTTAGATTTTTTAGATTTTTTTCCACCTAATATTCTTTTTTTAGTTAATAGTATATTTTCTAAAAATGAATTAAATAAATTGGTATTTTCTTTATTATTGTTATTTTTAACATTTGATTCATGAATTATACTTTCTGAATTTTGTGAAACTTTATTTGGTGATTGAAAAATGTTAGTAGGTTTTGGTAATGGTGAACTATCATCGCCTCCAATTTTTCTTTTTACAGTTTTAAAATAAGTTTTAAGATTTATCATTCTTCCTTTAGATTTAATATATTGTTTTTGAGAATTTTTTTTAGTATAAATGTTTCTTTTTCTACCATTAATTAAACTAGTTTTTATTTTAGTATATATAGCCATTCCTATTTAAATGTTATATTAAAAAATTATTTATCTATAAATTTTAAAATCAAATCTATCTTCGTATAATAATCCATGAATTATCATTGTAATTAAATATCCAGATAAATAATATTTATATCTTTTTAATTTTTTAAATTTTTCTATTTTAGTAATTATTAATAAAAAACAAAATGCTATTAAACAAATTAACCAATGATGCCAATGTATTATAAAATTTATATGATAATTTATATTTGATTTAGATATTATTTTAAAACCAAAAAATAAATATATATGNAAAAGTCCAATTATAATACCAACTATATTTTTTTTCTATTTTTTTTGTCATTATTATTAATAAATATATAAAAATTGATTAATATATTATAAATAATATAAATTAATTATGCATACTGGTATTATTTCATTTGCTGATAGAATTGCTTTTAATATTAAATCAAATGATTTTAAAGATATTATTTTAAATAAATTATATCAATTATATGGATTAAAAATTATTCAAAANCATTATTATTTATTAAATGAAAATAGTGCAGNATATATAAAAAATAATAAATATTTATGTTGTTTAAGAAGTAATGGAAATCCATATTANATATTTTTTACAAAATATAATGATATTCCAATAATATATTTTATTGATAAAAAGATACATCCAAATTATCAAAAACCCAGAATTATTTTAGTTAANGGATTATTCGATATATCATTATTTGAAAATACATTATTGGATGGCGAAATGATAAAAACATTTGATAAAAAATGGATAATGGTATTTAATGATATTATTAGTTATAAAGGTGAACATTTAAAAAATATAGATTTATCATGTAGATTAAAAATACTATATAATCTCTTAGAAAATGAATATATAAAAGATGATATAATTGATGTATGTAGTTATAAAGTAAAAGTATATTATAATTATCACAAAGATAGTATCAATAACTTATTGGAACTTTCCAAAAAATTAAACTATACTAGTAGAGGTATTTATTTATGGAATTATAGAACAAATTTAAAACCAATATTATTTAATTTTAATGAAGAAAGTATAAAATCAGTTGTAAGAGAAGTAAAAGATGAAACAAATTTTAAAGTATTAAATAAAGATTTTAGTGAATTTAAAGAANATAAAATAGATAGTACAATAATTCAAAATGAAANAATAGAAGTATGTGAAAATGAAAAAATTTTATGGATTAATAAAACAAGTGAAGCAGATGTATATAATTTATTTTTAAAAGAGAACATTCAAAATGAAAAAAGTATAGGTATTGCAAATGTATCAACACTAACAACAAGTAAATTGTTAAGAATTGCATTTAAAAATACAAATGCATCAACATTATTAAAATTCAAATGTAAATATAATCATGATTTCAAAAAATGGACACCTGTAATAAAAATAAATTAAAAAAATGAATTAATCATATATTTATTTAATTTTGATGACATTAATTATAAAATTTTTAGATTTTATAATTAAAATATTGATAAATTTATTATATTTTATAATAATTAATACAATTATTGTAAATATAATTATTAGAATAACTTGTTTAAACGATAAAAATAATTTATTTATGTGTAAATACTAATTATCAATAATTTTAATATTTTTATCATTAAACCATTTTGTAATATAATTATTAATTTCATTTAAATCAACTTGGTCAAGTTCAATTTCATCATTATCTACTTGTTGATATTTTCTTTTCATTATTAAGAAAAAGTTTAAAAAAGAATGATCATTTTTTTTATTATTCAAAGTTTATTTAAATTTATTTATGACGCTGGATTAACATTATTTTGAACCATTGGATTGACATTATATAATTCTTTACAATAATTTTTTGCAAAAGCATAGTAAAACCAGAAAAATGGTCCCATGAAAATCATTATTAAAAATCCAGTAATACTTGCTATATTTACTCCGTGTTTAAAACAATAAAATGATGTAATTAATGCGGCAAAATGTAATATTACTAAAATAATAACAAATATTATCAGAAATATTGTAGCTAATATATACATATTTTTATATTATCTAATTAAATAATAGAAAATATAAATGCAATATTTAAAATATATATCTATATTTATTCCTTTAATACTTGGAACTGTTATTGCTAATTTTTCAAATTTTAAAACAGACAAAGAATATAATAAATTGAATAAATCTAAAGTAATGCCTCCAAATTATATTTTTAGCATTGTATGGCCAATATTATATTTATTGATAGGTATTTCTTATTATTATGGAATAAATACTAATAGTTATTATAACTATATTATACCAATAATTGGTTTAATAATTAATTATTCATATACACCTATATTTCTAAAATTAGATAATTTAATATTAGCATTAATCATTGTATTATTAACATTAGTATTTGCCATTATAACATTTATTCAATTTTATTATTTCAATAAGATTGCTAGTTATTTATTAATACCTTATATATTATGGTTAACATTTGCAAGTTATTTGTCATATGATATATATATCATTAATAATAAAATCGTTAATTATTAGAATGGACGAAAAAATAAAATCAATGATTATTAATAATTATTCTAAATATATATTAAAACCACTCGATAATGATAATGAAAATAATAGTTGTTGGATTAATTCATCGTTGTATCTATTATCTTCTCATCCATATATCATATTTCAGTATTTATTACTTGATGACACAAGAATTAATAATGGATATATCAAAGATATATATAATGATATATATATTAATAATATTGTTTACAATTATAAATATATTAAAAGTGAAAATAATGAAAAAAATACATTATTATATAATGAAAATTTGCATAAAAACTTATTTGATAAAACTCAATTATATAAACTTTTCGATGATTTAGTTTGGGGAAACAGATATGACTCTCAATTAACACTTAATTTATTATATGATATTATTACAAAATCACATACATTTTTTAATAATAATGTATATTTAACAGTTGAAACAAGGCATTTATCAAATAAAACTGATATTGATAAAATATTATATAGTGAAGACGCTGTTATAAAAGGTGTTAGAAAATTATTAGGATTTGTTGCTGGCAACGTGTGTCATAAATATGACATTCATGCATATGGTGAAAACGATTTAGATACTGTACATTGGGTTTCTTATATTAGAACTAGTTTAAGTGATGATAATAAATGGTATAAATTTGATGGTTTATCTCCTAAAGGAAAAATTGTAAATAAGAGCGAAATATATGACTGTACTACAACAAATTATAATAAAAATTTAATGTGTATATATATTGATATTGATAAATTTATAAAAATATTATCTACTAATACTACTATAAAAAAAAAATATGATGAATTTATTAAATTAATAGAACCAACATCAAATATTAATGATAATAAATTTGAAGATATAATAAAACTTTTTATAAATAATTTTAAAGAAAGTGTTGGTAAAAATAAAAATGTATCAACAGATATTAATTTATTAAGTATTCAAGAATTAGAATATATATACAAAACTAAAATAAAAAACGACTATTACAATAAATATATTGTTGATAAAAGAACATATTTTATAAATTTAAATTAGATAATTTAATATTATTATTTTCATTTTTCAATAATATATTAGTATGTAAATTAGCAATTGGTAAATCTGTACTTAATTTTTTTGTTTTTTCATATGTATAATTAGATTCTTTTTTATTATAATTGTTATAAATATTATTTAATTTAGAAAGATTGGAATCGTGTTTTTTTATTAATTCTTCCCCTGGTTTAATAATATTTTCTTTTGTTTCAATTGNTACATCTAAATATTCAAATTCATTATTTATTTTTTTTTGGGACATTATTAATTCNTTAACAAAACCTTCTTTATCATTAAATGCTTCACTATTTTCATTAAATTTTTCAATACTTAAATCGTCAATAAAAAAATCTTCNATTTCTTTTTTAGNTTTAGTTTTATCTTGAATACTATATTTTGTTTCAAATTTTANATAACTAGTATAAATTAATGATAATGTTAAACAAAATATAAGAAATATTATAATATTATTATAATCCATCTAATCTAATTTAAATAAAGAAATAAATACTTAACAATCTTGAATAAATTCAAGTTTTTTATTTGTTTCTTCATTTTTATCTTGATATATAATTTCTTGATTATCACTAAAATATTTTAATGTATAATTATTTTTTTTATAATATTTAATACGTGTAAAACCTTTAACAATGAATAATGAAAATTGATCCCATATATCTATACATAATGGAATATATGTTCTTTCACTTGGTTTTTCTCGTAGTATTCTTCCTATTGCTTGTTGAATATCGGATATTGGACTCGCAAATATAACAGTATTTAATGTTGGAATATTCATACCTTCTGCGGCCATTTGATATGTTGCTAAAATTATTTGTTTTTTAGAAGAAATATTTAAAACATCTTGTGATAACCCACCAATATAATATCCAATTGAATAATCTGTATTATCAAATAATTTTTCAAAATATTTTAATTGATTCCTTCTTTCACTTAATATTAATATTTTTCTATTATTTTCATTTTTTAAAATATTTAAAACTAAATTATATACAAATAAAGTCCTTTTTTCATAGTTACATATATTATTAATCATTGCTGCAGAATTTGGTTTACCATTCCATAATAATAAATTATTACAATAATTGATATTTGTATCAAAATATTTATGTAATTCAACATTAACCTCTATTTTTTCATTATCAATATGTTTATAAACAGACTTACCTATATAATTTTCAAATACTTTTCTTAATCCATCTTTTCTATTTAATGTTGCACTTAATCCTAAAATCATTGGAACATTCATATATTTAAATGCTTTGCTAAATACTTCCGCTCCTGTATGATGTACCTCNTCTATAATTACAAGTCCAAAGTTTTTAAATATATTAATATCATATTCGCGCATTGCTAAAGATTGAAGTGATGCAATTACNAAATCTTTATTTTCTACATCAACTTTAGATTGTTTAATTTTACCAATTTTAGCATTTGGTACAAATTGTTTTACCGAATCTAAAAATTGNTGATTCAAAAAATCTTTATGAGATACAAACATGGTTTTTTTTTTAAAATAACAAGCAATATATACAGCCATAATAGTTTTACCAAATCCACAAGGTACTGATATAATACCACCCATTTTTAATGGATTCTTTGCTGCTTCAATAAAATTATTAACTGGTTCTTTTTGTTGTTCTCTTAATTCACCATTAAAAATTAAACTAGGACAGTCTTCGCCTTCATTTAATTTATTAATTGAAGGAATACCAAATTTCTGTAAACCATAATATCTTGGAATATATACTCTTTTATTATTTTCACTATAAATTGCGAATTTTATTTTATCTGGTGTATTGAAATTTTTTGGTATTACTGTTAATTCTTCTTTTAATTCATTTATTATATTTTCATTATTTAATTTTTCAATACCATATCCATATAAAGATATAATATTATTCATTATACACTTATCTATATATCATATCTTTTTATATAATAAATTCATTTTTTTTATATAGTTTTTATAGAGAGAAATAATATAAATGATACACAATTTACTTAGAGGTTTTGGTTTAATTGTTTTTATATTAATATTAATAATGGATGATTTTCCATTTTACGAAAAAATGAAATTAGCACATATACAATTAGTATTTGCTGTTTTAATAACATCGTTATGTATATATGATTATGTTTCTGGATTTATATATGCAATGGTATTAATGTTAATATATTATGAAATATATAGTAAAAAAAAATCTAAAGATATTGTTAATACTAGAATCGATGATAAATATAATATTAATATGAAAAATAAATTGTTTGAAAATTTTATGGAAAAATATGAAACAAATAATCAAAATAAAATTTTAGTCGATTTTATATCAGAAAAATATCTTGATGATGCACAAAATGGATATATATTTAGTAAAGAAAATTTTGATAAAAATAATTTAAATGATTTTGATTATGATGTCCAAGGTATTTCTAATAATGAAAATAATATAAGCGGTATTGATATAAAATGTTCAATTGATAATATTAATTAATTTATATATACTTTGATTTATAAAGAAAATATACTACTGTACCAAAAATAACAGAATATATATATTTTTCGATATCTATTATTTTTATATATATCGATTCTGGTATAATTTTTTCAAATAAATATATTAATTTAACATTAGTTAAAACATATATTATTACTATTATTGCTAATATTTTTATATATGATTTATTACTATAAAAACTATCATTTGAAGTATTTATATCAGTTAAAGATGAATTTCCTATTAAATTATCCATTTCTTTTTCAAATGTTTTATCTAAATTATTTAATAAATCTGTTTTATTATCATTTGTATTGGAATTTTGTTGTCCCATATTAGGATTTTGTTGTCCCATATTAGGATTTTGTTGTCCCATATTAGGATTTTGTTGTCCCATATTAGGATTTTGTTGTCCCATATTAGGATTTTGTTGCATCATATTAGGATTTTGTCTCACCATATTAGGATTTTGTCTCACCATATTAGGATTTTGTTGTCCTATATTAGGATTTTGTTGTCCTATATTAGGATTTTGTTGTCCTATATTAGGATTTTGTTGTCCCATATTAGGATTTTGTTGCATCATATTAGGATTTTGTTGTACCATATTAGGATTTTGTCTCACCATATTAGGATTTTGTTGCATCATATTAGGATTTTGTTGCATCATATTAGGATTTTGTTGCATCATATTAGGATTTTGTTGCATCATATTAGGGTTTTGTTGCATCATATTAGGATTTTGTCTCATCATATTAGGATTTTGTTGCATCATATTAGGATTTTGTTGCATCATATTAGGATTTTCTTGATTAGTTTTATTTTTAATATTTAAAAATAATTCTTTTATATTTTTATCATTTAATTCTTCGTTGTTATTTTGTTCTTTATTAATTTTAATATTATTTAATGAAGTTGACATATTATTTTGTGTATTATTACTAGCCATTTATATATAAATAGTTAATATAAATGATATAAATTATTTAACGCAATTCTTTTATTTTTTTAATTTTGCAACACATCTTCCGGAATCAGGATTGCATACTTTGCCTTTTTCTTTACATTCTTTTGTTTTTTTATCAGTACATTTATCTTCTTTTATATCTTTCTTTACATCATCTTTAATGTCTTCTTTTATATCTTCTTTTACATCATCTTTAATGTCTTCTTTTATATCTTCCTTTACATCATCTTTAATGTCTTCTTTTATATCTTCCTTTACATCATTTTTAATTTGTGTATCAAATTTTTCTTTAACATTTTGTTTTAATTTAGCAACACATCTTCCAGAATCGGGATTACATACTTTGCCTTTTTCTTTGCATTCTTTTGTTTTTTTATCAGTACATTTATCTTGTTTTTCTTCATTACGAATATCATTTAATTCTTTTTTCTCATCATAATTTTTAACTTCTTCTTCTTCAATTTCAAAATCTGTATCATTCTTTTTAATATTTTCATTAATATAATTTTTTATTTTTAATTTATCATGATTATTTTCTTTTTTAGTACTAAATTTTNNAAAATTTTTATTTACTTCTATATTGTAAGTATATATTTCCTCTATAATATCATANTTAAAATTTGTAAATTTTGCCAATTTTTTTATATTAATAATATCATAATTTATTAATANTTCATCATATATTTCTTTTCGCCGAATATAATAATCATTATATAATTCATCTTGAATAATACGAGGATTATTATANATAGTATCGTAATACATTTTTTTATCAATTATATCNATATCANTATCATCTTTATTTTTATAATAATCTTCTATCATATTTTTAAAATCAGTTATATTTTTTTTTATTTCAAGTTCTTTATCTTCATTTATAATATCATATAGTTTAGAACTTATATTATTCAACATTAATCTAATAAATATTTAATATTTTAATTATGTTTCGATTATTTTATTTACTTGTTTTTCTTTTGAATCAGGATTTTCTTTATCTGTTTTTTGTCTTTCAGAACCATCAAACATTACTTTATAAAATTCCGTTAATTTTTGTTCGTCATTCATTTGATCTTCATATATACTTCTTGGTACGTATTTTATAATTGTTTCCTGTTCAGGACAGATTGTCATGTTTTTATAATATGCTTGTATAACTAATATAATACCAATAAATAGAAAAAATATTGCAATTGCTTTCATTATTAATATAATAATAGAAAAAATAAATTGAATTTATTCTTTTGAATCTTGTTTTTGTGTCCAAGGATCTTTTTCTGTAAAAACAGTATCGAGTTCAGACATTTTATTTTCAACTTCTGTGATATTTTCATCATCTTCATTAACTTCTTCTAATTTAGAAGAATTTATACTATCTAATTTTCTTTTTTCAAAAATGTCATCCTTAGATTCTTGATTTTTCTTATATTCTTTCATCAATGTATTTAATTGTGTTTCTGAATATTCTTGATTATTTAAATCGTCGGGATTTGGTGACCATGGACACCAACAACCAACTTGTCCAATAAAAATATTAAAATTTTTATCTTGTTTTTTTAAAAACTCACTTCTCATTCTAGCTTCATCAACTGTATCAAAAACCCCTCTTACTTTAATACCTCTCATACTTGTTTGAAAATTATTTTCCTTATGATAAAGTCTTTCCACATCTGATTCATTTACTGATTTAGAAAATTTATATTGTGAATCTAGATCTTCAACATCAAACAAATAATTATGTTCCTTTCTAACATTATCAATTAAATCTGTATTATCTGGATTTACATTTTTTAATCCATTAAATAATGTATCCATATCTTTAGAAAATTTATCTAAAAATGCTTTTACATAATACGATTCTTTATTTTTAATTACATCTTCNGGACTAATAAATGATAATAGACAATAATTTTGATTTTTTATTTGTTTATCTTCATCTAAATAGTCNTGTTCTTTAGTNCTAACTAATCCCTCCATCTATAATTATTGATAATTAAAATAATCTTATATAGTTTTAGAAAATGAATATAGATTACGAAGAATTTGTTTTAAGACTGGTAAAAAATATAATTTTAGTTATTATAATAACATTAATAATTTATTTAACCCCAGATGATATTGAAAAAATTAAAAAAAGTATATTTATTGCATTAATAATCGTATTTATTACTATAATATTTGATAATTTAGTACCAATTTTGCCTCAAAATATAAAAAAATATATTAATAGAACATAATAATGTATTTAGGTATATTTATTATAAACTTTATTTTATATATATTAGAAATAACTTATAAAACTATTGAAAAATTTAATGATAATGAAATTGGTTTATATCACACAATAGTATCATCTGGAATAGCAAATGAAAAAAATAACAAAAATATTTTAGTTCCGGATACAACTACTATTAAAATATTTAAAAGTAGTTTTTTATAAATTAGATGGTTCTATTTCAATATCTTCCAAATAAATATTTTTTTCGTATTTAGAATAATTATGTATTATTGTAATCATCTTTCTTACTCTCATTTTAAATAACATTATATTTTTATCAACTCTATTATGTAAATTAAATCCAATAGTATATTTTGATATAATTGGAACATTTAATTTTACCGAATTTAATAACTCTAATATATATTTTTTTGTTTCAATAAATGAAGATATGTATTGACTTGGATGATATATATTATTTAATATATATATATATATTTTCATTAATTTATCAATATTAAGTATAATATCAATGTATAATGTTTTATTAAATTTATTTATAAAATTAATATCAAGAATTATTTGTGTTAATATGTCATCTTTTAATAAATAGTTGAATTCTTTTGGAATTTTATCAATATTTCCATTTAACGAATTAAAATAACTAACATTTACTAAATTATTATTAATTTTGTCTTTAATTTTTTTCTCTTCATACTGATTCTTTTCTAAATCATTATTTATCTTTAAATAAAATAAATATCCAATTATAAATATAATTATAATAGATATTAAAACATTTGTTTCATAATTTGCAATTATATAAAATATTAATGCTAAAATAAATATATATATGTATAAATAACCATATTTATCATTCATCTTTATTAAATTAAATTATATTTTTATAGTGAAATATCATCAATAAAATAAATAATAAAAGATATAAATATAAAAACNATTCCNGTATATAAAATTCTATTATTGCTAAAAAAAATATCAAATAAAATTTTTCTATATTCTTGACTTGAATATCCTTTATGATTGATACTCAAAAAANTACTAAAATCATTTATAATATCTATCATATATTCTATTGTATTTTGATATAATTCNAATATAGTTAGTTGACTGATACTATTATTTGTTTTATTTTCTAACTTTATAGATTTTTTTAATATATTAAATTTATTTTCTATTGTTTTTTCAATATACATATCAATATCTTTAAGTTTACTATCAATAGTTATATTATCTGAATTATTTTCAGTCATCCTTAAAAAATAGTAAGAATTTAAATTACATTCATTAAATCAACATCTGTAATAAACATTCTTCGACAACAATA
>JGI24539J26755_10001370_pt1 | contig 11297 bp, 7 predicted proteins | sample NorSeaMetagenome_2_FD_26755 | JGI IMG/M metagenome (IMG submission 26755)
CAACGGCGCTTCATGGAGCGGCCTACGCGAGTGATAGAGCGTGCAAGCTGCTTGGCTTGTTCAACATCCTTGATGAAAGAACCGTTACCCCACTTGACGTCGATAACGAGACCTTCAGCCCCTTCGGCAAGCTTACGGCTGAGCACGCTGCCCGTGATGAGTGGCAGGCTGGGGATCGTGCCTGTTTCCATGCGCATGTCGTAAAGAATCGCATCAACGGGTGCAATTTCGGGGTCTTTACGTATGAAAGTACAGCCAACTTTCTTGAGCTGATCGTGGAAGCCTTTAAGGTCGAGAACTGGATCGAAACCAGGGATCGCAGAAAGCTTATCTAGGTTACTAATGACGTGCTCTTCGTCCACCCCATTCATTGTCGGCATGACAACGCCACAAGCAGCAGCAAGCGGTGCAAGCACCAATGTAGTCTTATCACCGACACCGCCAGTGGAATATTTGTCGATCTTCGGGCGAGTAATCTTAGTGAGGTCAATGACCTCACCAGAAAGCATCATCTCTTCGGCAAAAATTGCTGTCTCTTGGGCAGACATGCCTTGAAAATAAACCGCCATGGCAAAGGCAGCTTGCTGGAATTTAGGCATTTTTTCGTCTAAAATGGAGTCGACAATGAAACGTATTTCTTCGTCGGAGAATTCGCCACCATCGCGCTTCTTTTCAACTAAATAGCTAAACGAAGGCTTAATGAATTTGCGTGCACTAATGATCTTTTTTCTCATTGAATGAGTATGTGTCTGCTGTGAATAAAGCCGTCCGGAGCGGCATAAACGTCTGATAGATGGGGATTAAGGTGTAAAATGTCGAGCCTTAAATATGGTAAAATGATCAAGTGCTCGCCCCCCCCCAACGCGCCTGATTGTGGTATTTCGTGAGACACATGGGAGCGCGAAGCCNAATAAAAAAGCCGGAGTCTATTCAGCTCCGGCTTTTGAAANAATGGTCTGGAGCTAATGCCCCGTTCACTTACANTTTCACCTTATTAAGTCAGCTTTTGCGCGCTCTCNACGAGAGCGGCAAAGGAGTTGGCTTTGAGAGCCGCACCGCCGATGAGNCCCCCNTCAATGTTCTTTTGAGCGAGTAATTCATCCGCGTTTTCTGGCTTCATGGANCCGCCGTAAAGAATACGGACTTTATCGGCAGCTTCAGCACCGATAAGGCCTACGAGAAGGCAGCGGATTTCTGCATGCACTTCTTCGGCCATTTCAGGAGTCGCTGTCTTACCTGTNCCGATCGCCCAGACGGGNTCNTAGGCAACGACGAGAGCGTCCGCAGCTTCGGCGGTGACACCAATAAGGGCGCCTTCGAGCTGTGTTTTGATCACTTCGTTGACCTTACCAGCTTCTCGCTCGTCCAGCGTCTCCCCAATGCAAACGATCGGTTTGAGGTTCGCGTCAAGAGCAGCAAGGGTCTTCCTATTAACGATGGCNTCGGTCTCGCCGAAGTACTCACGCCGCTCAGAGTGACCAAGGATGACGAAGTTTGTGAATAGGTGACGAAGCATTTCGGCAGATATCTCACCCGTGTAGGCTCCAGAGACTTCGAAGTGCATATTTTGCGCTCCGAGCTGAACGTTTGAACCGCTCACGACTTTAGAGACGGACTCCANAGTCGTAAAAGTCGGACAGACACAGACGGCGACGTCTGTTTGTGCGCCGACTAGGCTGACAACATCCTTAGCGAGCGTTGCACCCTCTTCGGAGTTTAAGTTCATTTTCCAGTTACCTGCGATGAGGTATTTNCGTGCTGATTGACTCATAATATTAGATGAATGATAGTTAATTATTGATGCCTAATGCTTAGATTTGGTCAAGTGCGGTGACGCCGGGGAGCTCTTTGCCCTCNAGGAATTCTAGGGATGCGCCGCCGCCNGTGCTCATAAAGGTAACTTGATCACCGTAGCCAGCCATCTTGATCGCTTTGACGGAATCGCCACCTCCGATAATGGAGCAGGCTTCAGACTCGGCAATCGTCTTGGCCACTGCGAAGGTGCCCTTATTGCAAGAGTCGATTTCAAAAATGCCCATGGGCCCGTTCCATAGGACGGTCTTCGCATTTTTAACTTCGTTGCTAAAGAGCTCGATGCTCTTGGGGCCGATGTCGACACCCTCCCAACCGTCTTCGATATTGCCTTCNAAGAATTTACTCTCNCCGATGGTGCCGGCACCAAAGTCGAGNTCTTTTACGCCGAGGTTATCGAGNGGGAGGAGAAACTTGACGCCCTTCTCCTTAGCNTTGGCTAAAGCGGANTGGGCTGTTTCGATAAAATCGGGCTCGCTGAGTGATTCCCCGATAGTACGGCCTTCGGCCAATGCGAAAGTATAAGCCATGGCACCACCAATGATGATGGTATCGGCCTTTTCGAGGAGCGCGTCGATGACCTTGATCTTATCTGAGACCTTAGCGCCGCCAAGAATCACAGTAAGCGGACGCTCTGGGTTCGCAGTCTTGTCACCAAGGTAAGCAAGTTCCTTTTCGATCAGGAGACCACAGACGCATGGCGAGAGGTGTTTGGCAACGCCTGCTGTCGAAGCGTGGGCGCGGTGGGCAGTGCCAAAGGCATCGTTGACGAAAGCATCGGCGAGCTTGGCCAATGCAGCTGCAAACTCGGGATCGTTCTTTTCTTCGCCAGCGTAGAAGCGCACGTTTTCTAAAAGAATGACTTCGCCCTCACCCATTTTAGCCACTTCGGCTTCAACTTCTTCGCCAATGCAGTCTTCCACAAAGGTGATGGGCTGGCCGAGTTGCTTAGCCAATTCCTCAGCGACGGGCGCTAGGGTGTATTTAGCGTTCTTCTCGCCCTTGGGTCGACCTAGATGCGATGCAAGGATGACTTTAGCACCCTGTTCAACGAGACGCTTAATCGTCGGCAATGCAGCAACGATACGGGAGTCGTCGTTAATTATGCCGTCTTTTAGAGGCACATTGAAATCGCAGCGAACGAAGACTCGTTTGCCTGAGAGATTAACGTCTTGGATGGTTTTAGTGGCCATGGTTTTGAATGAAAAATGAATAATGACGTATTANGAGGGGAGATNTTTTGCTAGCTTGAGACTTGGACGGGNTTGTCTGTCCTACGCTCTTTGAGCTTCGGAGATTTTTCCTTCGCTTTGCTACTTTCGACAAGCCNAAGTCAGGAAAGCGTCGAGAAAAAAGAAAANCCGCCGCGTTCAAGAATCCCTTAGGATACCTGCCGCGGCGGCTTGAAAATCAATCAGTTGCCACCAAGAGATCCAGATTAGAGGAACTTGGAGACTTTTTGAACGAGCTCAACGACGCGGTTGGAGTAACCCCATTCGTTGTCATACCAAGAAACAAGCTTGAAGAACTTGTCATTCAGACCCATGCCGCTGCCTGCATCGAAGATCGAGCTGAGCTCGTCGTGGATGAAATCAGAAGAACAAACTTCGTCTTCAGTGTAGCCAAGAATACCTTTGAGCGAACCTTCGGAAGCTTCCTTCATCTTGGAACAGATGTCTTCNTAAGAAGTACTCTTCTCTGTCTTCACAGTAAGNTCTACCGCAGAAACAGTTGGGGTTGGCACGCGGAANGCCATACCTGNAAGCTTACCTTGAACTTCTGGAAGCACGAGGCCAACCGCTTTTGCAGCACCAGTTGTGGAAGGAATGATATTAAGCGCAGCTGTGCGGCCACCCTTCATGTCCTTAGGAGAAGGACCGTCGACGGTCTTCTGTGTGGCAGTGTAGGAGTGAACTGTTGTCATAAGACCCTCAGCAATGCCGTAGTTCTCCAGTATGACCTTGGTGATNGGGGCCAAGCAGTTAGTTGTGCAAGATGCGTTGGAGATAAGGTCGTGCTCAGCTGTAAGCTCATCGTCATTTACTCCGAGAACCACAGTCTTCACTCCGTCACCCTTACCAGGAGCGGAGATGATAACCTTCTTGGCACCAGCAGTGATGTGCCCCTGTGCCTTTTCGTCTTGGACAAATAGCCCAGTGGACTCGATCACGATATCAACGCCAAGTTCCTTCCAAGGAAGAGCNGCAGGACCTTCGCGAACAGCGAGTGTCTTGATCTCGTGACCGTTCACAACGATGACATCGTCACCCTTAGTTTCTACAGTGCCTTTGAAGCGACCCTGCGTGGTGTCGTATTTAAGTAGATAAGCGAGATTTTCCGCAGGAACGAGGTCGTTTATTGCAACCACCTCAATTTCAGAGCCGAGAAGACCCTTTTCAACGAGTGAGCGAAAGACCAAGCGACCGATGCGGCCGAATCCATTGATTCCGATTTTTGTAGCCATTATTTTATGTTTTATTATTCAGGTTGATATAAATTTAGTGAAGCGCGCACTTGTAGGCATCTGACGTTNCATGGCAAGAATTATTCCACGGATTCAATTTAATTANGCCAAATGCAACTATCGGGGCTTATTCAAACACGTAAAGNCATAAGTTCCATTAATCCATTATGGTGCTNCATCAGGCTTAAATTACGCGAATCATCTTGACATTAGGGGCATTAATCATGTGCTGTGCTCAAATTTAATTGAGCAGCTCACTTGCGCTTTTTAGAGCGATAGGCATTCTGCTGCAGTTACTTATAAATACGGCACAAAGCCACACACGTAAGTGACTCAGCATCAACTTGGAATCTATTTATGAAAATCAAAAATTGGGATATGTTCGCCTTCGTTCTCGCCTACCACATTGCGTTGGTGGCGCTACTACCCGCATTCATTAATGTATTTTCTTGGACAGCGGTCGTATTCTTTCTCGTCACCTACATCCTAGGAGGCATGTCGATCACGGTCGGCTACCACCGCCTTTATGCCCACAAGGCCTACTCGGCAAATCCATTTTTTGAGTGGTGCGTGCTACTCAGCTCAGCGCTCGCCTTTGAGATGTCGGCGCTCAAATGGTCGCACGACCACCGAATCCATCACAACCATTGTGACACGGATAAAGATCCCTACTCTATCAAGAAGGGCTTTTGGTATGCACACATTCTCTGGCTGTTCGAGTATAAGCGTGACTTCGATCCAAGTCTTGTAGCGGACTTGATGAAGAATCCACGCGTAGTAATGCAAGACAAACACTATGGTAAATTTCTACTCGCCGTTAACGTTGGCGTATTTTTTCTCGGTTGGGCACTGACTGGTAGCGCCCTAGCTTCTTTCTACATGGGCTTTCTCATGCGCATGGCGATGATTCACCACTGCACATGGTTTATTAACTCACTTTGCCATACATATGGCGCTAAAACTTACGCTCGCGAACTCAGCGCTGTGGATAACGCTATCATGGCCGTGCTCACCTTCGGCGAAGGTTACCACAACTATCACCATGCCTTCGCCGCGGACTACCGTAACGGCATCCGCTGGTATCACTTCGATCCTACTAAATGGACCATTTGGACGGCTGCAAAACTCGGGCTAGTCAAAAGCTTGCGCGTGATCAACGAGGTCACTGTCCTAAAATCACTGGTCTCCAAAGATAAGAAAATGATCCTTGAGCACCTCAGCCACGAAATGGATGATTGCGCAGCCGAACTCAAATTAAAACTTGAAGAACTCTCCGTCGTTTTCGAAGAGAAGGCTACCGTCTTAATGGCAAAACTACGCGAACTCAAACAGGCCAGCACTGACCAAAAAAAGCAACTGCAAGTGGAGGTCAAATCACTGCGCGCCTCGCTCAATATAACTTGGGATGAGTGGGTAGAAGTAACTAGCAGCGCCTCTAAGCAATACGAGTTTGCGCATTAAGTGAAACGATTAGAGCAATTTCCCAAAAAGGATCCGGCTGATTGCGGATCCTTTTTTTGTTCTAATAGCAATCTCGCAGCCTACCAAAACGGCGTACGCGAGCCCCACCGCGGCTTCTCGTCCCTCATTAATAGACCTACTCAACCCATAAGCCACAACTCAGCGGCGGTAAGTGTATTTTTGTATCAGTAATTGGGATATGAGCAGAGCGAATACCATCTAGACAAAAGCGTTCTTGGTCGGCGATTTGTTTTAGCTTTTCTGGCTGTAGATCCTCACACTCGATATCGGCATACTCTAGGTGCGGATTGATCGCATAGACAAGCTGGGGCACGTCGATAGATTTGTCAGCATTGAAAATTACGACCGCCGCGCTCGAACCTTCGGCGAAGTAAAACTGCATGTAGTTCTCTCTGAGGCAGCCGTCGTAACGAAAAGCTTTACCCAAATCTGAACGTCGGAAGTGTATCCAATCGCGAAAGTAACCGTGCGTGCCTGAATAAACGAAGCGACGATTATAATCGAGTGCATTAATATCGCCACGCTGATAGGTATTTTCAATACCATGCTTTGAACGCAAAAAGTCCTGTCCTTGCGCGAGCATCGGCACACCGAGTGAGGCGAAGAGTAGCGATGCCATCAAGTGTGTACGACGGCGGTCCAGTAATGTGGGGTCAGAGCCGTCCCCTTCGGGGCGCTCGGTNATACGGTCTAGCCAGCAATGATCATCATGCGACTCAGTGTAGTTAATNGTCTGCGCTGCGAAGCGCGTCGTGCCGGGTGAACCAGAGACGAAGTGCTGGAGAATCTCCTGACTACCCTCGCCTTTGACATACTTAGCAATGCACTCGCGGTAGCCGTCGTTCCACGAAGCAAAACCGGTCTCTTTGAGCTCTTCTTGAATATGCCCACGAAAGCTCCANGGCTCTGCAATAAGAATAATCGAGGGTTTTATATCCTTAAGTTCCNCTTCGATATCCNGCAGCACCTCGATACCAATNAGCTCAGCAAGATCAAAACGGAAACCATCCACATCGTATGTTTCGANGAGATGCTTCAAGCTATCGATGATCAGGCGACGCCCCATNGGCGTGTCGCAACGGAGATCATTGCCGCAGCCGCTCCAATTCATCAGATCGTTACCGTTATTGACGTGAAAATAATAGTATTTGTCTATAAAAAGTAGGTGATTCGGCTCCCCTACGTGATTATAGACCACGTCAATGATCACGGCCATGTCTTGCTCGTGGAAGTCTTGAACCAAGGCGCGAAATTCTTCGACCTGAGAAGCCTTCTCTGGCTCCGCGGCGTAGCTACTTTCGGGCGAAAAGTAATTCGCCGTCATATACCCCCAGTGATAGTCCTCAGGCTTTTCGTTATCAAACTCTTGGATTGGCTGCAATTCAACCGCGTTGACACCGATCTCTTTCAGATAGGAGCCTTCTGCCTTGAGCCATTTGCGCAAGCCCGCGTAGCCTGAGCGTTCTTGAGCAGTTAGATCAATCGGCGCATGGGCTGTCAGATCACGCACGTGGGCTTCGAGTATTACGAGGTCGTGCCAAGCCGGCGGGATGAAGACCTGCTCAACTTTGGCCAGACGCTCGGGCGCGACCACGATACCAGGGCCACGGGAACCGACACAGGCNTTNGCGTAGGGATCCAGAATCGGGAACGAATCATCAAAATGCGAAGTGCCCTCGATGTTTAAACCGCCNACGCGATAAGAATAGTAATAGTTATCAAGATTTTGGTCGATGATCAGCTCCCAAGTGAGCCCATCGATACAAGCCATAGNNGAGGTCACGGTATCACTGCCATCCAAGTTTTGACCATAACATAGTTTAACCGAAGCCGCACGTGGCGCGAAGAGGCGGAAAGTCGTCTTGTTTCCCTCTACAATAGAACCAAGGTCGAGATCTGTTTTCACCGACGTGAGAAATTGCGTACGGGGCAATTCATGAGATTCTTCGGTCTTGGCATCGCGCCAGATGATCTTCTCGTTGCCGACAGGCTGGTAACCGTGCGGCGTATGAAAACGAAAGATGTGTGTGCCAGTTTGTTCTGGGTTGAACTGAAAATTTAAAGCACCTTCACGCTCGATACGGTTGGGAGCGCTATCCGGCACATCCAGCCATTCGCCCTTGTCGGTGACGAACTTGAAGGCGAATTGCTTGCCATCTGGCATATACTCGAGCGGCACATGCAACTCGTAAGTTGTCTCAGGATCATCACTGATCGGCTTGAGCTCCCACTGTGATTGGCCGACGGCTTTTTCCCAATTACTAATATCACTACCCAGAAAAACGCGCACCTTGCGATCCAAGAGTTGTGGATGGCGGTTCGACCGGACGGCAAAGACCCAAGTATTATTGCAGTGGTAGTAACGAAAAAAACTTCCGCACTCCTCAGGCGACAAGCGCTCCAACTCTGAAAATTGCTGCCCTCCAGGGCCGAGTGTAAGCGGTGGCAAAGTCGTGGTGTTACACCAATTCGAAGAGAGAAAGATCAAGCCCGAGTCCCTTGATTCCCAAAATGCGTGTGCGATTTGTTCCGTTTCCTTAGCCATACTATGATTTCTTTTTGCGGTAGTGCCTAGCAAGCGCAATACCCATTCCAAGAGAATCTGGAAAAATCAAAGCCTTCAGATAGTTGACGCCAGTGACGACGACGACTTAGTGTCCTGTAGATGAAGAAAATCCTCGTAGCGCTCTCGGGCGGTGTCGACAGCGCCGTGGCGGCTTGGCTCCTTAAAGAGCAAGGTTACGAAATCTCGGGTGCCTATATCCGAACATGGATGAATGAGGAAATGCCACTAGCCGATTGTCCCGCGCAGCAGGACATCGAAGACTCCCGCGCGGTGGCTATGCATCTCGGAATCGACTACGAGATTGTCAATCTGGTCAACGAATACCGCGAGCACGTGGTCAACTACTTGGTCGACGGTTACCAGCGCGGTATCACGCCCAACCCAGATATTATGTGTAACCGCGAGATGAAGTTTGGCACCTTTCTAGAATACGCGCTCGAAGCGGGCTTCGACGGTATAGCGACAGGGCACTACGTGCGTAAGTTAAGCAATGACGATGGCAGCCAAGACCTACTTGAAGGCCTCGACAAAAACAAGGACCAGACCTACTTCCTCGCGCTACTACGCCAAGCGCAGATAGAGAAAGCGCTCTTCCCCGTAGGCGAACTCAAAAAGCCCCGCGTGCGCGCGATCGCACTGGAACAAAACCTGCCCAATGCTACGAAAAAAGACAGCCAAGGCATCTGCTTCCTCGGCGACATGAATATCAGTCGTTTTTTAGAGCACTACATTGAAGACAAACCAGGAAATATAGTGAACCCAGGGGGCAAAGTGCTTGGTCAACACCGCGGCCTACATCGCTACACCACTGGACAACGCCGCGGCATCGGCGTGCCGTCGAATACGGATAACGAGTTCTACGTGGTGACTGGCCTAGACATGGAGCGAAACGAACTCATCGTCGCTTTTGATCAACTCGACTCGCCGGGACTCTTTACGTCAGAAGTCGAAGTCTATGGCTTAAGCTTTCTCAATCGCCCCGTGACCAAGTCCTGCCGCCTGCTGGCCAAGCCACGCTACCGCGATCCTTCACAGACGATTACTTACACGCCGATCGACGACAATCGTGCAAAGGTGACTTTCGACGAGCCGCAACGCGCGCTCTCCCCGGGGCAGATTCTCGCTCTTTACGACGGCGACCAACTTCTTGGCGGTGGCTTTTACAAATAACACGCAGTCTAAAGCCGTAAGCCGTTATACATATGGCATGTCAGTCAGGAGAAGCACTATGGCTGTTAAGACTTCCTTTTGTAGTAGCGATTACGAATTACTATTTGAGGCACTCTATCCGTTTAGAAATTGTTAATAGAGTTTGCGCTTACAGGCGCGTCGACAGATGCTACGCGCTATGACGTCGATCAAACTAATTTCATGGAACGTAAACGGTATCCGCGCCGCTCTTAAGAAGGGCTTACTTGATTTTATTGATAGCGAAGCTCCGGACGTGCTTTGCCTACAAGAGACTAAAATTTCGACCGATCTCGTCGAGGACTTCAGCTTCGAGGCTTACCCCTACGTTTACTGGAACTGCGCTGAGAAAAAAGGATACTCCAGCACAGCAATTTTAAGCAAAACAAAGCCGCTCAGCATACGCAACGGACTTGGAATCGAAAAACACGATAAGGAAGGCCGCGTTATCACAGCAGAATTTGCCGACTACTTCCTCGTCACAGTCTACACGCCCAACTCGCAGAACCATGACGAAAACAAGCGCCCTCGCCGCCTCGATTACCGCACAAAGGAATGGGATGTCGATTTCCTTGCCTACGTCAAAAGCTTAGAGGCAGTGAAACCTGTTGTCTTTTGCGGCGACCTCAACGTCGCCCATACCGAAATCGACCTCGCCAACCCAAAGACGAATCGAAAGAACGCGGGCTTTACCGAAGAAGAGCGCGGCCGTTTCGACGCCATCGTCGAGGCCGGCTTTATCGACAGCTTTCGCCACCTCTACCCCGATGCACCGAACGCTACACTTGGTGGTCCTACCGTGCCGCCGCACGAAAGCGTAATATCGGGTGGCGCATCGACTATTTCTGCGTCTCTGAAGGGATAAAAGACCGTATTGCTCAAGCCGATATCCTCGACCAAATTGAGGGCTCAGATCATTGTCCCGTACTCTTGGAATTGGCTCCCATCGCTTAGTCAGTATTATTGATTAAAAATTAAAACTGCCTTTACTATCATAATCCGCTCACGCTACGTCTGATTAGGAATAAATCACTTCCGAATGCATCAGAAAACTAACCCGTTTCGAAGAGGCAAGTTGGTAGATTCCAAAGCTCCTAATATAAATGTTCACAGGAAATGCAGACGAGAGTATTCGCGGACTTGGCGAAGTCGCGCTGATCGCACAGATCCGTCACTGGCTCGGTGCTGTCTCGCCTAATAGCCCACAAGGCATGGGCGATGACTGCGCGGTGGTCGATCGGCCAAAAGGTCTGAAGCAAATTTTGACGACCGATAGCCTAAGCTATGGCCAGCATTTTGATGGCAGCATCTCCGCCCACGACGCGGGTGCCAAACTAATCAAGCGCAACCTTAGCGACATCGCGGCGATGGGCGGGCGCCCAGGCGAGGCATTACTCAACCTGCTCTGCGGTAGCGATCTCCGCACCGATTGGCTAGGAGCCTTTTTTGAAGGCATCTACCACGCTTGCCAGGAATACAAACTGCCCATCGTCGGAGGCGACATAAGCACTTTACCCAATGGGCAGTTTACCGCGGTTCTCAGTCTGACTGGCTATTTGGAAAACCCTCCCTTACTTCGCAAGGGCGCACAAGCTGGCGATGCGCTCTACGTCACCGGAACACTCGGCGGTAGCCTTTTAAAAAAACACCATGGTTTTGAGCCAAGGTTAACAGAAGGCCAATGGCTGGCCCAGTCGCAGGCATGCAGCGCGCTGATGGACATCACAGACGGCCTCGCCAAAGATCTAGGCGAACTCATCCCCGACGAATGCGCGGCCTATCTTG
>JGI24539J26755_10001377_pt1 | contig 11265 bp, 9 predicted proteins | sample NorSeaMetagenome_2_FD_26755 | JGI IMG/M metagenome (IMG submission 26755)
TAAGGTTTACTTTACTTTTTAAATGTAAAAATAACAAACGTTAATTTTTGGTGGACCTCTCGGTCCCAGTTTCGAACTTTTTTAAGGATTTATTTCTTTTTCATAAATAGTTATCCAATCCTTCACACTCATTTTAGAGCATAATTCACCAATAAGATTAAAAGGGATGTCATCTAACCGTTTAAATCTAATACAGCTTACCAATATCTAATTTATATTTAGAGTGCTTAGAATACTCTTCAACAAACCATTCCATATTTGCTTTAAAGATTTAAACTATCCCATCCCAAATTTATTAGTTTTTAACAATTTATAATTAATTAAAAATATTTTTAGGTTTGCCTAAAAATTTAAGTAGTTTTGCATAGTATTAAATTTAATTAGATGAAATTTTACAGTATATTTTTGACTTGTATTTTAACTTGTAATTTTATTTTTTCTCAAGAAATAATTGGTTTTGTATTTGATGAAAAAAAACCTATCTCATTCGCTAACGTTTTAATTGAATTTGATGATTTATCAAAAGTTGTGTCGACAGATTTAAATGGAGTATTTAAAATTAATGATTTAAAAAAAGGAGAAGTAACTATCACTATTTCTCGATTAGGGAGAGAGACAATGAAGTTGACACATACTGTTACAGAAGCTGTCGATACGTTAAAAATATTAATGGGCAAAGAAATATATAATTTAGATCAAATTGTTGTTACTGGCACAAAAACATTTAAACGAAAAACAAAATCACCAATAATAGTTAATGTTTTGGATAGTAGAAAAATTGAAAAAGTTCAAGCTTGTAATATTTCAGAAGTTTTAAGCTTTCAAACAGGCTTAAGGGTTGAGTCTAATTGTCAAACTTGTAACTATACACAGCTTAGAATAAATGGTTTGTCAGGGGGGTATTCTCAGATTTTAATAAATGGTAAAGCCATTTTTAGTTCATTAGCCGGTTTATATGCTATGGAGCAAATACCATCAAATATGATTGAACGTATTGAAGTAATAAGAGGTGGTGGGTCTTCTTTATATGGTTCTTCTGCTATAGGAGGAGTGGTTAATTTAATTACTAAATTTCCCATATCTAATAATTTTGATTTCGGTTATACATTTAGAAAAATTAACAATAATACTAATGACAAGTTAATTTTTGGTAATGGGACTATTCTATCAGAAAATGGCAAAACTGCTACGACAATTTATATCAATAACAGAGATAGGCTTCCTTATGATCATAACGGAGATAATTTCTCTGAACTCCCAAGTTTAAAGGATAATACTTTTGGAGCTAATTTTTCCTTTATTCCTTCTATAAATCAAAAAATAGAATTGAATTTTGGTAGTATTCATGAATACAGGTATGGAGGAGAAATGATAAGTGGTGCACCTCATTTTTCCATGCAATCTGAAGAAAGAGTTCATGATATATTAGTTGGTAATATTGATTATAAAATCAATTTTGGATCTGGGAAGTATTCTTTATTGACATATTTAGCAGCTCAAAAAACAGACAGAGAACATTATACTGGTATCAGGCCTGTAGTAGGGTCAAATGATGATATTAATCATTTAACAAATCCTCCATATGGAACTTCTCTAAGCTTAACAAAACAATTGGGTTTTCAGCTAAATTATCAATACAATAGTTTTATTGGACCAAATCTTTTAACATTAGGATCTGAACTATTATCTGATAAAGTTAATGATGAAATAAATGCATATAATTATTTAGTTGATCAAGAAGTACAAACAATTGGTATTTATTTTCAGTCAGATTGGAGTTTGAATGAAAAACTAAATATTTTAAGTAGTGCTAGAGCAGATAGACATTCATTGTTAGACAATCCTGTAATCAGTCCAAGATTATCTATTTTATATAATCTTAAAAAAAATTCACAATTTAGATTTACCTATTCTACAGGTTTTAGAGCACCACAGGCTTTTGATACTGATTTGCATATTGCATTTTCAGGTGGAGGCATCTCAAGAATTAATTTAGATGATGACCTTATTGAGGAAAAATCTATGAGTATAAGTAGTTCATTCAATTATGATTATGCTAAAGAAAATTATATTTATGGATTTACTTTTGAGTGTTTTTATACAAAATTAAATAATGCTTTTTTTCTTGACCCTGATGGATCAGATAGTTTTGGAGATTTATTTGTAAAAAGGAATGGGTCTTCTGCAATTGTACAAGGAGTAAGTCTTGATATGAGAATAAATTATAATAAGACTTTTCAACTAGAAAGTGGTTTTACTTTGCAAAGTTCAAAATATGAAGAAGCTGTTTCGTACAGCGATGATTTAGGTCCTATTGCAAATTTTTTAAAGACTCCAAATTCTTACGGTTTTAGTAATCTTTCCTTTTTTATTAATAAAAGCTTAAGTTCTTCTGTAAATTATATTTATACTGGGAAAATGGACCTTGTCCATTATGGAGGAGCAATAAATAATCCATATGACAAATTTATAGTTACAAATGATTTTCATCAATTTGATCTAAATTTAAATTATATTCAAAAAGTAAGTCAATTAGGTATCAAGATAAATTATTTAATTGGTGTAAAAAATATCACTAATGCTTATCAATCTGACTTTGATCTTTTTAAGAATCGTGATAGTAATTATGTTTATGGGCCAACCACACCTAGAATGTTAATTGTTGGACTATCTTTTAAGATTTAGACTACCCCCTCCATTAGTTTTTAACATTTGCTTGAGAAGGCATTCTGTTTTTAACATAATGTTAAATACTATGACTTTTTTTTTAGTCAAAAGAAATTCCAGCTTCAAGTCTTTTTATTTTTAATTCTTTCTCCCAATTACTCTTTTCTAGTTTTTCTTCTGATGCTGTAAGCTCATTAAATTTACCGTAAGAATTTTTGTTTCTTTCAAGTATAGAGTAAGCCCATTCTGATACGGTTATATTGTGGGATGCTGCAATCTTTTGTGTTTCCAGATGGAATTTTGTATGACAAAGAAAATAACAGAGTTCGAACCATTTCTGTGAATTCTATTTTTTAGATAAGTCGTTATCTGTCAGAAAATTATGGACATAAAAAAAGTGGAATTCTATCTAAAAAAGATTTGAATTCCACTGTGGTGGGCAATGAGGGACTCGAACCCCCGACTTCCTCCTTGTAAGGGAGGCACTCTGAACCAACTGAGTTAATCGCCCGTATTGTTTGCAAATATAAATGATTTAAACAATAATCAACTTATTTATATTAGTAATTATAATATCTCTGCTACTACAAAAGTGCTGCCTCCAATAAAAATAAGATCATCTTTTTTATAATTACTAATTGCATTATTATAAGCATCTTTCACTGAGTTATATGCATTTCCTTGAAGATTTAATTCTAGACTTATCTCTTGTAGTTTACTTGCATTAAATGCTCTATCTATGTTGGCTGCGCAAAAGTAATACATAGCCTCTTTCGGAAGTAGTTTTATAATTTCTATTATATTTTTATCTTTTACAGTACCAAATATAAAATGTAACTTATTAAAATTTATTTTTTTTAATTGCTTAGTTATATTTTTGATACCATCTTGATTATGACCTGTGTCACAAATGATATGTGGGTTTTTTGAAATTATTTGCCATCTACCATTAAGTCCTGTGTTTTTTACAACATTTTTTAATCCTTTATAAATATTTTTATTATCAATATTCCAATTTAACACCTCAATGGCTTTTATAGTTGTATTAATATTTTCATTTTGATATTCTCCTTTTAGATCACAAGAAATATTATTATTAATTTCAGAAAAAAATATTTTTGACTTTTTATTATATGCTGTTATCTTAAAAATATCATTAATTATTTTTTCTTGTTTTCTTCCGATAACAACTGGAGTATTTTTTTTTATAATACCTGCTTTTTCTTTTGCAATTTGCTCTAATTTACTACCTAATAAATTTGTGTGATCATATCCGATATTAGTAATTACTGAAAGCTCAGGAGAGATAATATTTGTACTATCTAATCTCCCGCCAAGTCCAGTTTCTATAATTGCAATGTCAACTTGAGATTCTGCAAAGTAGTCAAAGGCCATAGCAACTGTATATTCAAAAAACGACATATTTATTTTTTCAAATTCAGTTTTATTTTTTTTAACGAATTCAATTACTTGATTTTGACTAATCATTTTGCCATTGATTTTAATACGTTCTCTAAAATCTTTTAAATGAGGCGAGGTGTATAGGCCTGTTTTCAAGCCAGCTTCTTGCAATATAGATGCTAGCATATGAGCTGTTGATCCTTTTCCATTTGTGCCAGCTATGTGTATACTTTTAAATTTTTTATGTGGATCTTTAAGGATATCACATGCTTTAATGATGTTTCCAATATCTTCTTTGTATGCTGCAGCTCCACTTCTTTGATACATTGGTAGCTGAGAAAAAAGATAATCTAAAGTATCTTTGTAGATCATTAATTAAGTTGAAAGTTGTAAATTATTTTACCTTGTTGTCTGCTAGGAGCAGACTCTTTTGGACTGAATTTTGTTTTTAAGGCAGCCTCTCTAGCTCTTTTAATTAGCTGTTCATTTAATGTTGTAGATCCTTTTACGCCTGCTATTGCATTTATTACATTTCCAAGTTGATCTACTGTTATTTCTACAACTACTTTACCCTCTAATTGAACTTTGTAAATAGGTTTTGCTTTGTATGATACATTCCTTCCTAAAAGTTGGTATGCTAATCCATCTATTCCAATACCTCCACCTTCATATTCCGTTGAATTAACATCTCCCTCTATTGAACCTTGATTGCCTTTTTTTTTGTTATTACCATCTGATTTTTTTTGATTTGATTTTTTGCCAGTATAAAGAGCTTTTTTATTAATTACAGGTTCTACTGGCTTAACTATAATCTCTTCTTGTTTTTCTTCAGGTTTTTTTTCTTCTACTTTTTCTTTTTTAATTTCCTTAGGGACTTCAATAACTTCAGTTTCTATAGTTTCTTGAGTAATTATTTCTTGTTCAACTTGGATAACATCTTGAATAACTTCTTCAATTATTGGATTTGATTCTTTGGCATCTTCTTCAGGTTGCACCTCTTCAAAGCCTTGATCACTAAATCCAAAGTTAATTGATATTCCTTCTTCTGGCGGGGGAGGGATGCTATAAGTCAAACCCATAAAAAGAAATGCAACTAATAATAGTAAATGAAAAATAATTGTTCCAACAACTCCATTTCTTTTGTTTTTCTTTTCAGAAGAACTCATTTAATTAGGTTTTGTAGCTAGTACTATTTTATATTTATTTCTGTATGCGATGTCCATGACTTTAACAACAAATTCAATAGCTACTGTTTTGTCTGCATGTAATATTATTGCTGGATCTATTTCATTTGCAAGCATGCTCTTAAGCTCATTTTCTAAATTAATTTCTAAAGTTTTATTTTCATTAATATAAAATTCTAATTCTTTATTAATTGATACGGAAACTGTTTGTTTTTCTAGCGTTTTAGATTTACTATTTGGTAGTAATAGTTTTAATGCATTTGGACTTACTAGAGTAGATGTTAGCATGAAAAATATCAAAAGCAGAAAAACAATATCTGTCATTGACGACATATTAAAGTTGGGACTAACTTTATTTCTACTTTTTAATGCCATTATTCATTGTGGTGTAATAAATCAAGAAATTCTGTTGTTCTAGCTTCAAGTTGAAATATAACTTTATCAACCTTACTAACTAGAAAGTTATAAGCTATGTATGCGATAATACCTACAATTAATCCGCCTACTGTAGTAACCATCGCAGTATAAATTCCTTTTGAAAGCATTTCTACATCAATATTTCCACCGGCACTTGCCATTTCATGAAAGGCTACTATCATTCCTATTACTGTTCCTAAGAACCCAATCATAGGAGCTGCCCCAGCAACTGTGGCTAAGTTAGCTAGATTGTTTTCCATTTTATAGACCTCGAGTTTCCCTTGATTTTCAATAGCAGCTGAAATATCTGTCATAGGCTTGTCAATTCTATCTATTCCTTTTTCAATCATTCTCGATACAGGATTATCTGTGTTTTTACATAAAGTCTTTGCTGCTTGTATATCTTTTTGTTCTACAAAGTTTTTTATACTTTTTAAAAAACTTTCATCTTCTAAACTTGCCTTTTTAATTGTTGAGTATCTCTCAAAAAGTATATAGATTGCGTATATAGAAAGCAATGCAAGTGTCCCCATTATAATATTACCTCCAACACCTCCAGAACTTATCAGCTCGATAACTGATAAAGTTTTTTCTTCAACAATCAAACTTGAAATAGAATCAGTTTTTAATGGAATTTGTAATAAGATAATGTTCATATTTTAATTTTTAATAAAACGTATGTACTCTTTTATTTATTGCATGAATATGTATGTAGCAGCACCGGCTGCATATCCAATTAGTGCAAGAAATGAAATATTTTTTACATACCAAATAAAATCAATTTTAAGTATTCCCATTACAGCAACTCCAGCTGCAGATCCAATTATTAATACTGACCCACCAGTACCAGCGCAGAATGCTAGGAATTCCCAAAATTTACCATCACTTGCATAAAGCCCTGTCTCAGCAATAGGATACATCCCCATGGCTCCAGCTACTAAAGGAACATTATCAACTATAGAAGATAGAAGCCCAATAATTATATTAATGATATAAATGCCTTCAGCTGTTTGTCCATTGAAAGTTGTATCTAAATATGTAGCTACAATATCTAAATGACCAGCAGACTGTAATGAGGCTACAGCAAGTAATATTCCAAGGAAAAAGAAAATTGTAGGTGTATCTATTTTTTTTAATACTCCAATTACNGAGAGTTGTGATTTTTGCTCATGATTNTTGCTTCTATGTATGATTTCAGTTACTAACCATAAAACACCTAAAGAAAACATCATTCCTACATATGGTGGGAGATGGGTGACTGTTTTGAAAAAAGGAACAAATAATAAGCCAATTACTCCAAGCCAGAAAATTAAATTTCTTTCAAATGAGGTAGTTGGGTTTTTTTTATGTTCTTCAAGAGTTTCTGCGTTAGGTCTTTCAATGTCTCCTTTGAGTTTAAAAGTGAGGTAAATCAATGGAACTACTGCACACACTACAGATGGGATAATAATCGATGTAATTATATTACCAGCACTAACCTGACCACCAATCCAAAGCATAATTGTTGTGACATCACCGATTGGAGACCATGCCCCACCAGCATTCGCAGATAGAATAATTACACCTGCAAAAAGCCAAAGTGTTTCTTTATCTTTAATAAGTTTTGGTAAAAGTGCTGCCATTACTATAGAGGTTGTTAGATTATCAAGTACAGCTGAGAAAAAGAAAGTAATAATACTTAAGATCCAAATTAGATAAACTTTTTTATTAGTAGTTATTTTATTAGTGATTATAGAAAATCCTTCATGAGCATCTACAAGCTCTACTATTGTCATAGCTCCTAAAAGAAAAAATAATATTTCTGCAATATCAACAATGTGATGTTGTATTTCATGAGTCAAAGTGTGTTGATCTACTCCTGAGAAAGCAAATAGAGCCCATCCAAGCCCACCTATAATTAATGCAGAAGCTGCTTTGTCAACTTTTATTGGGTGTTCAAATGCAATGGCCATGTAGCCTAAAACAAAAACTACAATCATTAGAGTAAATATCATATTCTTTTGGTTTAATTATTTTGCTGCAAATATACTGATGTAGATGGGAAGGCAAAATCACTATTATGTTTTTTTACAATATCCATTATTTTATAATTAATATCTTGTTTAGCATTTATTAAATCTTCCCATTTAGGACTGTTAACATAGTAAATGACAAGTATATCTAATGAGCTTGCACCAAACTCTTGAAACCTTACTCTACCATCATCATTAGTTTTTGGATGTATGTTAATCATTTCTTGTAACTCTTCAACTATTTTTTTGATTTGATCTGTGGATGTTGAATAGGTTAAGCCAATATGAAATTTCACTCTTCTAACTGGTCTTAATCCTAGATTATCAAGCTCTGCATCAATCATTTTTTTATTTGGAACAGTAACAATACTTCTATCAAATGTTGTGATCCTGGTACTTCTAAAGCCTACTTTTGCAACTTTTCCAGTTACATTTCCAACCTGAACAATATCACCCACTGTAAATGGTCGGTCAAAGAAAATAGTAAATGATCCTAATAGATTTTCTAGACTTTCTTTAGAGGCCATAGCAATTGCAATTCCACCTATACCTAATCCAGTAGCTAGTGCTGTGATATTTATTCCAAATACATTTCCAAGAACAATAAATAGAGCAAAAATTATAATAATTACCTTACCAATCTCAGTAGCAAAAGGAATGAGTTGATCATCCATTTTATTTTCAGTTAACTCTGCTCGTTTTTTAAGAATTAAGCCAATATAATCAACTACTTTAAGGAAAATATTAAATATTGCATAAATGTAAATTAAAGAGAATATTTTTATTGTTATATTATGTATTCCAAATTTACTTTCTTTACCTATTTCAAGAAATGATGGAAATTCAAGATGAGAAGATCCAATGTAAATAATACATAGCATAATAAATAGACCTATTGGTTTTGTAAGTAGCTCATCAAACTTATCAATACCAACACTACTGCCTTTCTTGCCAACTAACTTGTAAAGTAAATGACTAAGGTATTTAGAAAGTAATTTTTTAAAGATTAAGCCAATAACTATTGTTGATAAGAAAAAAGAATATTGCTGTAAAGAATTACCAAAAAACTCAGTTGCCAAAATAGATTGATTCATAATTACTTAAGTTTATTTAATGCAATTTCAAAAGCAGTTTTTGCAAGATTAGTTTTTGTATTATTTAGTTTATATGCTTTTTCTAAAGCTACTTTAATTGTTTCAGATACTGCATCAAATATAGCAAAATCATTCATTTCAATATTTTCCTCCATTAGATATGAGAATGTTCTAGCCATTCCACAGTTTGAAATAAAATCTGGAATTACACTGATTTTGTCATCAGCCTTTTTTGCAATAGGGCCAAAAAATATTTCTTTATCTGCAAAAGGAACATTGGCTCCAGCTGAAATTACTTCTAAATTGTTTTTAATCATATTATCTAATTGCTCATCAGTTACTAATCTAGATGCTGCAGCAGGAATAAATATTTCAGCTCCAACCTTCCATATATTTTTATTTATTGTAGTAAATGATTGAACTTCTGAATCATTTAGAAAATTAGATTTTCTATTTTTTAATAATTCAGATATTTTATCAAATGAAAACCCATCTTTATTTATAAGACCTCCATTTTTATCTATTATTCCAACAATGTTAGCACCTGCCTGTGCTAGATAATATGCGGCGGTTGCAGCTACATTGCCCCACCCTTGAATAATAACTCTTTTTCCTTTAATTGTGCCNCCATANATATTATAGAAATGAATAACTGATTCGCATACACCGTAGCCAGTTATAAGGTCTCCAACACAATATTTTGTAGAAATNTTTGGNGCTAAACNTTTTGTTGTTACTGCTAAAGGAACCCCTTTAGAAAGTTGATTAATTATTTTTATTTTTTCCGCTCCTTCAAGATTTAAGTGTCCATTTATTATCCCCTCAAGTGGNAATAAAATACCTTCATCTTTACAAAAAGGAATTACCTCATGAACTTCATCAACATTCATATCTCCNCCTGTGCCATAGTAAGTTTTGAGAATTGGTTTTGCAGCTTTAAACCATCTTTTTAAAACCCCAGTTTTTCTTGGGTCTTTTGGGTCAAAATTAATTCCGGATTTACCACCTCCAATATCTGGGCCTGAAACTGTAAATTTAACTTCCATGGTTTTGGCTAAAGCAAGTACTTCATTTCTAGAAACTCCAACTCTCATTCTTGTTCCTCCTGCAGCTGAACCACCCCTTAATGAGTTGATAACTAGCCATCCTTGCGCTTCAGTTTCGCTATCATTCCACTCGAAAACAATCTCTGGTTTTTTATCTTCAAATTCCCTCATCAATTTCTCCATAGATATTTTAGTTTTTTTAAAGTCCTGCAAATATAATATTAGTTTGTCAAAAATGGTTGATTTATCTCNCCTCCACAGCTATCTTTTAATGCTCCTGTTACTTCTTTTAAACAATTATTTTCTTCTCGTATTCTTAAAACACCTAAAAATCCAAATATTAGAGCTTCTTTAAAATCTATGATATGATTTTCAGCAATAATAATTTGTGATGTAGAATTTTCTTTTATTTTTTCACATAAAAAGCTATTGTGAGCACCGCCCCCGCTAATTAATACAGAATTATCTATCAACAATCTTCCAATTTGAAAACCAATATGCTCATAAAATGTTGCTAGTAAATCTTTTGCTGACAATAGTTGGATTTCTGTTAAAGATAATATGTTTTTTTCTAACCATTCCCTAGAAAGAGACTTTGGTTCTTTCTGTTTGTAAAAAATTATATTATTTAATTTACCTAAAAGTTCTTTATTGCAATGACCTTGTCTTCCAATATCACCATTATTGTCATATTCCAGATCTAATTTACGTGATATGTGATTAAGAATGATATTTGCAGGGCAAATATCAAAGGCTTTAATTTGATTCTTTTGTTTAATTGAAATATTTGCAAATCCACCTAAGTTAAGGCAGTATTTATATTCAGTAAAAAGATGAAGATCACCAATAGGTACTAGAGGAGCTCCTTGACCATTTAGTTGTACATCAAGTTCTCTAAAATTTGAAATTGTTAACTTATTTGTTTTGTTTGCAATTGCTTGTCCATCACCAATTTGTAACGTAAAATTATTCTCAGGCTGATGAAAGATTGTATGTCCGTGTGAGCAGACAAAATCATACTTAAATTTGTTTTTATCTGCAAATTTTCTTACCTCATCACCAATTAGTTTTCCGAAAAGAATACTTGTTTTTTTTACTTCTGATATTGGTTTTGTATGTAGTTTTTTTAGAATATTAATCCACTTTTCAGAATATTTAATAGTAATTCCTTTATTAATTTTGTAATTCCAATTTTGCTGTTTTTTAAAGGTACATTTTACTATATCTAAACCATCTAATGATGTACCAGACATAACTCCTATTATTGAATACTTACTAATCTTACTCATCTAGAATCAAAGATAGTTGAAAAAGTGTATTTTTGTTAGTCATATTTAAAAATATAAAGAATGAATTTTGATTTAACAGAAGAGCATAAAATGATTAGAGATGCTGCAAGAGATTTTGCTCAAAATGAATTATTAGATGGAGTTATTGAAAGAGA
>JGI24539J26755_10001378_pt1 | contig 11264 bp, 3 predicted proteins | sample NorSeaMetagenome_2_FD_26755 | JGI IMG/M metagenome (IMG submission 26755)
AAGCACAAGCGCGCCGCCGACAGAGCACCGACCAACAGTGCCACGACTCACCACGCGGTTACTGGGCCACGTCGCAGGGGGGGCAATAACGGGTAGGTCTCTCGGTGCCGCTTTCGCGGGGTATTCTGTACTCCGCTCCCTTTCCGCTGCATCGGAATTCGCTCATGCATCTAGGGCCGGGGGCCCTCTTAGCGTCCCGTGAATAACGAGCTGCTCGCAGGAAGACGGGAAGGTGTTGTTGATGTTCTTTGATTCTAGCATTGGGGTTGTTAAATGAGAGTAGACCCGCGTCGGAGAAGCCGACCGGGCCTGACCCCATCGCCACTAGATCTGCCTTGTGATCTCGCGCCTTTTGACTCGGTGGCTTCGTTGCTGTCCCGCGTAGTGGATCTGCATGTTCAGGCTGTGCTGGTACAGATCCCACCCCGCGAAAAGGTCCACCTCCGTCTCACTCATCTGGTGGATGTGTTTGGTGTCCCTCGCCGTTTTGTCGCCAAACCGGCGCCACGAGTGCTGTCCCCACTTGGGCGTCGCGTGGCCCTGCAAGTCGAACTCGGGATCCGGGTCACCCGGCGGGTTGGCCAACTTGAAAGACTCCGCAAAACAGTCCCTCTGGATATCGTAAGCTGCTCCGTAGGTGTAGGGCATCGGGGTGAGGATGTTCCCCACCTCGTGTGTGGACCTTAGCAACGGCGCCGCCACCAAGTTGATCCCCTCGTTGATTCTGCCGAGGCCCTGCTTCTGGAGGGCGTCCATCAGCCTGGCGTGAAGCGGGGCGTCCCTCGGGCCCTCGTTGAGGAGTACGTACTTGTGCGCCTCTCCTCCGGTCTTGGCGGCCTCCGCCTGCTGCGCGTACTTGAGTAGACGTGCGTTGAGCGAGGCCCCATTGGCCCGTAGGACCTGTCCTACGACCGTAGTCAGCCGCTCCAGGAAGTCAGCGGGCATCGCGAGTAGTGAGAGCTTCACTGACCAAGAATCCGGTTGGATCACGTCGAAACCTCCTTCCTTGTATTGCACGGTACGCAGCCGGTTGGTCTCGAAGAGGTCCAAGTAGGTCTGCGCGACCGGAATGTGGGAGACGGCAGTCTCGCCCGCCATATTGACCCACCGGTCAAGTTTGGTCTTGGAGTCACGGATCTTCGCCTCCACCGAGACCTCGCCCGTGGAGAGGTCGCGAAGCACGAAGCACGAGTTCGCCTCGAGGCCGTGACCCTCGATAGCCGAGCACGACTCGGTCGCGCGTAGGCAGCCCACGGCCTCGTTGATCAAAGAGACTCGCTCCCGAAGAAGCAAGAACCTTTTCTTGAGGTACTTGCGCGGCAGCAGCTGATTGAAGGTAATAGACAACATACGGCGAGTGCCGTGAGTCATCGGTTGCCCCTCCGTGCCGTGAAGGTCGCAGAGCTCCTTGATAGCTCGCTTCATGCTCGGCTCCTTGGTGAAGTTCGTGGAGCCCGTCCCCTCGAAGTAGCCCGCGGCCGCTCGCATGGTGGTCTCGAAGGACCTGGCCCGGTCCGCCGTCAGCACCATCCACGAAGCGAACTGCTTGAAGGACTCCAAGCTGCACGTCGGTGAGAGGACCCGGGACAGGCCCTGCCCCTTCTTCTCGCTCACCCACTTCTCGGTGAGGTTCACGAAAGTCTGGTGACCCACCGCCGTTCGTTCGCGGAGGAGCGTGAGCTCCATAAGCATCGTGCGCGAGACCTCGTCGAGCAAGGAGGCCGCCGGACTCCCCTCGGCGCCCATCGCCCGAAGGCGGCAATCCACGCAATGAAAATTAGCCTTCGTGGCGTAGCCTTCGCCGATTTGGGCGCACCGCACATGCAGGCGGCAGGTGCCGCACGTCTTGCAGGTCATAGCCGGCTCATTCGAGCCCGCGAAAGCGCACCGGCCGCACATGCACTGCCTCAATTTGAGCATGCGCATGGGGCCAAACTTCTCGCGAGTTTGAGTCTGTCGGACCAGCGACCCCGCGGTGGCCATGGACGTGGCCTTGGTCCCGGCCAGGGTGCGCGAGCGGGCGCGAGACAACGCCATGGATTTGCAGCCTTCCGAGCAATGCACGAAACCCGAGAGCATGACGCACATCTTGCTGCCCAGCCGGATGGGGGTGTCGCATCCCGCGCAGACGATGCCGTTCGAGCGCGCAATCTGAGTTGCCCCCTCGCCCGAGGGCACTCGCGAGACCGCCGAGGCTTTCCCCTTGGGATCGGTTCCGTGCGTCTGGCTCTGCTTCTCGCCGGCCTCGACCAGCCACTGGGGCTCGTCGTTCTCGGGGGAGACCCGGGCCGCCGAGCTGCTGGGCCCGCCATCGCGTCCGCCTCCGGGTGGACGGTGGTCCGCGGCAGCCTTCATAGCCACGGCACCGCCCTCGCTCGCGTGGGAGCGACAACAGTAGTCGTGCACGCGTCCGCTGGCTTCCAAGAACACTGGGCGTGTGCAACCCGGTAGAGCACACGTGCGCCCGCCCCTGGGGTCGGGCTCCCCTTGTGCGGGCAGGGCTGATGCAGGATGCGCGGCGGGGGGAGCCCCTTCGAGAAGACTGGCGGCAGACGCCGCGGGCATGCGCACCGCCCCGAGGCAGCGGGAGAGATCTGCCTGGAACTCGAGCAGCCTCCCGTCCTCGTCGCCCTTGTTCCTCCTCGAGACGGTTCCGATCGCCAGGTTGGAGAGGCTCATGATCAAAGAGTCGCTCAAGCTGTGGGTGAAGAAGTCCTTGGCGAACTCCTCCTCCAGCGGCACGAGCATCTCGTGAAGAAGACGAAGCGGCTCCAGGACTGTTTGGCCTGACAGCTGGATCATCTTCTCGAGTTCTTGAGCGGCGTCGTCCAACGACTGCTCGCTCCACGCCAGCTCCGGGTCGTTCAGGAGGCGATGGCTCAACGCCTGTCGGATCATCGTCACCACCGGCCTCGCCGGCAGGTTGACCGCTGAGTCGACCAGGGTTGGTACATCCCCGTCCGCGTAGCCGAGGGCCACCAAAGGCCCCGGGACGAAATGGAAGACGTCAGGCGCGCCGGGCGAGAAGTCCAGGGTCGGCAGCCGCAGAAAACTCCGAGCAAGATGCACCGCCTCCCACGAGGCGAGAGCGCCCACGTGGAGCCTCGTGCCGAAGACCACCTCGCTCGGAATGTGAGGCAAGGGCGCCGTCACCACGACGCCCTGCAGGCTGGCCAAGTGCATGGCCACCTCATCGACTGGCCAGTCGCCCACCACGTGCGGATGGCGGTAGGCCGCGATGGCCGCCGCCAGCCTCGCGTACTGGTGTACTCGCTCAGGTCGAGGCACGCCACCGATGGAAGCCTTCGCCTGGCCCGAGACCACGGAGCGGAGCCACCAAAGGCACTTGACGCCCGCCGGTGGCATGCCCTTGACCAGGTCGCCGAGGCCCACCCTCTCGAAGTCAGCGTGGGCGGACTTGGCGTCCTTGGCCTTGACCTTGGCAAGGTTCGGGAGCGACTCGGGCGGGTCTCGGTACTCATGGAGGTCCGAAAGCGCCTCGCGCAACTCCCGGGTCACCTCATCCACCAGGGTCTCGTCGTAGCCCGCGGTGGGCCAGTTGGAGTCCAGATCCGGCTGGCGATCCAATCGGTCGATGGCGTCCTGCGCGTGCCCCACGCCGCAGAAGTAGCAGTCGAAATTGAATCGGTTGAAGACCACCCCCGCTGCCGGCAGGTAGCAGCCAGGGTGTCGACAGGTAGGTCGCAGGCGGCGGCGTTGCATCAGCTCCTCGAACTCCGCCGACTCGATCTTGTGCGCTCCGCCGGTAATGCACGGAGCACCTCCTCCGCGCGCTCGCCCCGCCCACTCCCTCAGGAGTGTCGCCTCCGTGCCCGAGTAAGGAGCGCCGGCGCAGCTGGCCGCCAATAGGACGTCCGGCAGGTTGGAAGGGGTCAGATGAGTCGGGTCACGCCGACTCGGAACCGGGGCGGCCGCGACGATCGTACCCCCCTGACCCATGCTCGTGGCCGACAGGACCGGGCGCTCTCCGCAACACGGCTTGTGGCAGAGCGCTGGGTAACATCCGGCACAAAGCATCTTAGAGCAGCCGTCGCTGCACCGGATGAGCTCGCCCACCTTGTGCGTCGGCTTGAGGCACTGCTCGCACGTCGGCTCGGGCTCCGCTGGGGCCCTATCCACCACCGACGAGGACCCGCTGGACACCGACAGATGGCTCATCACCTCGACCAGCTCCTCTCCGTCGACCGGCACCGCGGGTCGGGTAGGCTTGGGGCCTTTCGAGATGGCCTGCACCTCCCGCTCGGCCTGCTTCCAGTCGAAGTGGAAATAGTCGGTAACCCGGCTCCAGCCTTTGGTGGTCGACGTCGGGACCTCCATCCGCTCGAGGAGGTGGGTCACCACGTAGAGCTGGTCGCCGTCGGGTTGGAAGGGCAGCCTGTGTTTCGCGTAGCTCTCGCGGGAGTCGATCATCACCGGGAGGTGCCCCTCGCGGCAGCCTCTGGTCGCGGTAGGGCGGAGATCGCGGAGCAGATACGCGCCCACTGGGCCGTAGGCCTCGTCCTCCGTAGTAGGGCAGTAGCCTTCGGTCAGCAGGTAGAGGGCCCCGCACGCCGTCGAGTGAGAAGCCAGCGAATACACCACCGCGCCCGCCGGAAGGTAGTGGATGAAGCGGCGGTTGACTCGCCCCATCTCCACCACCGCCTCGGAAGCCGATGCGGCGCTCGGGACGAGGTGATAACGGTGCCCTGGGTGCACCGTCGACTCCACCGGGGCGGGCTCCAGCACGTTCGAGTGGAGGGGCCTCACCTTTCCGCCTGACGAGCGGGGGAAGGCGAGTATGAGAGCCGGACGGCGGGCGGCCAGCGGCTGCCAGCTGCCCAACGTGTTTGCCTCGAGGGCCCCGGGGTGGAGGTCGGGGCAACGATGGGCGACCACGGCGAAGTAGCGGAGAAGCTTCCACCACAGAGCCTGAGGCGCCCAGGGGACGATTAGGATTCCAGCCACCGAGCCCCCCAAAGACTGTTGTAGTCGGTCCCCCACCAGTCGCATAGCCGATCCCACAGTGCCAAACGAAGGATGAAGGAACAGACGGGCGGTGGCAGAGGTAGTCACCGGGCGGTCAACCCCGTGCTCGCGCTCGGCCCCCATCATCTCGTCAAAGGGGCCGTAGCACCTCGAGAGGGTGGAGAACTCGCGCCTCCTCAGCCGGATACGCGGCTCCTCCGCCGCCGCTCCCCTCGACACCTGGTCGGGACGATCCAACTTCAGGCCCGGCTGGTGTGTGAGCGTGAGCACGATGCCGTTCACCGCACACCGCTCGCACAGGCGCCGGAGAAGCTCCTGCATCTCGAAGGCCTTGGAGTGGCCCTTCCGACCCGTAGCCCAGGTGACCATGTTGTCGGTCTCGACGAGCAGCCGCATGCCTCGCAGCCTGTTGCCCCAGACCTCAACGACCCGCAGCACCCCCCTCAACTCGCGCCAGTTGATGGGCCGCCGCTTCTCCGCCGAGGTGAACTTCAAGCGCGTCTCCTCGCGCTGTCCGCCGAGGTAGATCACCTCTCCGGCGCCGTAATCACTCGCGTCGGTACCCGCCTGGACCGCCGCGCCCGCCAGCGCCGGCGTCTCGATNGGTAGGCAGTTGTTGATCTCGAGCTGGGCATCCCACCAGTCCAGATCACGCCAAAATCCTCGCCCGAGGCGCATCTCGCGCCACTCGCCTCGGACCGGCCGCACCTTTCCTCGCCTCCACTCGACCTCCAAGCCGGTGAAGGAAGAAAGCATGGCCTGCATGTAGGTGCGACCGTGGGGTATGACTTGGGAGGCGAACACCAAGTGACCCAACAGAACCGCCAGCTCCCGCGGGTCTGCAACGGCCAGGTCCTCGCCGTCGCCCGGTCGCCGAGCGAGCCAGTCGTCAAGCCTGGCCCTCAGCCCCTCTTGCCTCGAGCGCGTAAGGCCGATGCATCGCGTGCCCGAAGGACCGTTGGAGAGGAGCATACCCAAGAACTCGATAACTTGGCAGGGACCGCGCCTCTTGTGAGGAGCCCACTGAAGGCCTAACTCGGCCAGCAGCGCCTCCAAGATACGGCTCGCCGCACGCGTGTCCGCCTCCGTGTCGCCGGCGATCAGGGCGTCGTCGACGAACACGAAAATGTGCGCGTTGACCCCCGCCGCGGCCGCCCTCTCGCGAAACTTCTGCGCCACCGCCTCGGTGACCGCGCAGAAACACCTCGGCGAATCGACGTAGCCAAACGGAAGCCGAGTGCATCGAAGGAGCAGACCGGTGATGGGGTGCCTCACCAGCATTCGATTCCGGCTGTCCGGATGGATGGGGATGTGGAAGAAACCGTCTCTCAGATCCCACTTCGCGAAGTAGGTGGTCGGCTTTACCACCTTCCTCACGTCGAAGACCGAAGGCAAGCGGAACGGGGCCGAGTCTGCCTCGAGGTTGGTACCGCTCGAGTAGTCCTGGCACGCTCGCCACTTGTCCTTCTGGAAGACCACCGTCCAAGGGTGTACGGTGGCTTGGGAGCGCAGCAGCACCTGCGCCTCCTCGGGTGGAACATACTCGAGGGCCCCCACTAGCACGTGCCTGTCGGCCTCGAGGCCTCCCATGCGTTGGGCGTCAGCGTCCCTCCACTTGTATTGGTCGACCTCGTAGAAACCCTCGGGCTGCTCGCCCTCGATCCGATGACCCTCGGTCATGGTAGCCTCCACGTAGGCCGAGAAACCCTTGCCCCGCCATCGCCACGGCTCGTGCGGGATGGGCTCGTAAGAGCGGTAGGCCTTGAACTCCTTGGGCTCGCAGCCGATGCCTAGGTCCTTCGGGTCCATGTGCGGCTCCACCTCGGCGTGGATCAGGGACTCGCCCGATCTTGCATACGTCGGCCGGCCGGCCACCCACACCGAGTAGCCGCCCGCCAGCGCGCGGACCTCCAGGCCGTCGGCGCCGAAAGGAACCGAAGAAAGGCTGCCCGCCGTCACGCTTAGCTCCGCCAAATCGACCTCGGTGAAGGCGGACGGCCCGAGGCGGGCTCGCCAATTCTCACCCTCCTCTCCCTCGCGCGGCACCACTAGCGTGATGCGCGTGCCTCGCTCCGGGATGGCCGCCGCGTCCGACAGGGCAGGCCAAGCCTCGAGCAAGCCCGGGAGCGAGCAATGCACGAAGGTGTTCTCGTTCCTCAGAGACTCAAGGTTCACCTCCGACGAAGAGAGAGGAGGTCGGGCGTGCATCGCCCCCANCCACCACGGCGCGGACGGCTCCAGGACNGCGCGTGTGTAGTCGCCAGCNTAGCTGTAGTACAGCTCCCGGAAATCGGACTCGGGTAGCCCCCATCGCACGTCCTCCCACGATGCCGGCAGGAGGACGGGACCAGAGTGTGGCTGCGAATCCGGCGGTTCCGGCGGGAGGCTCCAACGGTCGTCGACTGTCGGTTCCTCTACGGCCTCGGCGGTATGGAGGGACTTGCAATACCGACCAGTAGTTGAAGATGCCAACCACTGTCCGGCATTGCAAGGTCCACCTGACGGATGGTCCACCGCTTCCAGCTCGACCGCGGGTGCGCCACGTGCCTCGCCCGTGCCTCGGAGCCACCTAGCCATCTGGCGTTTTGCCCAGCCCGGTCGGCGCTGCATTTCATCGAAGGTGATGACAGGAGCACCGTACTTGGCGTGCGCCACCTGCATCGCCAACTGGGCCGAAACCAGCTGAGCCATGGGAGGCGGGATGCTCTGCGCCAAGCCCTTCCACGACATGTGGCCCGTGTCGATCCCCATTGCAGTAGCGTTCTCCTCCGCCGAACTCCGAGTAGGAGCGCGGCCCTGGACCGGATACAGGTTTCCACGGCAGCAAGGCAGACGCACCGGCCGGCCCAGCGGGTCGAGTCGCAACCACCGTCTCCGCGGCCCCAGACAGCTGCGTTGGCGGAGGCGAGCGCCACCCTCTGCAAGTACTGCATCGACGTGGAGTGAGAAGCTCGTCCAGAACCTCCGGCCACGGTCGACCGGCAGGCCGAACATCGGACCCCGCAAAATCGTCATCTGGGCGTCCACGCTCTCAGCCTCCGAGCCCAGCACGTTCTCAATCCAGAAAGGAAGGCCGGTGTTGCGGAGCAAGGCCGCCGTCTGCGGTATCCCTCTTTCCGCCGTCGCCGTGGAACCATCCGCCAGGACCGTGGAGTACGGCTGGCACGGGGGGCTCGCTCCGACGCCCGTCGCCCGGGTGCGCTCGATAGCGGAACCCACGACCCCCGGCAGGTACGCGTCACCCTGGACAAACCTGTCGCTCCCGAAGCGCCTCTCGAAGTGCGGTTGGGGCTGACTGTCGATTCCGGTAACCGCAAAGCCGCCACGTCGCGCGCCCTCCGAAACGCCACCCTCGCCGCAAAACAAGTCCACGACTTCTGGGGTGCGTCCGTCCAGTTTCTTGAGTAGCTCGACGTACTGTCGGTACCATGCCAGCACGCGCTCAGCGGCGCGGACCTGGTCCGAGAATTCGTCCGGAGAAGCCAGTCCAGCGCCTCCGCCACAGCGAGCGTGATGGACAGGCCTCCAGACCGGAAGTAGCCCCCAAAGGCCGCCGCGACACCAAGGGCCGTGGCTGACCTCGCCCCGTCTCGCGGCCCGCGCCTCGGCAAGGGACCGCACACGGCGAAAGAGCAGCTGCAGAAACCTAGCGTGCGCTTCGAGCACCCGCGAGCTTTCTGTTCTCCGACGCTGCGGCACCGGACGCATGATGTCCAGCTTCGCGGCGTCGCGCACCTCCTTTGGGGCTCTCCCCCCCCGACGGCACTTGCACGAAAGGCAGGCCGCGGGGAGGGCTCCGTCTCGTGGGCGGCCCGGGGGGAGGTGCGGGAAATGATCCATGCCCGAAGGTTCGCCGTCCTGGCCTCCCATCACCTCGAGAGGAGAGAAGCGGTTGAACAGCGGAACGCCCCCCATGGATGACCAAGGGGCGAATACGGGAGCCGAAGGAGACAGGGAGGAGAGGGGCGGAGGCGGCGGCGGCGGCCCCCAGGGGGGCGGCGGCGATGGCGGCGGCGAAGGCGGCGGCGGCGGGTCAAGCGGCGGCGGCGGCGAGGCCGTGGAGGTAAGAGGAGCTGGCAGAGGCGGCGGCGGAGCCGGCGGCGGTTGGCAGTCGAAAAGGGTCTCTGGAATCGGCGAAAGGGTGGCAGTGAAGAGCTCGTGGCACCGGCGGACGGGCCATGGGATCCTGCCATCCCAAACAGAAGGCGGGGTTTCCTCATCCTCCTCGACGATTGGTGGGAGGCGGATGGGGATAGCCCTCGAGGGCTGGGCACGCACCGTCCACCCTGGGGCGTTCCATGCGGCCGAGCGCAGCACATGCCGAACCAAATCTGAGGAGGCTCTCCAAGTGCGCGGTGCAAAAGGCGGCGCGTCCACATCCAGCCCCGATGATCGAGGCGAGGGCGAGACGTGTCGTCCGGTAGAGGGGCCGGCTCCCGAGTCCCCCCCAAACAGGCGGAACCGCGGCGGCGGCGGGCAAAGTGACATCAGGCAATAGCACGCGCGCCCCAGCCGGGCCGCCCACACTGAGCAAGAAATCCATTGGTCCAAAAGCTGCCAAAAAGCGGAGGGCACGTGCCGCTCAACGCGAGGCAGAAGGGCGAGGGCACCGGATCGCCCGCACCTTGACGTCCACGCGATGGGGCGTCCGGGTGAAGTCAACAGGGCCTCGCAGCCGGGGCGGAGTTGTACCATCCAGTCCTCNTGTAGGAAAGGGCCCAAGTCTAGCTGGCCGTAGGTAGCCAAATGAACTCGAACNGGTACAACACCGTCACAAAGTGTACGTTCCAGAGGGGACAATGTCTCGTCCCTCGGGNTCATCAGCGGGCTCGCAGGCGGTGGCCCTGCGCGAGCGCGCGTCATTGGTCGAAGAAAGGGTCGGNCTCGGGGCCGTGCGCGGCGTGCACGCACCCGAGCCGGCCTAGAAGTAGTCCGTCTGGTACGTGTACACCTCGCCCGGCGACGAGAGCCCCCTCAATCCTCGCCCGCCTCCTTGGCCGCCTTCTTGAATTTGCAGTCGGCCTCGGTATGCCCCACCGGGTTCTTGCCGTGCTCCTTGCACCACTTGCAGAAGCCCTTGTTCTCGGAGCCCTGCTTGTTCATCTTCTCTTTGAGCTGCTTGACCTCCTCCTTGAAAGAGCCCACCGCCTGCTTCAAGTCGGAGACCTGGTCGCGGAGGGTGTCCACCGTCTTGGTCTGTTTCTCGACCAGCTCGGTAAGACGCTTGGTGTCGTCGCCCCCCGCGCTCTCGGTCTGCATCTCGCAGCACAGGATGAGCATGACGATCTCCTTGTCGACGAGCACCGGGAGTCCGCGGCCGGCGTACAACTGCAGAAACTTGCGGTAGTACGCCCGGATCAGCTTGACCGAGTCGCCGAAAAACTGTTGCATCTCTCCCCAATGGTCTCCGATGCGCGAGGCAATCCCCGAGTCCATCGAGCGAGCCTGCTGCTGGGCCCGATGCATATGGTCCCTCAAAGCCACCATAGTAGTCTTGTCGGAGTTCACCAGGTCCCAAAGCATAGTACCACTGGCCGTCTTGTATGTCTTGTACAGTTTGGGCATATTGGCCGGGTCCACGCCGTAACGCAGTTCTTCGTGCTCGGGGGGGGGCTTGCGTGCAGTGTGCAGGGTGAAGGTGAGTTGAATAAGCTGCGTGCCTTTCAGTCCTTGAGCCGCGCAGTCCGCAGCCATCTGCTCCGACGTAGGCGTGTCCAGGTCGGCTTTGTCCGTTGGGGAACCGTGATCTTCAGGTGGAACAAACGGCGAGAAGGGGGCCCGCGCCGATTGGAAGCGGACTCCACGCTCGTAATCCCCGCCTCGGGCTTCGGCTCGGTCAAATGCCCGGCCGTACGCCTCCTCATCGGGCGTGCGTACCGGCGTCGTCTTGGCTTGTACCGTGCTCTGTGACGGTACCGTCATCTGCAAAGGCACGGTCTTCTCGAAGAGAGCCGAGGCCTCCGGCGAATAGGCGTCATAGAGCCAGGTTGCAAACCGCGTTAGCTCGATTCCATTGAGCCCCGCCGCGTCCGCAAGGGCACGTGCCTCCTTGGCCAACGTGTGCACGGAACGTGTTGACGGTGCAAAGTCGTTGGCGGCGGATGCCAGCTTGAGCTTCTCGGAGACCCCTGCTGCCAGTTCGGGTGCGTCTTCGACACCTTCCTTCAGAAAAGCCTCCATGTTTTACGAGAAGCCCAAGCTAAGCACAAGCGCGCCGCCGACAGAGCACCGACCAACAGTGCCACGACTCACCACGCGGTTACTGGGCCACGTCGCAG
>JGI24539J26755_10001386_pt1 | contig 11222 bp, 8 predicted proteins | sample NorSeaMetagenome_2_FD_26755 | JGI IMG/M metagenome (IMG submission 26755)
AAAACTTAACAATAGCTGAGACTTTTTTCCAGTTTTAAAATCTTTTCCAGCAGCCTGCCAATATAAGTGATCAAAAGCATGTTCAAAAGGGGTGTTTCTATCAATAGTCTTTCTAAACCTAATATCGATTAAGTTTATTAATTCTGTTGATGCAAATTCAATTAACCTATATTGAAAACTTTGAAAGCCACTTGCTGGGCTAAGAGAGAGTCTAAATTTATTATACTGCTCAACAGACATTCCTTTTAACATAATGTTAAATGAAGTAGTCAGCATATCAAAATATCTACTCACTCGCATTATTTTATCTTCAAAAAGATCTACACTAATATTTTTTGAATCAGCTACTTGTTGTATCTCCCATAAAATCATTTTAAAAATTAATTCATTGATTTGATGATATGTAATAAACACCATTTCATCTGGAAAATCTGTTCTTTGAATTTGGAGGTTTAAAAGAGCATCTGTATTAATATAATCCCAATATGTTAATTGCTTGGAATGCAAAAAACCTTCTAAAAATAAATCAGTGTCTTGAGATAGGGCCTCGTGTTTTTCTTTGAGTTCAAAAATTACAGAATCTAGTTTTGATTTTTTAGCCATATTTAAAAATTAATTTCAAAAGGGTGTTTTAGTCCGCTAAAAGCGTCTAAATCTACTCTTATAGAACCAACAACTAAATCCGCTTTTATTCTTAGAGGAATTTTATTTTTGTCAGCGCTTATCCACAAAGTTAAACTTTCTTTTTCTTTAAATACTCTTCCGGACTGAACAAATGGTCTAAGTTTAATACATTTAATCTTTCCAAATTTAGTATTTATAGTTTCTATGCCCAAAAACTTCATTTTAAATTCATAATTTTCTGAATCAAAAAACATATTTACTGATAAGTCTTTGTCTTTTTTAATTTGATCTAAATTATAGTTGTTTCTAAGAAAATAAAATACAGACAACATATCTTGAACATTGTCCTTGGTACGAAACTCTTTAACTGATTTTTTTTTAATATTGTTTACAACAGCTTTATTACTAATTTGATCAAAATCAATAGTTAAGTTTTTCGTATGCCCGCCTTCATTAATTTTTCTAATAAATTTTTTAGGTAAACCTGTTTCAGAGGAGAAATAGCTTTGATAATAGTCCTCTACTTTAAAAAACCACTTTATAGGCCCCGTTGTTTTCCCAATTGCTTTTACATGATAAAGCTCTGTGAGTTTGTCTTCTTTTATTTCTAAAGATGCTTTTCCAGCTTTAATCCAACCACTATACGAAAGTTTAAAATTTAACCATTCACCACTTTTATATGCGGATTGATCTTGTCCAAAACATAAATTTGAAAAGAAGAAGATTAAAATTATTATTTTTTTCATTGTAAAGTATTCAGATAAAAATAATAAACTTACTAAACATTTAAGTCATTATAATAATCAAAAACTAATTTTGCTTTTGAATTACCGATAGTTTTTTGAAGTTCTTTAATAGGAAGTTTAGAAATATTAATATTTGATTTAAAAGTTTTCAATAATTTAATCCTGGTTAAGTCTCCTATACCTTTAATATTATCTAACTCATTAGTGAAAGCATTTTCACTACGTTTATTTCTATGATGCTTTAAGCTAAATCGATGGGCTTCATTTCTTAACTTTTGTATTAAAATAAGACTTTCTGATTTTTTATCTAAAAATAAAGGAGTTGAATCATTAACAAAATAAATTTCTTCTAACCTTTTAGCTATACCTATAATCGAAATTGTATTTTCTAATTTTAATTCAATTAAACTCTTCAAAGCTGCTGAAAGCTGACCTTTGCCTCCATCGATAACAATAAGTTGTGGCAAACTTTTTTTCTCTTCTAACAATCTGCGATACCTTCTAAATACAACTTCTTCCATCGATGCATAATCGTCTGGGCCTTCTACAGTTTTGATATTAAAGTGTCTATAATCTTTTTTACTAGGTTTTGCGTTTTTAAAAACCACACAAGCAGATGTAGGATTTGTCCCTTGAGTATTTGAATTATCAAAACATTCAATGTGAATTGGAGTATTATCTAAACTAAGATCTTCTTTTAGACGTTTTAAGATTCTATTTTGATGCCTCTCAGGATCAACAATCTTAATTTGTTTTAATCGGTCAAACTTAAATTGAATTGCATTTTTAAGAGATAAATCTAAAATTTTTCTTTTATCTCCAATTTTAGGGATTTCTATTTTAATGTTTTCTCCAAGGTCTAATGGAATGATCGAATATACAATTGGTGAATCAGATTTAAACTTTAATCTTATTTCAATAGCAGCTAGCTCTATAATTTTCTTTATTCCTTCATCAATTTTTGACTTAATTTCAAGATTAAAAGATCTAACTATTGAGCCTAGTGATATCTGTAGAAAGTTTATATAAACAAAATTTTCGTCCTCCACATAAGAAAAGATGTCTACGTTTGATATTTTAGGACTTACTACAGTAGATTTATATTGGTAATTTTCTAATGCTTTTATCTTTGATTTAACCAAATTAGCTTCTTCAAATTTTAAGTTCTTAGATAATTCATTCATTTCTATTTTAAAAGAGTTAAGAGAGTTTTTAAAGTTTCCCTTAAGTATATCCTTGATTTCTAAAATGTTTTGATTGTAATTTTCTTCTACTTGTAAAGCTTCACATGGCCCAAGACAATTGCCAATATGAAATTCTAAGCAAACTTTATACTTTTTATCCTCGACTTTTTTCTCATTGAGATCATAAGAGCATGTACGTAATTTATACAAACTAGTAATAATATTTAAAATTGTTTTTACAACCCTAAGACTTGTGTATGGGCCAAAATAATCAGATCCATCTTTTATCATTTTCCTTGTATAAAAAACCCTAGGAAACCTTTCCTTTTTTATACATATCCATGGATATGATTTGTCGTCTTTTAATAAAATATTGTATTTAGGTTGAAATTTTTTAATTAAACTGTTTTCTAGTAACAAAGCATCAGACTCTGTTTTCACTACAACATGTTTAATATTGTTTATGTTTTTGACTAAAGAATTAGTTTTGCCATCTTTATGTTTTTGTTTAAAATACGAACTAACTCTTTTTTTTAAACTTTTAGCCTTACCCACATAAATAATAACCCCTTCTGAATTTAAAAACTGATATACACCAGGGCTATTAGGTAGATGTTTAACAATATTATTTAATTCAATTGTGGTCATTCCCCAAAGGTATATTATTTAATAATATTGTAAAAATTGTTTATTTTTAGATTATGAATAGAAAAAAATCTTTTTTATTTTTATTTCTTTCTGGCCTTGCCAATATATTTTCGTTCAAGGGATATTCACGTAGAAGAAGGAATTCCTTTAAAAGAAAAATCTAATTGGATTGTTTCTTGAGCATGAGATCATGATATATATGATCTAATTTATATGAGTAGAAATTACTTTTGCATATTTTTAGCTTCAATACTAAGAGTTGCATGTGGAACTAATTCCAATCTCTTTTTGTTAATTAATTTTCCAGTGACTCTACATATTCCGTATGTCTTATTTTCTATTCTAATAAGAGCAGTTTTCAAATCTCTAATAAATTTTTCTTGACGAATAGCTAATTGAGAATTCGATTCTTTACTCATCACTGCACTACCCTCATCAAATGCTTTGAAAGTAGGTGAAGTGTCTTCAGTACCATTATTATGGTCATTTAAATAAGCGCTTTTAATTAATTCTAAATCATGATTAGCTTTATTAATTTTTTCTGTGATTAATTTTTTAAATATTGCTAAATCCTTATCCGAATATTTATATTTAGTTTCTGCAGACATTTCTTTAAATTTTGTTTATACTTATTTTTGTTTCAATCTCGTCGAAGGATATTTCATCACCATCTTTTAACTCCTCCAAAATTTTTAAATCCTTCGCTAAAGTTTCAGACTTTATGTAATTTATATTATTCTCAATTGCGTCAGTAATACTAGAGTGCTCTTGAATAAAAATATTTATTCTATCAGTAACTTCAAAACCAGAGCTCTTTCTCATGGTTTGTATTTTGCTAACAAATTCTCTTGAAATACCCTCATCTTTTAAATTTTTATCAATCACGATATCTAAAGCAACTGTAAGTGCTCCTTCATGAGCAACTAGCCAACCTTCAATATCTTGTGATACTATTTCAAAATCATCAATTTCGAAAATAATACTTTTTTCATTAACGACAAGTTCAATATTACCTGTTTGTTCTAATTTCTTTATTTCTTCAGCATTTAAATTGCTCACAACATTAGAAATCTCTTTCATTAATCTACCATGCTTAGGGCCAAGTGTTTTGAAGTTCGGTTTAATCTTTTTAACTAAAATATCTGATGCACCTTCTAACAATTGAATTTCTTTAACATTCACCTCATTTTTAATCANATCTGAAACTGCTTCAATTTCATTTTTTTGATCAACATTAGAAACAGGAATCATTATCTTATTTAATGGCTGTCTAACTTTAATTTTCTCTTTAGCTCTAAGTGATAAAGTCAAAGAGGATATTTTTTGAGCATATTTCATTTTTCTTTCCAAGTTAGAGTCAATTAACAACTCATTACATGTGGGGAAGTTTGTTAAATGAACACTCTGGTCATTGAATTTTGAGANATTATTAGTAAGATCTAGAAATAACTTGTCCATGAAAAATGGAGCTATTGGAGCTGCTAATTTTGAAATAGTTATAAGACATGTATACAGGGTTTGGTATGCCGATATTTTATCTAATTCATACTCCCCTTTCCAAAATCTTCTTCTAGATAGTCTCACATACCAATTACTTAAAATTTCTACAGTAAAATCAGAAATACCCCTAGCTACTTTTGTGGGGTCGTATTGTGAATAAAATTTATCTATATTTTTAATCAAAGTATTTAATTCAGAAAGAATCCATCTGTCAATTTCAGGTCTATCAGTAATTATTATTTCACTTTCAGAATAATTAAATTTATCAATGTTTGCATAAAGAGTAAAGAAAGAATATGTGTTATACAAAGTGCCAAAAAACTTTCTTTTCACTTCTTCAATTCCATTAATGTCGAATTTTAAATTATCCCATGGATTAGAATTTGAAATCATGTACCATCTAGTAGCATCTGGCCCAAAATTAGCTATCGTTGTAAAAGGATCAACAGCATTTCCTAGTCTTTTAGACATCTTTTGCCCGTTTTTATCTAAAACTAATCCATTAGACACTACATTTTTATAAGCAATAGAATTAAAAACTGAAGTCCCTATAGCATGAAGAGTATAAAACCAACCTCTTGTTTGATCTACACCTTCTGCAATAAAGTCTGCAGGAAATGCCTTATTGTCGTCGATTAAGGATTTGTTTTCAAATGGATAGTGCCACTGTGCATACGGCATACTTCCTGAATCAAACCAAACATCTATTAAGTCTGATTCTCTAAACATCTTTTTACCATTTTGTGAACATAAGATAATCTCATCGACAATGTTTTTATGTAAGTCAACTCTATCATAATTTGTCTTGGAGAAATCATTTACAATAAATTCATTATATATATCATCTTGCATAAAACCTGCGGATATAGATTTTTGCATTTCATTTTTTAACTCTTCAATTGAACCAATACAAATAACCTCTTTACCATCATCAGTTCTCCATATAGGCAACGGAATTCCCCAAAATCTTGATCTAGATAAATTCCAATCATTAGCGTTTTCTAACCAATTACCAAACCTTCCTTCTCCAGTAGATTTTGGCTTCCAATTAATATTTTTATTTAAGTCATACATAGTCTCTTTGAATTCTGAAACTTTAATAAACCAAGAGTCTAGTGGATAGTATAAAATTGGTTTATCAGTTCTCCAACAATTCGGATAACTATGCTTGTATTTTTCTACTTTAAATGCCTTATTTTCTATTTTTAATTTGATTGCAAGCTCTACATCAATGGATTTTTCTGGAATATTATTATCTGTGTAATATTCGTTTTTTACAAATTTGCCAGCAAATTCTTTCATTTCTGGTCTAAACTTACCCTGTAAATCTACTAACGGAACTAAATTATCATTTTCATCTTTTACAAGAAGTGGAGGTATTTCAGGGACAGCTTGTTTAGCGACTAAAGCATCATCAGCTCCAAAAGTTGGTGCTGTGTGAACAATACCTGTTCCGTCTTCCGTAGTAACAAAATCTCCAGCAATTACTCTAAATGCATTTTCTGGATTATTATATGGCAAGGCATAACTTAAGAGTTGTTCATATTTTATGTTTACAAGATCTTTACCTTTAAATGAACTATGAATGAAATAAGGAATTTTTTTATCATCTTTAGAAAAACTATCTAACTCAACTCCATTGTCAACTTCATAGTATTTACCACTAAATTGTTTTGTAACTAAAGCTTTGGCTAAAATTACATTTGTAAATTCAAATGTGTATTGATTATAAGACTGAACCAATACGTATTCGATATTCAAACCAACTGTTAATGCTGTATTGCTTGGAAGAGTCCATGGAGTAGTGGTCCATGCTAAAAAGTATACAGGCGACTTTATTTTTAAAAAGCTTGGTAAAGAATTTTCAACTGCCTTAAATTGAGCAGTGACTGTAGTATCGGTAACATCCTGGTAAGTACCTGGTTGATTCAATTCATGAGAGCTTAATCCTGTTCCTGCTTTAGGAGAATATGGTTGTATTGTATATCCTTTATAAAGTAAATTTTTATTGAAAATTTGTTTTAAAAGCCACCATACACTTTCCATATATTTAGATTCATATGTAATGTATGGGTCATTCATATTTACCCAATAGCCCATTTTTGAAGTCAAATCATTCCAAATATGCGTGTACTTCATCACCTCTTTTTTACACTCAGAGTTGTAATCTTCAACAGAAATTTTTGAACCGATATCTTCTTTAGTAATTCCTAATTTTTTTTCAACTCCAAGCTCAATAGGTAAACCGTGAGTATCCCAGCCAGCTTTTCTATTTACTTGAAAGCCTTTCATGGTTTTATACCTAGGAAAAATATCTTTGATTGTTCTGGCTAATACATGATGGATTCCAGGCAGACCATTTGCTGAGGGTGGGCCTTCAAAAAATATATATGGTTTTGCACCTTCTCTTGATTGAACTGATTTTTCAAAAATATTATTATCCTCCCAATAGGATAAAATTTCTTCACCTATTTTAGAAAGATTTAAATTATTATAATCAGGAAATATCATGTTTTTTAAACTAGTTGCGAAAATACTAAATTTAGTTATATTCTAGTTAGAAGTATCTATTGAAATTAATTTAAATTATTGATTAAATCTTCAATCTTNGATAAGTATATAATTTTAATAGATTTGGGGGATATATTAAGCTTACTAAATTTTGAAATAAATATTTTTGAGAATCCTAATTTTTCAGCTTCAGTAATTCTTTGCTCTAACCTCTGAACTGGTCTTATTTCACCTGAAAGTCCAACTTCAGCAGCAAAACAATATTTTTCATTTAAAACTATATCTTCATTAGATGATATTACTGCAGCAACAACAGCAAGATCTAGTGCAGTATCCTCAACAGAAATTCCACCTGTAATATTTAAAAATACATCTTTTGAAGCAAGTCTAAACCCAACCCTTTTTTCTAATACAGCCAAGATCATGTTTAATCTTTTTGAGTTATATCCTGTTGAACTTCTCTGTGGAGTGCCATAAACAGCTGTACTAACTAAGGCCTGAACCTCAATCATAAAAGGTCTCATTCCTTCAATAGTTGCTGATATAGCATTTCCGCTAAGTTCTTGGTTTTTTTTAGAAATCAATATCTCTGATGGATTAGTGATTTCTTTTAATCCTTTAATATTCATCTCATAAACTCCAATCTCATTTGTTGATCCAAATCTATTTTTATTTACTCTTAAAATTCTATAAACATGATTTCTGTCTCCTTCAAATTGAAGCACAGTATCAACCATATGTTCTAATATTTTAGGACCTGCAATATTGCCATCTTTTGTAATATGTCCAATAATAATTACCGGAGTAGATGTTTTTTTTGCAAAATTAATTAGTTCTGAAGTACAAGTTTTAATTTGCGATACACTTCCAGGTGCAGAATCTACAAGTTCAGTTTTTAGTGTTTGAATAGAATCTATAATTAATATTTGAGGTTTTGTTTTCTCAATTTGTTTAAATATACCTTCCAAACTAATTTCAGTTAGTACATAGCAATCATCACTTTCGTGATCCATTCTATTAGCCCTCATTTTTATCTGACTTTGGCTTTCCTCTCCGGAAACATAAAGAGTTGAATATGGAAGTCTAATGGCTATCTGTAGCAATAATGTGCTTTTNCCTATCCCAGGTTCACCACCTAATAAAATTAGTGATCCAGGAACTACACCCCCACCTAAAACTCTGTTAAACTCTGTGTCTGAAGTTACTAACCTATCCTCTTCTTTGTAGACAATATTAGAGATTTTTTGTGGTGTAGATGATTTAATATTTTTAACACCTTCTGTCTCCCATGTATTGTTTTTAGGTTGTAAAACAACTTCTTCGGAAATGGTGTTCCAGCTTTTACAAGACGTACATTGACCTTGCCATTTTGGAAAATTACTGCCACAATTATTACAAACAAAAGTTGTTTTAACTTTACTCATTATTACTGTAAATCTTGATTAATTAAATCTGCTCTTTCTAATAATTCATCTTTAGTAATACCTTCAACATCCTCAAGAGTATATGCAGATCTGTAAATATGCATTGCTTTTCTTATATCTCCGTTTCTTTCATGATAAAGCCCCATAAAATAACTTCCTAAAATAGTTTTAGGATATTTGTCAATAGCTAATTTTGAAAGGTCTTTGTAGAATTTGAACTGCTCACTATCTTCAATATATTTTTCAACAGCTCTAAAATCATTTATTAAAATCTCTTTATTTACACCATAATAATTAGCAATATTTTCATATTTATTGATCAAATATTTGACTGGTGAGGTTTGAATTTTACTTAAAACTGAGTTATATTCTATGGAATTAATAGCGGAATAAGTGGCAAAAATATGTTCAAATCCTTCAGAGATTGAGTGTATGGGTAAATTATAATGAGTAAGGTTTTCATGTTGTTTGTACTTAAATGATACCAAATCATTATTTAAATTCAGAAGATTTTCAGATAACATTTTAGTCCTTTCATCAATTGATTTAAAGTCAGTATTTGAACTGACTAAATAGTAGAAAATATTACTTTTAATTTTATCGAATCTTTTAATTATATAATTTTCCATATTGTAAGAAAACTTTGGGCTAATTGCAATAAAACCAGAAATTGAAGTTTTATTATTTAACAAAAAATAATTGATATAATTTGCAGTTGCCTCATGACCAACAGCTATTTTAAATTTGGTAGTTCTGTATTTTTTGTCAAAAAAAGGAATCAGTTCTTGTGATATAAAGTCGAAGAAATTTGCACTGGAGGAAATTGGTATAAAGTCAATATTATCTAAAACACTACAGTCATCAAANCTAGAGTCAATTTGATTAATTCCAACAATTATAGATTCTGGAATATTTCCCCAGTAAGATAAATAATCAACACTTCCAGAAACAGCTTCAAACATATAATCTCCATCTAATACGACAATTAATGGATAGTCTTTGTCAAGCTTATCATCATAGTTTCTAGGTAGTTGTATTTTCAACTCACGAGTGTCATTCAAAAATTTTGATTCAAAACTTTCATAAATGGTTTGTGAGAAAGATATATTTATAAAAAAAAGCAGTATTACAATCTTAATTTTTAACATATTTATTTAACTATTATTAATCATTGTGAAGGTAGTAAAATATGTAAAAAATTAATTGCTAATTTGTCTTATTTCTGTGATTGTTGTAAACAGGTAGTAATAAAAGTGAGATTCCGCCAAAAATAATTATCATTAATGTTTGAGAAGACCACATAATCCAACCAAAAGCACGGCTTGGATCTTCAGCAATACTAAAAAGTGAAAATGCAATTACTACTGCTTCAGGATAAGTTCCAATTCCTCCATTAGTTGCCCCTATTGAAAACATTCCTAATATAAAACCTATTAAAATTGGAGCAAAAGATATATCGTTAATTTCCTGCATTGATAAAGAGGTAACGTAAAACATTAAAACATACATAATCCATATAAAAACGGTATGAAAAATAAATGCCCATCTATGTTTCATTTTAGTTATTGTTAAGACCCCTTCAAAAATCCCTTTTAAAAACACTTTGATCTTAATTAACAAGGATGGGAAAATATAATTTAATCCAATAATGAGTAAAATAATTATACTTAAAACCAAAAACAATGAAAACATACTCATAGAATTAAGTTTCTCTAANATCAAANTTGTAATNAATTCTTTTTTTAAAAAAACTGCTAAACATACAATAGTGAAAGCACAGATCAGATCTGCAATTCTTTCTGCTATGACAGTTCCAAGGGTTTTGTCGAAAGGGATATTTTCGTATTTAGAAATTATCGTTGCTCTTGCTACATCTCCAGCTCTTGGTACTGTTAAATTTATTAAGTAAGCAGAAAATACAGCAAAAAAACTATTTAAAAAAGTAATTCTATAGCCTAAAGGGTTTAGCAAATAATTCCATCGATAAGATCGAGAAATATGACTTAAAGTACCAAAAAAAATACCAAGTAAAATCCAATAAGGATTAGATTTTTGAAGATAAAAAAGAATTTGATTAATGGATATTTTTGAAAATGAATAAACTACAAGTAGTAAACCTATTGAAATAGGTAGGAGGATTTTTATATACTTAATTATTTTTTTATTCAAAAGCTATTTTAATAAGTTAGTTTTTTCATTAGGAAATACAATAGCAGGGTTAAAAGATTTTGCTTTCTTCAAAGACATAAAAGCATATGTAATTAAAATAAGAACATCATCAACCTGAACCTTGCGTGCAGCGGCACCATTGACTGTTATTTCACCAGAGTTTCTTTTGCCAGGAATAACGTAAGTATCAAATCTTTCTCCATTGTTATTGTTTACAATTTGGATTTTTTCTCCTTCAATTATATTTGCAGCATCCATCAAATCTTCATCAATGGTAATACTACCTATATAATTTAAATCAGCACCGGTTACTTTAACACGGTGAATTTTTGATTTTAAAATCTGAATTTTCATCTAAAAAATTTAATTAAGTGCAATATTATCAATTAATCTGATTCCATCAACAAAAACAGATA
>JGI24539J26755_10001392_pt1 | contig 11188 bp, 5 predicted proteins | sample NorSeaMetagenome_2_FD_26755 | JGI IMG/M metagenome (IMG submission 26755)
ATNATAAGTAGGTGCAGACATACCTATGCCAATTTTACCATCTGCTTTAACAATCATTCTTTCGGAACCGGCTGTTACAAGTTTTAGCTCATCATTATCATCACCAGCATAATCTTCTGCTATTATATAGGTGTCTCTATCGGCATCTCTAACACCACCTAATACACCCCATTTGTTACCTTCACCATAACCTTCAAATTGTTCTAACTGTGTATTATAACGTATGTAACCTCTATGGGTTTCATCAGTTTCATCATTATCAACGGGGCGTTGTGATATATCACCTTTTGGTATCTTAATACTATCAGTTGTATTGACATCCATGGTAACAAAAGGGGTTTCATTATTAATACCGAAGTTGCTACCAATATATAGATTGCTGGCCGCTCTAATATCACCAACTACATCAAGATAATAAGTTGGAGCAGACATACCAATACCAATTCTACCATCATCTTTTATTACCATTTTTTCAGAACCAGCAGTAACAAATAATAAATAATCATCATCTGTGCCAGCTTCTCGCTCGGCTATTATGTAAGTATCTCTGTCAGCATCTCTAATACCACCCAATACTCCCCATTGATTATTTGAACCAAATCCTTCGAATTGTCCATATTCATTGTTGAAGCGAATAATGCCTTGCAAAGAAGTTAAATCATCACCAGTTTTATCTTGTGTGGGTCTCTCTGATACGTTTCCGCGAGGTAAATGTATTGCATCTGTATTATTGATATCAAGAGATACGATAGGATTGTCACTATGTATACCAACGTTACCTGAATATGCGATTGTAAAGACTTCACTTGAATCATCAAATATACCTACAATTTTGTAATCCTCGGTTTGCTTAATTTTCAAAGCAATATCTTGACCATGGTTAGTAATATCAATTTGTTCAGTTGTATAAACCTCGGTATTCAATGTTGTGAATTCGCCCAATACAGTTAAGTTACTATGTATAATTAAGTTGCTATGAACTACTAAATCTCCACTTATAGACATATTATAATCATAATTATGGTCTACTATAAATCTATTACTTGAATGTGCTTCTTCTGATATAAAATCAGTTTCTAAATCGGATATTCTATTTGATATTACATTGCTTGTATCCAGAATATAATTACATGAATCAAGAATAACATCACGACCTTCAACTCTCAATATACCATTGGAAGTATCAATATCACCATATAAATCTATTTTATATTGTGTTGCCTCGTCAAGTCTCTTATGTAATATCATAACGTCGTTAATAATGCCATCATCTAAGAAATCTTGTGCATAGAAAAACTTAAAATCATCGTGATTGGAACTTGAATATGCATGTATTTCTACACCATTAGAGCCCAATGAGTTAAAATGTATATTACTTGAATTAATTTCATATTCTTTATAATAATTTTTATTCAATATTTCAATCAAATCGTTGCCATTAGCGTCGTATATTTTACCATCAAATCGGATATTACCACCCATATCTAAACCACCTCTTATAAAAGCGTTACCTTCTGCGTCAATTTTAAGAGGAACCCAACTATCATTTTCGGAACTATCTACGTATTTTATTTCAAGAACACCATCATAGCTATAAACTTCGTGACCTGCAATTCTATCCAAAGATTCAACGTCATTAGAAAGTGTAATATGGGGTTTAAAATTTTTATAATTATAATTCTTGATTCGAATAATATAGTCTTGGTCTTGTATTGGAGATAATTTATTAAAGAATTCATTGAGATATATCTTGTTTGTAAAAGTATTATTATAGATTTCAAAAACATCTTCAATTAAATAATCACTATTAACATTAGTAAGTTCCATGTCACGAGGGATGCTATTTACATTATTATTAACGACAAAATTAGAGGATATAATATAAACATTGGAGCTATCATCTTCAACTTGTATATTATAGGTATATTCAAAATTATTGTCATCTTGTTCTAGATTTATAAGAGCATTTGGTAATATATTTGAAGTCATAAATAATATAGTATTTTGGCGCTCTGCTGTAAATTTACCTGTTAACTCAATATTTGAGTTAATTCTTACAATGTTAGAAGTTGTTGTTTCTAAAAATATATTTGTGTAAATACCATTATCAACCAATGATCTTGTTTCTACCCCGGTATTCATATATTCATAAAATATCTCATCGCTGTCAAATGGTAATATATCAGTATATATTTCGTTATTAACGTATATCATATTGCTATCATCAACAATATTAGAATTAAAATATGATATATATGTGATATTGCAATTAAGATACTCGGGTAAAAACACAACATTACTATAATTATATGTAAAATCATAGTTAGAAGCTACATTATCTATAAGAGCAAGGTTACATGAAAATGAATCTTCAATGATTATGATAGATGATTTAGAATCATCAATAGTAATAGTATTGTTATCAAAAGATAATTGTGGTACTAATGAAATATTACAAGTAAGCAATTCAGTAGTAAAATCTAATGTACATGTTGTAATATTATTTGCGATGTCATAATTTGTTACATTTAATATACTTGTTTTATAATTATTAAAATCAACATTAAGATTGGAAACATTATAATCAATATCCAAATTAGAATGAAAAGTGTTATAAATAATATTGCTGCTTTGTGATGTACTTGATTTGAATAAGAAGTTAGGGTCTAATTTATTAATATACGATATAGGATTTAAATTATTATCAATATCGGGGAAATAAGATACGCCATAATTATAAGTAACAGAATATTCTTTGCTAACATTATTCCAGTTTGAAGATAGTGTAGCTAATGTTAAATTTTCAGGTATAATATCAACAACACTATCAAAGACGTATTCGGACGTGTATCTACTAGTAATTGCCATCGCGGGTGTATCATAATCTGTTTTAATAACAAAAGATTCTGCTAAAATATCATCATTAAATCCGAAACGTGCACCTTTCCTCAATTTATTTCCATCAAAAGCATCAATTATAAATACATTAGATGATTCAGGTTCGTTGAATGTACTTTTATTGGCGACGTCAATACTAAATCTATAATTATTTTCAAAACTAGAACCAGATAATGTATGATAAATATTGCATGTAGCACCTGTATATAAAAGATTAATAGCGGGAGCATGGTGACTATTAGTTATTTGAAGTCCATATTTATTAATATCATCAATATGGAATGCGACATTACTATTATTATCAATATTATTGCCAATGCCAATATGAGTAGATGAACCTAGGAAATTTCCACTATCGTCAATGTTGTTTTTAAAATTATAAAATTTTTTATAGTAATCTTCATGATAGAAACTCATATCAAAATTAGTATGTTTATCGTCTTCGCTTGATAAGTTAAATTTAATCATATTTTTAATATTATCTTCTTTTTCATAATTATCATCAGCATTCAAAAGATTACAATTATAGATAGCAAGTTCTAAGAATGAAGAGCAGTTAGAAGCATTATCAGAATATGTTATAAATTTAGCAGCAGCCAAGTTAGAATTGTCTTGCTTAACAATTATAGGGATTGCTTTTTTTTCTATTGGGTCTATAATAACACTTCTATTTGGTGTATATAGTATATTATACCCCGTATATCTAATATCATTATTACCTGATGGTTGTCCAGAATCTTCACCAAGCGGAGATTCTTGATTATCAATTGTTTCAACAGTAGTAATATATTGTGTAATTTGTGTTAATGTTTGCAGATTATCTAATCTAAAATTATAATTACTTCCATATTTATCAATAATATTAATATTACCGTGTACATCTAAATCGCCGTATATTGACATTGCTGAGTTATTATCTTCGTATGATACTGTATTTTTATTAACGTCGATATGATAATTAGAATTTTCAGTGTTATAATAAAATGACATACCATATGTTTTTGGTTTTACATCTTTATCAATATAGCCGATTTGCAAAGGACCTATGCGTTGTATATTTCTCGAATCAACATCATTAAATGTGTGATTTTTATAAATAAACCATCTTTCTGCATTTCTGTCAGTATCTAAATTTCTATCATATTCACATATATCAATACCACTATAATTAGCGTTATTATTAGCGCCTCCGCCCTTAACACCACGATATATTCTTAAAACAGAATAATTATTATCTTCTGTTGTTAAATTTCTTATTTGTAGAGGCGCAGAAACATCTTCGCCCGCCCAGCCGAGGGATATTTTTTTATTTGTGTGAAAACTATCAGTATTATTTGCCATCTGTAAAGTTTCAATTATTTTATCATTTTGATAATAATAATCNGAGTTTATACCACGTTTAACATTTAAACCTTTCATACTGGAAGCATATGATGTCAAATTATTATAATTAATGCAAAATTTATCAGTTTGAGCATCATAAATATTGAAAAAGTTTTTAGGTTGATAAATAAAACCTTTTGTTCTCTGCATTTCATTGCCAATTGTTAAATAGTAATCTCGTGCTGCTACTTTACCTTCGACATCTAATTCGTATCCTACGCGGGCAGCTAGTTTATTAATACCTACTCTTTCTTTGTTTAAGGACAACGTTGGCGGTACAGTTCTGATATTAGGTAAATAATAATTGCTTGTGATCTCCGACATATCCGTGGAAGGGTAAAAATATATATTATTTTTCTTGCCAATAACGTTGTTAGTATTTAGTATTAAACTATTATCACCGTAATCAAGTCTAGATAATCGCCCAATATTAGCATAATATTCTTTACTTTCAACTGTATTTTTCATTGTAATATCAAAATTATTACTTGTTGTAACATCGTCTTTAATTATATTTAAAACACCATCAAACCCGTCGCTTTCCGTTAGCCCGATAGCCATTTTTTTAGGAAAACTAATATTACAATTGGCATCAAGAGTTGCAATATTACTATGAACATAAACGAAAAAATAGTTGCTACCGTCTTCACTTCTAGAATATGTCCCGTAACCCGTTGCGGGGTCATCGATATCAATGGGTATTATTTTACGATCTCCGATATAAATATCATCATTAATTTTTAGTTTATTAATACTAACACTTTGCGCATTGTTAAAATTAACTTCATTATCAAACTGTACTATACCAGAAAAATTAGCTACATTATCAACTATTAATGAACTTGTTTGAATATTATTATTAACATTGATATCATTGTCAATAGTTAAATTGCTAGTTTTTAGTAAATCATTAATGGTAATATTATTAAAATTATATAAAGTACCTAAAAAGTCACCTTCCGATATTTGAGTACTATTAATTGTGCTAATACCAGATGATCTAATATAAATATCATCGAGTGCCTTATGAGTATTAGTGAAGTAATCATACATTATAATTTCATTAAAACAAGATACGCCATTAACTTGTAGTTTAATATTTTCATCAATAATATCTTCACTAGTTATTTCACCGTTATTTAGCACTTTCCTAGTATAATCTCTGGGACTCGTTTTGTTAATGCCGATTGCTATATTGTTATTTTCATCAATTGCCAGTGCTGGATATTGGTTGCTATTAGTATATACGGGTATTGCGCTCGTGCCATATAATTCATCTATATTTGACGAGGATTTACTAATATGAAATTCTAATGGCGTGCCTTTTGTTGTTGATATTATAGCGGGTGATATGTTAGACCCACCGATGATACCAAAACCGAATTTGGTAGGTTCGTCTTCGTTATTAGTATCATTTCTAATTGCAATATGCATGCTATTAAATTTGTTATTAGCGGTCGATACAATATTCAATGGATGTGTATTGTCATATGTATCAACATGACCGCCGAGAGTAACAAAATTAGGTGTAAAAACATTTTTAACAAAGTAATTATAATTATAGACGTCTTCATAGCTTGTATTAAGACCGGCTTGAAAGGGTTGATTAGCAGAAATATTATTGGCATTAATAATAAAATCCCTAATTAAACTACTAGTTAAGGGGTCACCATCTAATATAATATCATTGAGTTCTAAACCAGCGGCTTTAACAATGCCGGCACAATAAAAGTTTTTGTCAACAAAAAATGAAGTATCTGAATTTAAAAAATTAGAACTAGAATTTCTAGATGTGTTAACAGCGACGCCATCACTGTTAACTAATAAGCTCCATTTGGTATTCCGTTGATTATCTTCATCTGGATAATATGTTTTTTCACCAACAACAAGATACTCGTTTCTATTTAAATCAATACCATCAACATTGATGGCATTTCCATCGGCATCAACTTGGAATCCAATTCCAACAGAATCGAGTTGTATTGTAGGTGCTATACCCTCGTTGCCAATAAAACTCATTTGTTATGTTATTCTATTTAAAAGAAATATACTATTAATATTTATATATATATCTTTATGTATAAAGAAAAAATGATATATATATATAATTCATATCCCGGGGAATACAATGAAGAGAATAGACAATATTCATAATAAAACGAAGGAAATAGATAGTGTAAATTTGCCTTATAATAATAAGAATGTACTTTTAAATGATGAAAACTTGCGAGACTTATTTGATTCAAATGGCTTGAAGGGGTTAAAATATAAAAATATTAATCTATATCGCGTTGCTTTTGTTCATAAATCTTATTGCACGATGAAAAACATTGATTTTAATAAAAGTAATATAAATTGTCCGAGCGATTGCCTACCTTTACAAGATGTTTCATATGAAAGATTGGAATTCTTAGGAGATTCTTTGCTGGGAATGATAGTAGCAAATTATTTATATAGTAGGTTTCCTGATCAGAATGAAGGGTTTCTGTCAAAAATAAGAACCAAGTTAGTAAATGGAAAAATGTTAGGATATTTATCAGATAAGATAGGGTTTCCAAAATTTGCAATAATATCTAAACAGGTCGAGGATTCAAATGGGAGAAATAATTATAAAATAATGGAAGATATATTTGAAGCATTTATTGGGGCTTTATATTTAGACTATCAATCGGAGGAGGACGAAGTAATATTGCCAAAAAATATAAAATTATCTCCGATGACCGGAGTAGGTTATTATGTAGTAGAATCGTGGCTAATATATATTATTGAAAATTATATAGATTTCAGCGAATTAATAAGGGTTAAAAATAATTATAAGGATATGTTAACGTCGCATATGCAAAATTATTTGCAAGATATTCCACAATTCAAGGAAATAAGTGTATCAACGAGGGATAACTATAAAATTTTCAATTATTGTGTTAAAGATAGAAATGGTACAATAATATCAACATCCACAGGAAAAAGCAAAAAAGAAGCCGAAAATAATGCTGCTCTTGAAGCTTTAAAATATTATAATATAAATGTGAATGAATATAATTCAAATATATAAGTAATTACAATTATATAATTTTAATTGATTATGAAAATAACACATTTAGTACTTTCTGGGGGAGGTATGCGGGGTGTAATGTTCATTGGTGCTATAAGATATTTATATTTTGAGAATTTGCATAAAAACATTACGCATATTGCCGGAACATCAATTGGATCAATTATAGGATTGGCAATTGCATTAAAACTAACTATACAAGAGATGGAAGAAATAATATTAAAAGGGAATCAAGATTATAAATTATGTAATATTCCCTATAAAAACTGTATTAAACTAATAACCGAATGTGGTTTATCTGACGTCAATATTTTTTCTAATTATTTAAAAGATTTTATTTATACTAAATATCCTGATATTACAGATGAAATAACTTTTTCATATTTATCAAAAAGATTTGGAGTAAACCTTTATGTATCAGTTACAAATATATATACTTGTAAAAATAAAATATTTAGCCTAGATACGACACCCGATGTGTGTGTATTTAAAGCATGTTCTGCATCAATGACTTTACCAATATTATTTAAACCCGTGAAGATAGATGATGATTATTACTATGATGGCGGGTTTACGAATAATTTTCCAATTAAGATATTTGAAAATGTGCCAATGGATAATATATTAGGAATGATATTATATAAAGCATTTTATGATAAGGAAATACCAGATAAAGAGATCGCCAGGCCCAAACTTAATTTTATGTTTTTATTAAGACAATTTATTCAATTATATGAAAAAATAAGAACCCGGGTATCTTTAGGAGAATTTATAGATAATGATAAGATAGATTATTATTATATACCAAATAATATACCAGATGTACCAATGATGAATATAGAATTGGAAAAAAATGGGTTAAGAATAAAATTACCAATAGATTCGTATAACAATATGTTATATGCGGGATTCGAAAGTATGTCAAAATATATAATAGAAAGAAAAAATAAATTATTAGAAAAGGATAATAACCGATATGAACTAAATATGTAATGTTGCGTCAATTATAAAAGGCTTGCTGTTTATAATCTTACCTGGTGGTTTACATTTCATAAAAATATTTTTAGGGACAGTTATTAGATGTGGTATTATCATATCATCAATTAAGTTATTTAAATTTTTTTTTGTTTTATTTCCATTAGTAAGCAATGCTTTACTGATAATATTTAGTTTATTTAATAAATGGGTTGTAAAGCGCGAAACATTATCGGACGGATAGTTAGGATAATGAGACCATGATTTACTTAATATTTTTTGATTGGCAAATGCGTGAATAATTCTCATATAATCATATATAACTTTATATGATAATATATTACGTTTATCGGTATCAATCGATTTTGCAAATCCAAAATCAAAAATTAACATAGTATATTTGCAGCTTTTTAAATAATAGTTAACGCCATTTATTTTGTAATGATAATAGCCTTCTTCAATATTTCTTTGGTATAAGAAATTGCCGTAATGACTATCACCGTGTATATATCCTATGCTTTGAAAAGACATTATTGATAACATAACTTGTATAAAAACATTATAAACTAAACTATCGTCATTGACATATGTTTTCATTTTACATAGCTGCTTTAAATCGCCATGTGCCAATTCGTTAAGAGTAACAAAATAATTTAGGTTTTTAATAATTGGAGGGACACTGGATGATATATGACTGCACGTAAAGGTTCTGTATGTAAATATAAAATGCCTGGATAATTTTTTTTTCATTATATTAGTTGTAATATGTTCGTTTAAACATTTTTCAACACTATTGTTTCTATTTATTTCCATAAGTTTAGAAGCGATAGGATATTTACCTACCGCATTAGTAATGGAAGTAATATATATTGCTCCATATCTACTTGTAGAACCTATTTGTTTTTGCAAATTAACAATGTCATCAATTGTATATCCATCATAAATTTTTTTTTTTTTGATAAACTTTTTGCGTTTCAAACAAGATATCTCATTTATCTTAGATATTTTACTATATATATATTTATAATATTTTGCTCTATTATCAATATTATATTTATTGGAAACATATATTTTAAAGAAGTTTTTAAGTTTGTTATCACCTCGTGATTTAGAATCAGATATAATATTATTGCTGGATATCTTATTAATTTTACTCATAGAAATTTTATTTGATATTCTTGAATATGATAATGTATTTTTACTATATGCATTACCTTTTTGAAAATATTTTTTCTCGTTAATATCCTGGTTAATATTGGAATATTTATTCATTTTCTATACTATTATATAATAAATATATATATATAATAATAGATTTGTAATATGGAGCCATATGTATTTATACTAGATTTAGATGGAACTATAATCGGAGATTGCAGTTATCAATGCGATTTATATAATTTGCAAGATATTTTCAAGAAAAATATTAAAAGTTTCAATAAATCAACATCTGTCTCATTTAATAAATCTAAAATGGAATGTGAAAAAAAATTAAGTGAAAGTTACAATAAAGACTCATTATTAATACGCCCGCATTTTACAAATTATATGCATACAATAAAAAAATATTATCCAAACTCATATATATTTGTGTATACTGCATCGGAAAAAACATGGGCTAACAAGGAAATAGGAATAATAGAAAAACAAAATAATATAAAGTTCAATAGACCTATTTTTACGCGCGATAATTGTATTGTTGATAAAAATGGTATGATTAAAAAGTCAATAAAAAAAATTATGCCTCAATTATTAAAAACCATGAAGGTAGGTAAAGCATATGATATAAGTAAGAAATTATTAATCATTGATAATAACCCCACATTTGTTGATTATAAGGATAATTTTTTATTATGCCCCACGTATAATTATATTCAGTTTAGTAATTTATGGGATGGTATATCAGGTAAAGAATATGTAAAATGTAGAGAAATAAAAGGTTTTTTATCGAAAATGATAATACAAAAAAGAATGCATAATATGAAGCAAATATCTAACCAAGAAAAGCAAGAACGGATATATAAGTGGTTATATAAAAAACATAAAAGTATTAATAGCTATAATTGTAGTTATGCGAATGATACATTTTGGAGAGACCTTACATTATTGATAAGACATCATAATATAAAAGAGTATAATAAAACGATTATTGGATCAATTCAAAAAAGTATAAAGAATTAATATAACTATTTATAAAATGATATATATAAGTTTTGATATTGGTATTAAAAATTTAGCTTTGTGTATTCTTAAAAAAACAGACAAAATAGAAGTATTGGATTGGAGAATAATAGCAATTGCCGAAAGCAAAAAAGAATTGAAAGGGATTGATGATATATCAGAAAGGGTTTATAATGAAATGGATATTATAGTGGGGTTTTTAAAAGAGGCAAATATAAATATGATAGACTATGTATTAATAGAGAATCAACCATCTAACTTAAATGGTATTATGAAAACTATACAGCACATTATATATAATTATTTCAATTTAATAAAACACTGGGATAAAGAGGTAGATAATGTAGTATTGGTTAACGCGTCTTTAAAATCAAAAACACATGAATATGTTCCCGAAATTAAATATGAAGAAAGCGAGAGTAAAAAGAATGCTAAAAATTTTAGAAGAAGTAAATACGTTTATAATAAGAAATTAAGTATAGATATATGCCAAAATTACATTAAAAATAATGAGAGACTAAGAGATATTTTTGTAAATAATAAAAAGAAAGATGATTTAAGTGATGCGTGTTTACAGGCAGTATCTTATATAAGAACGAATATTAAAAATGAATCATTAGATAATTATAATGTATTATATTAAAAATGAATATATTATTAATATCAATGTATAGTGATAAATGGGATTGGAAAAAGCAA
>JGI24539J26755_10001396_pt1 | contig 11176 bp, 9 predicted proteins | sample NorSeaMetagenome_2_FD_26755 | JGI IMG/M metagenome (IMG submission 26755)
ACAATGAGTAAAATTGTATTTTTGCAGTTGAAATGTTTTCTGGAATAAATTTTAAAACTATCATTGATAATGACCAGCAAAATGCAACTAAAATAGGGAAAATTGAATAGATAACAAATACATCGCTTGTAGGCTTCATAATCATAATTACACCCAAAAATCCTATAACGATTGCGGACCATCTATATATTCCCACCTTATCTTTTAAAATAATAATTGATAGAAGCGCTATAAAAAAAGGTGATGCAAAAGTTAGTGTCATTGCTATCGCATACTGCATATTAATTACAGAAATAAAGAAAAAAACATTTACTCCAGTAAAACAAAGGCCTCTTATTAGACAGACGGTAATAAATTTTTTATTTAAATCTTTGAATATTTTTAAATCATCTTGTGAAAATAAGATCAAAATTACAAGTGGAATAATTGCAAATACATTTCTAAATACTAAGAGTTGAGTAGTTGAATAAGTATCGCCAAGACTTTTAATAATTATACCATAGGAATCAATTAATATTATCCCCAAAAGCATTGCCCCTACTGCTAAGTAAGTATTTAAATTAAATGTATATTTCTGCATAAAGATTAATAATAAATATTGTTAACTCTTGAAAGCTATCATTTATTATCTTTAAATAAATAAATAAAAGAATTATAGTTTTTTTTAATTTGTGAAGAACCTAAACTATGAAACAGTTTAATTTAAATATAGATGAAATTTTACAACCCCAAGATTGGGGATTTCCTGTACCAATTGCATATGGACCAGGAAGAGTTAAAGAGATTTCTTCTTTTTGTAAAAATTTAAATATTCATAATCCATTGATAGTAACCGACAGTGGAAGCAAAGACTTGCCCTTTATTGAAAATTTAATAAAAGTTTTGACAGATTCAAATATTAAGTCAGGTCTTTTTTATGGTATTTCCCCTAACCCACGAAGTGATGAAATAGCAAATGGCTGTTCTGAGTTTAAATCTGGAAATCACGATGCTATAATTGCAATTGGTGGTGGAAGTGCAATGGATGGAGGTAAATCTATTTGTTTAACTGCTAATAATGATTATCCACTATTTGATTTTGATTGGGAAAAACCAGCACCTAAAATTGGAAAAGAAAATCAATTTCCAAAGCTGATAACAATTCCAACTACCGCAGGAACTGGTGCCGAAACTGAGAGTACTGCAATGGTTACCGATATTGAACAAATGATGAAGTTTTGTATTTGTCATCCAGAACTTAAACCTGCTGTTGCAATACTAGATCCGGAGTTAACATTAAAATTACCAGCAAACCTTACGGCATGGACAGGTGTTGATGCTATGGTTCACGCAATTGAAGGTTATATCGTGCCTGGATTTCATCCTTTATGTGATGGTGCTGCTCTTGAAAGTCTATCTTTGATTTCTAAATCCCTTCATTTAGCAGTCGAAGAACCTGATAATCTTGCTGCACGTGGGGCTATGCTAGTTGCTTCTATGCTTGGCGGTATTGCTTTTATTAAAGGTTTAGGTTTAGTCCATGCAATTGCACACATGGTTGGTGCAGAGTATAATACTCATCATGGCTTAACAAATGCGATAATACTTCCAACTGTATTAAGATATAATTTACCTACGTTAGAAGAAAAAGTAAAACGCATGTCTGAAGCGCTGCAATATGAAGATGCTACTGTAGCCACATTTATTGCTAATCAAGAAAAACTTTTAGATAGATTCAATATACCCAAGGGGCTTAATGAAATTGGTGTGCCAGAAGATTGTGTAGACAGAATTGCAAAAAAATCTATGGTTGATACAGCATTTGGTACCAATCCAGTAGAAGCAAAGATTGATGATATGAAAAAGCTGGTTCTGGCCAGTATAATTAAAGCGCGATAAAAGGAATAAATAATGGAAAATCTTCAAAAATTTTATATTAACGGCGAGTGGGTTACTCCACAGTCCAAAAATACAATGCCTGTAATGAATCCGGCTACAGAAGAACAAATTGGAATTGTGGCCATGGGAAATACTGATGATGTAAATCTTGCTGTCAGTGCTGCAAATGCTGCATTTGAAACTTTCTCTCAAACATCAAAGGAAGAGCGTTTAAAATTACTTTTAAAAATTCAAGAAGTTACAAAAAATAGATTTGAAGATCTTGTCCAAGCAATGAGTTTAGAAATGGGAGCACCAATGACGATGGCTAGAGACGCTCAAGCTGATGCTGCTATAGGACATCTAGATGGATTTATTGAAGCATTAAAAAAACTAGAAGATTATGTAACACTTCCAAATGGTGATGTTCTTTGCAAAGAACCTATTGGTGTGTGTGGACTAATAACACCATGGAATTGGCCAATTAATCAAATTACTCTAAAAGTATTGCCTGCTATTGCTACTGGTTGTACGAGTATNCTAAAACCTTCAGAACATACTCCACTTTCTGCCGTAGTATATACAGAGATCTTACATGAAGCCGGTGTACCTCCAGGTGTTTTCAATCTTGTACAAGGTNACGGTGAAAATGTAGGAGTACCAATGTCAAGACACCCTGATATTCAAATGATGTCTTTTACTGGTTCAACCCGCGGTGGAATTTCAGTGACCAAAGAATCTGCTTCCACTGTTAAAAAAGTTACCTTGGAACTTGGAGGTAAATCTCCAAATTTAGTATTTGCCGATTGTGATTTAAATGAAAAAGTTGCTGCTTCTGTAAATGAGTGCATGTTTAACACCGGCCAATCGTGTGATGCACCCACTAGACTATTAGTAGAAAAAAGCTGTTATGCAGAAGCNTTAAAGATTGCAAAAGAAGCTGCTGAAAATATTTCACTTGGTGACCCAAAAGAAGAAGGTGATCATCTAGGACCACTATTTGATAAGATTCAATACGATCGAGTGCAAACGATGATTAAAGTTGGTATTGATGAAGGTGTAACATTATTAACTGGAGGACTTGGTAAGCCTGAAGGTTTTGAAACTGGCTGGTATACTAAACCGACAATTTTTGCTGATGTCACAAATGATAAACGGGTTGCTCAAGAAGAAATATTTGGTCCAGTGTTGGTAATAATTCCGTTTGAGGATGAGGCTGAAGCTATTAAAATTGCTAATGATACTCCATATGGATTAGCAGCATATATGCAAACTGGTAGTAAAGAACGCGCTGATAGAGTTGCAAGACAGCTTCGTGCTGGTGCGGTTCATGTAAATGGTGCCGGTTATAATTATGGCTCACCTTTTGGTGGCTATAAACAATCTGGTAATGGACGTGAAGGTGGTGATATGGGTATTGAAGATTACCTCGAAACCAAGACTCTACATGGGGTCTAAACTAGGGTAGTTGATAAGGACTAAGATTATGGCCTTTAATGCCCTTGAAACCGCACCCCAAATTACTCGTATTCGAGTCTACACTGTAGCGCAAAAGCCACCTGAGTTTTCCTGGTCGCCCATCATGCCCAAGGTACTTAACACAGATACTATCGTACGTTTGACAGACGATAGTGGACAGGATGGCATCAGTAGCGTGTGCACTTTTACTGAACATGGCGTTGATAATTCGGTGCTGGAATCGATGCGGCCACTGCTAATTGGCCTACTCGAACAGAAGCCACAGTCTCTAAAGGATCAATGGGCTTGGATGCAGCAACGTCGACCTGGCGTGTCTAACACTGCAATTGCGGGCTTAGACATTGCCATGTGGGATCTTGTTGCAAAACGACAAGCCTTGCCACTGTATAAACTGCTTGGCGGTGAGCGGCATAGTATCCGTGCCTACGCTAGTATCCCAGTGATGGAACAAGCGTCCCAGTATATAGAGCTTATCAACACGTTACGTCAAACTGGTTTTTCGATTTTTAAGTTCCACTATAAATCTATAGCCGAAGCTGATATTTCACTGATGCGTGATGTTTACCATGTTTTCAAAGATCAGGGTTGTCAGTTTATGTTTGACGCTGAAGGTCATTATGAAGCCCAAGGAGCGGCTAAGGTAGCGGCAGTAATGGANGAACAAGGATTCATTTGGCTAGAGGCGCCATTTGATGACCATGATTGGGCGAGTTATCGTGCCTTAAAGCGCAGCACTTCTGTGCCTATCATCCCAGCAGGTAATAGTGTGGTAGATTTAGCCCATGTACAACAGGCCATTGCCGCCGATTGCTGGAGCGCCCTACGCATTGACGCTGCCACGGCAGGTGGCATCAGTCCCGCTATGGCTATTTTTACCATGGCTGCAAAGTCTGAACTCAATGTTGAACTTCAGTCTTGGGGTAGCTCACTGTCTACCGCTGCCAATCTTCACCTGGCCCTAGCCAATGCCAATAGCCATTATTTTGAAGTACCCGTTCCCATCGATGATTTTCTCATTCAAGGTGTTGATCACTTCCAATTAGATTCTAATGGTCACGTTTCTGCACCCAAAAAGGCGGGTCTAGGACTTGATGTTGATTGGTCAATTATTGAGGCCACATCTAGCAGATGTGTAGAATTATAAATGCTTGAAAATTTACCTGCTGATAAGATTGTTTCAAATATTATAGAAAAAAAAATAAGCGCTGAAGAAGTTACTGATTATTATCTCCAACGTATAAAAAAGTATAATCCAGTTATCAATGCTATTGTTTCACTTAAAGATGAAGAAGAAATAATAGCAGAGGCTAAAAAAAAAGACTTCATTAAAAACCCTGATAGTAAACTCAAACTACTTTATGGTCTGCCATTAGCTGTAAAAGATCTATTTGATGTCAAAGGTATTCCTACTACATATGGAATAAAAGAATTCAAAAATAATATTCCTACAAAAAACTCGTTGATCGTAGATAGATTAATTAATCATGGTGCAATTATTATAGGTAAGACTAATGTTCCAGAATTTGCAGTAGGTGCTCATACTAATAATAAATTGTTTGGTCCTACAGCAAATGTATACGATACAAACAGTTCGGCAGGTGGATCAAGTGGAGGCTCAGCTGCTGCCATAGCAGCAGAATTAGTACCAATGTCAGATGGATCTGATATGATGGGATCATGCAGAATTCCTGCTGCTTTTTCTAATATATATGGAATTAGGCCAACCCCTGGATTAATCCCAGTCGAGAGAAATGCTAGTCAAAAGATAGATTTGCCTCATTTAAGTACCGCTGGATGCCTTGCTCGAACTCCAAGTGATATGTCCCTAATGCTAGATGCAATATCGGGAAAGCATCCATTAGATCCATTCTCTTTTGATCTTCATTCAACATTTACCAATAGTAATTTTAGTGAATTGCAGTTTTCTAAAATAAAGATTGGTTGGCTTGGAGACATACAAGGTCAATATTTGTTTGAAGAAGGTATACTTGAATTGTGTGAAAAGGCTCTTCAGGTTTTGGAGCAACATAAATTACAGGTCGATTTAATAAAAATAGATATGAAGACTAATATAGTGTGGGATAGCTGGACTACCTTACGTGCCTCAATTTTGTACCAAGACATAATTGATATGAAATTAGAAAATATTGGTGAGATGCATCCAGGTATAGTTTGGGAGCACCATAAAGGTCAAAATATTACAGATGATGATATATCAAATGCCTTAAATCAAAGAAATGTATGCATGCATGAAATTGATAATTTATTTAATAAATTTGATTTTCTTGCTTTACCAGCAGCTCAAATTTTTCCATTTGATAAAGAAACTGACTATCCAAAAAAAATAGGTAATACTGAGCTCGATACGTACCATCGTTGGATGGAGGTTGCCGCTCTTGCAAGCTTATTAGGATTGCCTACAATATCAGTTCCTGTCGGATTCAATAAAGAAGGGCTACCAATGGGAATGCAGATTATTGCAAAAAAAGGGAAAGACTTAGAATTAGTTGCGTTTGCAAAAAAATATGAAGAAATTTTTTTATTTTCTAAATATAGACCTAAAAATTTTAATTAAGTAATTATGAATAAAGAAAAATTAAATAGTGAGCCAAACCCTACGCTAGTTAATCTTAGGGATAATAAGGCAAAATGGAATTTGCCAGAATATAGGAGAGAAGGATATAGAAATTTACATAGAATAAATAGATACGGTTTATTTTTAAGATCAGATCAAGTTTTGCAACTTAATAAAAATATTAACCATGAGATTGAGAAAATTCCTCTGGTTCAAAAGATGACTAATCATAAGTCTTTTTGTTCTTTAGTGGTAGGCAGAGATCAAGATATCTTGCTAGAAAAGTACGCTAATGATTTCTCTGAATTACAACCTCAAACTATTATGTCTATTTCAAAAATGTATTTAAATTTATTTGTTGGAGAATTAGTAGAGAAAAAAAAATTAGACTTATCTAAAAAAATTTCATTTTATTTGCCAAATATTGGCTCTGGCTATGCCAATGCGACTGTTCAAAATATTCTGAATATGAATGTAGATAATCTTTACACTGAAGATTATACCGATGCATTTTCTTCATCGTTTGCACATGAATCTGTTGGGGGCTGGAGATTACCTGAAGTACTGAATGATAACGAAAATCAAGAAGAGTTTTTAAATAAAATAAAAGCTACGAATGAAATTGATCCTACAAATCAATCTGAATTTGCAAAATATAAATCAGCAAATTCTGATGTTATTGGAATTTTAGTTGAAAAAGTAAGTGGTATTCCACTAAGAGATTGGGCTTTATCAGCTGTAGAAGCTGCAGGTTTTGAAGATGCACTTTATATGGCGACTGATAGAGCTGGAATGCCATGGATGTCAGGTGGTGGATGTCTAATACCCAGAGATTTTCTAAGAATGGGCTTATTATTCTCTAGAAAAGGGTTAGGCGTATCAGACAGATCTATTGGGTCAGCAAATTTTATTGATGAGACACTTAAGTTTTTGGGGCCTAAATATATGACTTTAACAAATAATAGCAGTGTCTATTATGCTAATCAAACCATGAAGTCTAAAGATTGGATTGGACACTCTGGTTATGGAGGGCAGTTTTTGATGATAAATTTAAAGACTAAAATAGCTGCTGGTTTCTTTTCAGTAATAGAAACGGAATCAGCAACAGATGAAACATACAAGATAGATATGATACAAATGCTTGAAGATATTGTATCTGGAAATTATTAAACTAATGGAAAGGTAAAAATTATGAGAGGTTATGTAATGGTTGGAACAAATGATCTAGATAAATCAGAAAAGTTTTATAATAAACTACTAGATACTGTTGGACTTAAAAAAATATATAGTGACGAGGGTTGTGTTGGTTATGGACAAAAAACTGGTCCTGAAGTAGTAGAATTTTATATTACAATGCCTGCTAATGGTGAGCCTGCCACTTATGGTAATGGTACACAAATTTCATTTTTATCAAATACTAGAGCAGAAGTTGATAAATTTCATGCTACTGGAATTGAGAATGGTGGAGTGTGTGAAGGTTTACCAGGACTTAGACCAGAAGGAGCATCGACCTACTACTCTTATGTTAGAGATCTTAATGGCAATAAAGTCTGCGCTTACACAGACTCTAAAGATTAATCATTAAATAATTTTTGGTATTTTTTGCGTAATTCTGCTTTTTGAACTTTTCCCATAGCATTACGGGGAAGACTATCTAAAAAGATAATTTTTTTTGGTTGTTTAAATTTTGCCAATTTATCTGATAAGTAATTTATGATTTCTGTTTCTATAATTGCCTCATTTTTTCTTACCACAGCTGCAACAACTGCTTCACCAAAATCTTTATGTGGAGCTGCAAAAACTGCTGACTCTTCTATGGATTCTATTTCATCTATTATTGTTTCAACTTCTTTAGGATATATATTGAGTCCGCCAGAAATAATCAAATCTTTATCGCGACCAACTATGGTTACGTATCCATTCTTATCAACTTTAGCCATATCACCAGTAATAAAGAAGCCATCTTCACGAAATGACTCGCTTGTTTTACCTGGCATTTGCCAGTAGCCCTTAAATACATTCTCACCTTTTAATTCAATAATACCAATTTGACCTTGCTCAACTTCATTACCTTTATCATCTGCTATTCGCAATTGAATTCCTGGTAAAGGCAGACCAACTGTCCCGGCGATACGTTCGTTATCATATGGATTTGATGTACTCATATTGGTTTCGGTCATTCCATATCTTTCGAGAATTTTTTTACTTGTGCGATCTTCAAATTCTTTATGAGTTTCAGCTAGTAATGGTGCTGAACCAGAAATAAAGAGGCGCATATGTTTTGTTAAACTATGGTTAAAACGGCTGTCACTTAATAATCTAGTATAAAATGTTGGAACACCCATCATCGTTGTAGATTTATTCATCCATTTTAAGGCCTGCTCAATATCAAATTTAGGTAAAAAAATCATTGATCCACCTACATAAGCTAGTAGATTCGACGCTACAAAAAGTCCATGCGTATGATAGATAGGAAGCATATGTAAAAGGACATCTTCTTTAGTAAACTTCCAATATTCTTTAAGAACTTTAGTGTTCGAAAGTAGATTTTGATGGCTAAGTATAGCTCCTTTTGATTTTCCCGTTGTGCCAGATGTGTATAAAATTGCCGCTAAATCATCTGGGCCTCTTTCAACAGTATCAAAAAAAGTTTCTTGTTCTTCGGCTAAAGCAGTAAGTGAGCCAGTTTCATCTGAACTTAAGGTTAATAAGACTGTGTTTGCCTCAAGGTTCTTAGCTATTATATTTTCAACATCTTTATCTACTATAATAATCTTTGCAGATGAATCCTTGATAAAATAATCAAGTTCACTTGAGGTGTAACCAGTATTTAGAGGTAAATACACTCCACCCGCTTTTATTGTTGCAGCATATAAAGCAATTTGAGTATTTGATTTTTCTGCTTGAACAGCCACTCTGTCACCTACCCTCATGCCTTTTTTAATTAAAACATTTGCCAGTTGATTAATCATAATATGGAAATCTATNTAGCTAATTTCTTTATTGTCATTAATCAGAAAAGTACTTGAGCTATTTCTAGTTGGCTCAAATATTGAATCAAATAAACAATTGGTTTTAGAGATACTTGTTTGCATTAAATTTAATTTAATTTTCTATCTTTATAATCAGAACTCATAGCCATTAGTGAAGATATATTTATCACAACTCCTAAACCAGGTCTATCTTTTGGCTTGGCATATCCATCTTTTATCTTAAAACCAAGATCACAAAACTTTAATGCATGTGAAATGTATTCAGGATAAATTTCAGCCATTTCTGTATTTGAATTACTTATACAGAAATGAATCATAGCAGCGGCGGCTACAGACATTGAATTCCAACAATGTGGTGAGATGGTAACACTTTTTTTTGCAGATAGGTTTGTAATTTCTGTCATATCAATTATTCCACCAACAGCCGCAATATCTGGGTTAAGTATATCTGCGGCGCTAGCGGCAAGAACCTCTTTAAAATGTGGAATTTCAAATTGTTTTTCACCAGTAACTATTTTTAATCCTGTTTGAATTCGAATTGAGGCCAGTGATCTGATTTTTTGACCATCTACAGGCTCTTCATACCAATAAGGTCTATATTCCTTGATCAAAGGTGCTAAGCTTAAAGCTAAATTATCGTCATCTGGGCTAGCTAAATCAAGCATCAAAGGTGTTTCAAAACCTATTAAATTTCGAATATGAGCAACACATTCTTTAGCCTGTGACAAAGATCTATTTTGCAAGGGGTATATTTTGATCCCCTGATAGCCATCACTCATTAATGAAACTGCCCTTTGGCCTAAAGTTATATTGTTAGGACACTTTTCACTCCATGTATTAGCATAAACAGAAACTTTTGCTTTTGGCTTTGATGACAGCAAATAAGATAATGGTTTTTTTTCTTCTTTGCTAAAAATATCCCATAGGCTCATCTCTATTGCACTTGTTGCAGCAGAAAAATCAATTCCTCTATGCTTATCAGCAATTTCTTTAGCCTTTATATTAAAAGTCTCAGGAGTAAGATTTTCAATTGAAGCCATAGCATCAACTAAACTATGAATTATTTCTGAAACTCCTTTTTCTCGAAACGGAAGAGTAAATGCCTCACCCCAACCTTCAATACCACTATCAGTTGTTAGCTTTAATAGTAAAAAAGGTTTAATTTCCGACCACCCATCATCACTTAAAGTTGATTTAGTGACCCAAGTTTCAATTCTTGAAAGATATTTCATAATTATTTATTTTTAATATAGCTATCTTCTGATATGTCGCCACTCCATCGCCAACTCCAAATCATATGATGCTCTTCAGTTCTATTTGAATGATTTATCATAGATGGATTGTGCACATAATCACCAACTTCTCCATAAATTTCAGGATTACTATCCTTATTAAAGTATCCTTTACCAGAGATTATAAAAAAAGTTTCTTCTGCTGGATGTCTGCGTACAGGATAATCTATATTTGCCATTTGCATGAAAATACCAACCTCATAATCATTAGAGTTAATAATTCCTGATGGTCCTAAGAGTACAAATTGAATAAACTGTTTTTTAAGATCACCTTCTATTCTACCCCCCATATCTGAATGGTGCCATGGTAAAAAATTTGATATTTCTTTTAACTGAAGTGCAAGCAAATGATCGTCATTAGATATAAATGAATTAAAAAGTTTTGAAAGCTCATCATCTTCATTTTCTTTAAGATTAAATGTTTGGTTGCCCGCTAAAGATAAGGCTTCAGCAGTAAGAGAACCATTTTTAGAGCCTTCATTTTGATAAACATCTGATAACATCATCAAGATATCTTTAAATATTTTTTCAGTGTTCATAGTTAGTATACTTACATATTGATTAATTTGTAGCCAGTAAAAATACCTAATTTCTACATTGATTCATATGTTTACTTCAAAGATTGGGTCAGTATTAATTGTCTTTATTTTATCTAATTAACAAATATAATTTTTTATGAATTAAATATTAAGGAGAAGATTTATGAATAGAGATGTCATCATTTCATGTGCAGTAACTGGGTCTGGAGATTCAGTGGGGAAACATCCAGCTATACCTGTAACTCCTGAGCAAATTGCAAACGCTGCTATTGAAGCAGCTTCTGCTGGAGCAGCAATAGCACACATGCATGTAAGAAATCCTGAAACAGGTAAAGCAACTAGAGATGATGAGCTTTATAAAGAAGTTGTTAGTAGAATTAAAGATAGTGGAACCGATGTAATTATTAACCTTACTAGTGGTATGGGAGGTGATATAGAAAT
>JGI24539J26755_10001398_pt1 | contig 11166 bp, 10 predicted proteins | sample NorSeaMetagenome_2_FD_26755 | JGI IMG/M metagenome (IMG submission 26755)
TGCAAAGAAGATTTGTGCGGATGTGGGCATTGCAGAAGACACTAAAATTTCTGCATTAGACGAAGGTCAACTTGACCAATTGCGTGCTGCCGTAGGGCAGAACGAGGTTGAAGGTGATCTGCGTAGAGAATCTAGCATGAACATCAAACGGTTGATGGATTTGGGCTGTTACAGAGGCCTACGTCATCGACGTAATTTGCCGGTACGCGGACAGCGTACCAAGACGAACGCGCGCACCCGTAAAGGTCCCAAGCGTCCGATTAAACGATAATTAGGATCGGTTTGTAATGGCAAAAACAGCAGCTAAAACGACTCGTAAAAAAGTCAAAAAGACGGTAATAGACGGTGTAGCACATATCTACGCATCGTTTAATAATACCATTGTGACAATCACAGATCGTCAAGGGAATACGCTTTCTTGGGCTACGTCTGGTGGGTCTGGGTTCAGGGGGTCGCGTAAAAGTACGCCATTTGCTGCTCAGGTTGCTGCTGAACGTGCGGGAGAAGCGGCTAAAGACTATGGTCTTAAAAACCTTGATGTTCAGGTCAAGGGTCCTGGCCCTGGGCGTGAGTCCGCAGTTCGTGCACTTAACAATGCCGGCTACAAAATTACTAATATCACGGATGTAACGCCAGTGCCTCATAATGGCTGTCGTCCTCCTAAAAAGCGTCGCGTGTAAGAGAGAACAATCATGGCTAGATATCTTGGACCAACTTGTAAACTATCACGTCGCGAAGGAACTGACTTGTTTCTTAAGAGTGGCGTTCGTCCCCTAGAATCGAAATGTCGTGCAGAGAGTGCGCCAGGTCAGCATGGTGCGCGTCGTGGACGCCTATCTGACTACGGTGTCCAGCTGCGTGAGAAGCAAAAAGTTCGTCGCATTTATGGCGTGCTGGAGAAGCAGTTCAGCAATTACTACAAGGCTGCTGCTCGTATAAAGGGCAATACAGGTGAAAACCTGTTGACTCTTCTTGAGTCTCGTCTAGATAACGTGGTTTATCGCATGGGATTTGGTTCCACTCGTGCTGAATCTCGNCAGCTAGTGGCTCATAACGCTATTTTGGTGAATGGCCAGAAGGTCAATATTCCTTCGTTCCGCGTTCAAGAAGGCGACATGGTCGGTCTTCGCGAGAAATCAAAGGCTCAACTCAGAGTTCAGTCTGCATTGCAGCTGGCTTCTCAGAGAGGAGAGGTTGAATGGGTTAGCGTTGATACCAATAAAATGGAAGGTACGTTTACTCGGAACCCTGATAGATCAGACTTACCCTCAGAGATTAACGAGAATTTAATCGTTGAGCTTTACTCTAAATAATCGCTGTTAGCTCTTACAGGTAATATTATGCAAAATTCTGCTACTGAAATGCTTACACCGCGAAATATCGATGTAACATCTTACAATTCGACCCATGCTAAAGTCGTACTGGAGCCCCTTGAAAGGGGTTTCGGTCATACGCTGGGTAATGCACTGAGACGCATCCTGCTATCCTCNATGTCTGGTTGTGCCATCGTTGAGGTTGAAATTGACGGTGTCGAGCACGAATACAGCACCATCGAGGGTATTCAAGAAGACGTCATGGAGATACTGCTAAACCTTAAGGGTGTAGCAGTAGTGATGGAAGGCAGAGACGAAACTACAGTGACACTCAAGGCTCAAGGGCCGGGCGTGGTAACGGCTGCCGACATTCAGTGTGATAGCCATGTGGAGGTTGTTAATCCAGAGCACGTAATTGCAACGATTTCTGGTAAGAAGTCCTTGAATATGGAGTTGCGTATTGTTCGTGGCCGCGGTTACCAGCCGTCAGATGCGCGAGTTTCTGATGATGAAAACCGCACAATTGGTCGTCTTCAGTTAGACGCNTCTTTTAGCCCGATTTTCAAGGTTTCGTATAGTGTTGATAACGCACGTGTTGAAAACCGCACCGACCTTGATAAGTTAGTTCTTGAACTCGAGACTAACGGAACAATTGATCCGGAAGAGTCAATTCGTCGAGCAGCAACAATACTTCAACAGCAAATGGCTGTATTTGTTGACTTGCAAGGGGAGACTGCCGAGGAGCCTGAAGAGAAAGAAGAAGAAATAGATCCGATTCTTTTACGTCCTGTGGACGATCTTGAATTGACAGTGCGCTCCGCTAACTGTTTAAAGGCAGAGAGTATTTACTATATTGGTGACTTGATTCAGCGGACGGAGGTTGAGTTGTTGAAGACGCCAAACTTGGGTAAGAAGTCCCTTACTGAGATTAAAGATGTTCTGGCTTCACGAGGTCTTTCCCTTGGCATGCGCCTTGAGAATTGGCCCCCAGCTAGCATTAAAAGTGATCGCGAACTCGGGTAATCTAGGTTAATAGACACATTTGCTGACAAAGCAACGAATTAAGGAATTGAATCATGCGTCATCGCTATAGTGGCCGCAAGCTGAATAAAACTGGTACTCACAAGAGAGCAATGTTCCGAAATATGACGGCTTCATTGGTTGAGCATGAGTTAATTAAGACAACTTTGCCGAAGGCGAAGGAGCTACGTGGTTTTGCTGAGCCGTTCATTACACTGGCTAAAGAGGATAGCGTGGCTAATCGTCGTCTTGCGTTTGATCGACTGCGTAATAAGGCAGCGGTTGGAAAGTTGTTTTCTGACTTAGGCCCTCGTTATCAAGAGCGACCTGGTGGGTATTTACGCATCCTTAAATGCGGCTACCGCACGGGTGATAAAGCGCCAATGGCATACGTTGAACTAGTAGGACGCGAGATTTCGGACGTTGAAGTTGAAGAGGGCCTGTTGGAGACAGCAGAATAGGGATTCAATAATCCTAGCACTTTAAAAGCCGAGCAAGTAGCTCGGTTTTTTTGTATCCCTCGTTTTAATCTTAGTGGCTACCATGCTAGCTTATGGTTGGTGGGAATAGTGCTGGCTTTCTAAGTTCATGATCCTTAAAGCCCCCCCCCAGACGCAGCCAGTATCTAAAGCGAACAAATTTTCACCGCAATCTCTTCCCTCTAATGATGCCCAGTGGCCAAAGACTACCTTATCCCGTCGTGTTTTACGAAGAGGGTGGGAAAACCAAGGGCAAAAAGGGTATGGCGCCTCGAAGGCATGTTTGGTCTCTAAGTCTAGCTGGCCATCTTCAGCGCAGAACCGCATGCGTGTTAGGTAGTTAGTAATGACCCTAAGCCTTTCCGGTCCTTCTAAGCTATCGCGCCAAGTCGTTGGATGATTACCGTACATATGCTCAAAGTAGGATGTTGCTCTTGTTGATGTTAGAGCTGTATGCACTTCTTCTGCCAGTGAAAAGGCCTCTCCCAGTGTCCACTGAGGGGGTATCCCGGCGTGCACAATCGTAAAGTCATTGACGCTGAGCATAAGAGGCTGCTGTTGTAGCCAGTCAATCAGCACCGACGCGTCTGGCGCTGCTAGAACTTCCCCGATGGTATCTTTTGGGGTGGGCTTTTTGACCCCGTGAGCAATCGCCAGAAGGTGGAGATCATGGTTTCCCAGAACCATTTTAAAAGCACTGCCAAGATTCTTACAGTAACGCATGGTCTCTAGGGATTTAGGACCGCGGTTAACAAGATCTCCAGCGGCGATAAGGCGGTCCTTAGAAGGGTTGAAGTCGATTTTTTCTAATAGGCTAATGAGTGGATCGAAACAGCCTTGAATGTCCCCAACAACAAAGTCCGTCACCTAATGCACCGTGTTAGGTGTGGACAGCAAGAAGGGTGCGATGCGGGCATCGAAGGCTGTTCCCTGTTCATCTAACATTTGATAGGAGCCCTCCATAGTTCCAATCGGTGTATCTAGTACAACGGCGCTTGTATATTCATAGGAGCGACCGGGCGAAATAGTAGGGGTCTGGCCAATGACGCCTGACCCTTGAACCTCTTTACGCTCTTGATTGGCATCGGTAATAATCCAGTGGCGGGTAAGCAGCGTGGCTGCCGATGACCCCTGGTTATTGATTGTAATATGGTAAGCGAAGGCAAAACGATTATTTTCCGGCGAAGACTGTCTATCCAGATACTCAGCAACTACAGTGACTACGATTGATGCCGCCAGGGTATTCATTGTCTAGCATCCATGCTCAGTTGAACTGCATTTGCTATTGTTACGAAGTCTCCAACAGAAAGTTGTTCAGGTCGTTTCGACAAGTCGATCAGGCTCTCTAGCTCTTGCAGATAATCCCCAAAAGACTTCAGGCAGTTGCGTAGGGTTTTTCTACGCTGTTGGAAGCAAATGTTGACTAATTTACTCATTAAAATTTCGTTATCCGCTACAAAGGGTTTCACGGTGTATGGTTTTAGTCTAACCACGGCCGACTGAACCTTGGGTGCTGGCCGAAAGGATTCTGGCGGAACGGGTATTAATGGCATCACGCGACAGTGATATTGAATCATCACTGACAGACGGCCATAGGTCTTACTGCTTGGAGACGCTCCCAAACGATCCACAACCTCCCTTTGTAGCATGAAGTGCATATCCTTAATCAGATGTCCTATGGTTAGCAGGTGAAAAAGAAGAGGCGTAGATATGTTGTATGGCAGATTGCCCACCAAGCGCAAAGGCCGACCATCGTAAAAGGCGGAGAAATCTGTAGTTAAGGCGTCTCCATTGTTAATGGTAACCCCGGGGTAGGCTGTAAACTTGTTACTCAAAAAGCTGACTAAATCGCGATCTAGCTCAAGCAGGTGCATGTTGGGGCAAGTCTTCACAAGATGTTCTGTAATGGCCGCGGTGCCAGGTCCAATCTCAATTAAATTGTCCTCGGGTTTTGCGCCAATTGCCGACACGATTTGGCCAATAATTTGCTGGTCGATAAGAAAATTTTGCCCAAACCTTTTGCGTGCTTTATGGTCAATAGTCATGAATGCGAAGCCATTTGGGTTGCAACATTTATGGCAGTTCGCAAACTACCAGAGTCTGCACGGCCAGTTCCAGCGATATCGATCGCTGTGCCGTGGTCAACCGACGTTCTGATAATTGGAAGTCCAAGGGTGATATTAGCCGATCTACCGAAGCCGTGATACTTCAACACTGGCAGTCCTTGATCATGATACATAGCTAATATGGCATCAGCAGTTTTTAGGTATTTTGGAGTAAATAAAGTGTCTGCCGGGAGCGGGCCTGTAAGGTGCATGCCCGACTTACGCAGTCGTTCTAAAACGGGTTCAATAACATCAATTTCCTCATACCCCAAGTGGCCCGACTCTCCTGCGTGAGGATTCAGACCGCTAACCAAAATCCGTGGGTTATCAATACCAAATTTAATCTTTAAATCATGATGCAGAATATTGATCACCGAGGTTAACAACTCCTGATTGATAGCTTGTGACACGTCTTTTAGCGGTAAATGTGTGGTGACGAGCGCAACACGTAACTCTTCAGTAGCGAGCATCATAACCACGGTGTCGGTATTGGTTTTCCGTGCTAGATATTCAGTGTGCCCACTAAAGCTGACGCCAGATTCACTAATGATAGACTTATGGATCGGCCCAGTGACCATGCCCTGGCAATAGTCACTCTGGCAGGCCTTAATAGCTTCGTCTAAGCACTTCAGTACATAAGGAGCATTAGCAATATTTAATAGCCCTGGCACAGCGGTTTCCGCTAAGCTCACAGGAACGATAGCGAGCTCACCAGTTGCCGACCCGGGGGAAAGGGGATCTGGTGCAACTAATTTTAACGGCAACTTTAAGTGATGTGCTCGCTGCAGCAGCATCTCTGGGTCAGCAAAAGCGATTAACTGTTGTTGATGCTTTTGCTGAGCCAGCTCTATCAGTAGGTCAGGTCCGACGCCCGCGGGTTCACCAGGTGTCAGTGCCAGACTAATCGTCATGACGCCGGGGCCTGCTTAATCTCGACAAAGGCCTCATCACGAATTTCTTGCAGCCAGACCTGTAATTCTTCCTCATATTTTCTTTGGCGAAGCATATTTTGCGCCTTGTTACGCAGAATCTCGCTGCTGAAATCTTGTTGGCGCCGCTCTGTTACCTGAAGAATATGCCAGCCAAACTGCGATGAGAATGGTGCACTGATATCATTGATAGCAATGGTGCTCATTGTCTGCTCAAATTCGGGAACAAACATACCTGGCGTCGACCAGCCTAGTTCTCCACCGCTTAGTGCAGAGCCAGGATCTTCAGAGAACTCCTTAGCCAAGATTGCAAAGTCTTCGCCAGCCAAACTTCTTTGGCGCAATGCGTCGAGTTGATCAATGGTCGTTTGCTGATCGCGAATTTGATTAGGCTTGATCAAAATATGGCGAGCAAAGTGTTGTTCAATCAGTTGCTCTTCGCCTCCGCGACGTTCATATAACTTAATTAAGTGGTAACCCGCAGCACTGCGAATAGGCTGAGATACTTTACCCAGTTCTAGTTGTTCGACGGCTTCGATAAAAACACCGGGTAACTGGGCCATGTTTCTCCAGCCTAAGTCGCCTCCTTGAAGAGATGATTGATCTGCAGAATTAGCGATGGCTAAGGCTCTAAAATCTGCACCCTGTTCAATCTGATTAAAGAGTAACTGAGCGCGTCCAACCACCTCATCAATGGCATTTTTGGTAGCACCGCTGGATATCGACAGTAAAATTTGCCCAATATTCACATCGGGTGAAGTGACAAAGCGACCCTCTTCAGATTTTAAGAAATTGTCTAATTCTTGCTCACTGATCCTGATGCGACGCATTACTTTGCCTTGCTGTACTCGCATAATGGTGAGTTCATTACGAATTTCTTCTCGCATCGAACTGATACTTGATCCTTGTAAATTAATTTGCTCAATATACTGTGCCACCGAAATTTTATTGCTAGCCGCAATTCGAGCAATGGCTTGGTTGAGTTCTTCATCAGATATTCGGACGCCGGAGTCATACCCCATAGTGAGCTGCAAGCGTTCTGAAATAAGCCTGTCGAGGACTTGTTTCTCAAGAATCTCTTGAGGAGGCATCTGAGTACCAGATTGCGTTAACTGAGCCACAATGGCATCCATACGTTGTTCTAGTTCGCTCTTAAGAACGACATCGTCATCGACGATAGCAACTATTTTATCTAACACTTTAACCTGAGCTGTCGCTTGGAATGAGACAAGCAGGACGATTAGGGCGACGGCTGGCAGGGCAATTAATTGCTTAAAAATTTTCATTGTGTTCATAACCATAAATACCATTATTTAACATTGTGTCTACGCGGTTACTGCTGCCACCTAGACCTTTAAATTCAATTTTGAACGCAAAGCCATTTCTGGCTTTTAGTTCCTCTTCCGGAAGCAGAAAATCATCATCACGACGCAGAGATCGGAATGCAAAAAGAGAGGTTCGCCAACAACAGTTGTGGTATTCGAACCCAGCGAATATCTCTAGTTCTCTGTTATTAGTAAAATCATGATTCCATCGTCCCACTAAATTCAAATTTGGTGTCAGAGGTACGAAGCCTGAAATATTGGTTTGCTTTATATTTTGGTCAACCAGCTGGCCCTCATATTCCCTCGCGGCCCTTCTAGTATATCGGTAACTGAAGTTAAAAATTCGTTTTTTTCGATCATTATAGCGAGCACTAAACCCAGTCTTTTCAAGATGGTTGTCCAGGTCGTCATACACAAGGTCGCTGGTAAAGCGCCAATTATTAGTGACTCTGGCAGCCAGTTCTAGAGCAATAACAGATCTATCACGACTTATTTCAGCGAATTCTTCAGCGGATGGCGCAGTGGTCAACATGACTTGTCGGTCTGCGTAGTAAACCGATTGGGCTATGCTGGCCCTAAATCGCTCTTGGCCAGAGCTTGGGTCAATGAATCTTGTCGTCACTCCAGCCGTTAGGCGCTTGTCATCGGAAATTCTATCACCACCAACGAACCGAGTGTCGCGGAATAATAGGTCATACGAGGGGGTGAACTCCCGAGTATCGAAATCAGGCAGTGCCGATTGATCCTTATAGGCTGAGCGAAGATACATTAGTCTGGGCTCAAATGTCTGTGTGGCTCCATTCAGCCAACTCAAATTACGTTCAAAAAAGATGCCGGCATCAACGCTGTACACTGGAACAGTGACCTCAGGGCTCTGATCTGTGATGAGAGGGAGTTTACCGGGGTGTTGGTTAAGCTTATAGGCTAGATGTTTCAACTGTACTTTAGGTTTAAAGTAGGCCCAATCCCAGCGCTGATCCCAGGTTAGACTATAGTCAATTCGGCTGCGATTACCTTCTACTTTGTTAGGGTTAGTGTGCCTAAAGACCGAGTATTGATTATTTAAGTTAACCACTAGGTTATTAGAAAAACGATAATAACCTTCGATTGCAACACGCGGGAGAATGGAATATTGGTCGGCCAGTCCACGGGTTATCGTTTGATAGTCTTCGCTCGCGATTTGGTAGTTCCAATTTTCGGTCTTATAGCTGGCATAGGCACGTTGCTTTATATGTGTTTTGCTGGTCTCATCAATAGTCATATTACCTAGATCGCGCAAATAGTCGGCATCACTCACTTTGTTATAGTCGACGAAAGTCGACCAAGGACTGCCCAAACCACCCGCATGATGAAAGTTAAACATATATCGATCTTCACCCTCATAGGGATATAGCCCAGTAACAGGGCTAATTTCGTCATCGTCGTCCCCGCCCTTATCATCGCTCAGAAAAGCCCCTGACACTGTACTTTTCGACCAGTTATTGAGGTGACGAAAGTTTGCTTCTATGCCGAAACCGCGATGTTGTATATAACGAGGTGAAATCGTCGAATCATAATTGTTAGCAATATTCCAATAAATAGGTTGGGTAATATCTAGGCCATTTTCTTGGTTAACATTTACATCGGGGATCAATAATCCAGAAGAACGACGGTCATCTATCGGAAATTTAATATAGGGAAAGTAAAACACCGGAATGTCTTTTATTTCAAAGCGGGCATTTTTAATCGTTGCCCAACCCGATTCTTGATCGATTTCGATCTGCTTAGTAACGAGTTGCCAGCTAGAGTCACCAGGCGCGCAGGTTGTATAGGATGCCTCATCAATGATGATATCGCCTTGATCAGATTTACTGAGCTTTTTAGCAGTTCCTCTTATTGAGGATTGATGAATAACATAGGCTGCATCGTTAAGAGTTACATTGCTGTTAGCGAAGTCGACATACGCATCCTCTCCCGTCAGTAGCAGTCCGGGCTCACGAAATTCCACATTACCCTCTAGTGAGACTTTTTGTGCATTCTGATCAATGATGGCGAAGTCACTTTTAATTTGACGATTGCCCTGAGATATTTGCACTTCACCCTCTAGTACAGCGATCTTGTCCGATGAGGCCTTGGTTGAGTCAGCCGTTACGCGGAGCGGCGCATCTTGCATATCTAGGTCGGTATCCTCCAGATTACGTCCCGGCTCTATGAACGCACCACAGGAAGTATGGCTATAATGCTTCTGTTGCTGTGCAGTCATGTCAATAGCCTGCACCCAGTCTAAGGTGTGTTTAGTCAGTGCCTTAGGGGTTTCAGATTTTTTTGGGACAGGCGTAATGTCTATTGCGAAAACGGAGCCAGACAGGCCAAAAGTAATAGCTAGGGTAGATAGAAAATAGTGGTTAATTCGAGTTAACATAGAGTGCTTTACTAATATAGTGACCTTCGATTAACAGTGTAAGTGACTCCCCGTTATCTTACCTGATATATTTAACCGGTAGGACTGAGAATTCATCTAAATAGGTTAAAAGTGATTTTTTTTAGCAAAGAACAATTATTACGTTGGCGCCTGACTAATAAACCATCATTTTGATATAGGTATGAACCATTTGAACAAAGAAAAGCAGCGTCAGTTAACAGAATGGATCTTGACCTATTTACCTGAAAAAAACGATCTTCAGGGAACTTTAGAGTTGCGGGCTCTTGCCGGTGATGCCGGCTTTCGACGTTACTATCGACTTAACACCACACCTAGTATGATCGCCGTAGATTCACCGCCCAATAAAGAAAATAATCTGGCCTATGTCGAAATTTCATTAGCATTAAATGCTAGAGGTATAAGAAGGCCCCATCTCTATGCAGTTGATTTCAGTCGAGGTTTTTTGTTGCTGGAAGATCTAGGCGAGCAGTTATTGCTACCTCTGTTGAGTGCTGACACCGTTGAGAACCTCTATGGTCGAGCCGAGCTAATGTTACAGTCAATTCAAAAGTCAGCGCCGGATACCGAAATTTTCCCACCATATGACACAGCTGCGCTTACTCAAGAATTTGACCTTTTTGCTACTTGGTTTGTCAAAAAGATGCTAGGTATACCATTAGACGAGCAAACTAACAGTATGCTTAATACACTCTCTACTGACTTAAGCAACAATGCAATATCGCAGCCACAGGTCATTGTGCATCGTGATTATCACTCTCGAAACCTAATGTTGATGGATGATCAACAATTGGCGGTGATTGATTTTCAAGATGCAGTCATTGGACCGATCACTTATGATTTAGTCTCTCTTCTTAAAGACTGCTATGTTTTCTGGCCGCGCGAATTAGTTGAGGGGAGAGCCTTGAATTATCGGCAGCAATTAGAGGATAGTGAATTGATGGTAGGGGTGGACGAGCAGACATTTTTACGCTGGTTTGACCTCATGGGACTGCAACGGCACATCAAGGTAATGGGTGTTTTTGCACGATTGGCGCTGCGTGATGGAAAGACGGAATATTTGCATGACCTCCCCTTGGCTATTGCGCATGTGCTAGATGTGGTTTCGAGATACCCAGCAGCCGCACCGTTTGGACACTGGTTTGAAGCTGAAGTTAAGCCTCATTTGAGTTCACAAAGTTGGTATAAGGGCAGTCATGAATTTTTCTCAGCAGATCTAGCTGATCCGGATACGCTTTAATGAAAGCGATGATTTTAGCTGCTGGTTTAGGCTCTCGATTGCGTCCATTGACCAATCAGGTACCCAAACCAATGTTGGCGGTAGCCGGCAAGCCGTTGTTGCAGTGGCATTTCGAGAAACTGGCCGCTGCAGGCATTAAAGACGTTGTGGTAAATATTTCCTGGCTGTCCCATCAAATAGAAGATTATTTTGGCAATGGCCAGCAGTATGGTATCAATATAATTTGGTCTCGAGAGGAAACACCCTTAGAGACCGGTGGCGGTATTTTTAACGCCTTACCGCTACTTGGCAATGATCCGTTTGTGCTTATTAGCGCCGATATTTGGACTGATTTAG
>JGI24539J26755_10001399_pt1 | contig 11165 bp, 5 predicted proteins | sample NorSeaMetagenome_2_FD_26755 | JGI IMG/M metagenome (IMG submission 26755)
AAGTTTTTGGAATTTTAAGTTTAGTGATTACTTCGTTTTCGTTTAAATTCTTAATTTCAAAATTGGCTTTATCACCAAATATAAATTGTAATCGTTGTCGGCTGTTCTCAATTCCAAATCCACTAGCAGACTCATTAGAAACATCTTCGTCAGGAGAGTATTGTCCTGAGTTTACTATTTCTAAATTCAATTCTGTCTCATTTGCAAGGCAATTAATTCGTAGATGTCCACCTTTTATTAATTTTCCAATACCGTGTTTAATAGCATTCTCAACCAATGTTTGAATTAGCATTGGAGGAATTTGATAATGATTACAACTATCGGAGGTTTGGATTGAATATTCCAATCGCTCTTCAAACCTTATTTTTTCAAGATTTAAATAATCTTTTACCAACTTCAACTCTTCTTCAAGATAAATAAGCTGTTTTTTTTCGATTGTTAAAGTATGTCTTAAGATATTACTTAATTGCGTAATTCCTTCTTTAGCTTTTAAAGTATCCTCATCAATTAACGCCCTAATTCCATTCATACTATTAAATATAAAGTGTGGATTAAGTTGAGATTTAAAATGATTTAGTTGAATTTCCTTAATTTGACTTTGTTGCTTTAAATTTAGAATTTCTTCTTTCTTAAAATTCTTAAAAAAGTAAGTTGAGAAATAAATTATTCCCCAAATAAAATATACAGTTCCAAAAGTTCCCGATTGAGCAAAGAAATCAGCTTTGGTGAAGTTTTTAATTAATCCGTTTTCCCAACATGAACTTAAAAGATAGAGTAGGGAGATATTTAAAATCCCAACCAAAACACTAAGAATTGCTAGTTTATGAAAACTCCGGTTAATCGTTTCTTTTTGCCAACCATANAATCTAATTGTAAATCTTACAAAATGAGAAATAACTATGCCTAATAATACAATCAGCAATGAATANGCAGCATCATCGATCGTAAGCCGCTTATTCGATAAATAATTGAAAATAAGGTTACCAGANGTAAATGCNCTCCAACCAAANAGTTGCAATACCCAATACATTTGTTTCTTCTTACTCCACATGATTTAAAAATACGCTTAAAGTTTTTATTAATCAAAGCACTTTAAATGAAGGGGTAGTTTATGTTATATTTGGTTTAAACAATTGTTACATGAACTTTTTAGCCCATTCCATATTATCGCCTCAAAAACCACTTGTAATGTTGGGCAATTTAGCAGGTGATTTTGTAAAAGGGAGTAAAATGATCGGGCTACACCAAGATGTAATTGTAGGTGTAAAAATGCATAGGTCTATTGATACTTTTACAGATAGTCATCTATTAGTTAAGGAAGCTAAAGATATGGTTAGATCAGAATTTAGATTGTTTTCTGGAGTTGTGATTGATATGTTTTGGGATTATTTCGTTGCAAACTCGATGATTGAGAACGGATATGATTTATTGTCAAGCCATATTGATTATGTTTATAGCTCTGCCAATACGAATTTTAATAATTTACCCGAAGCTTTTAAACCCGTTTTTCCATACATGAAAAAATACAATTGGTTAAGAGCTTATTCAACCAAGGAAGGATTGGAAAGTATAATGCTACAGATGCGATATAGAATAGAAAATAAATCTCCATTAGATGAAGCTGTTCGAATTTTAGAAATGCGTGAACAAGAGTTTCAGCCTTTGTTTAATCAGTTTTGGAAAGAAGCTTTAAAAGAGTTCAAATTTTAGAAAATTATTCTTCCATTTCAAATAAAGCTTTTCGATTAAAATTTTCAATTATTTGAAGGCTATTTTTTATAATCGAACAGTTTTTTAAATCGTGTACAACCTAAGAAAGGTTTGCGGGAATATGAACAGAAGGTCTTTTAGCGAAAACAAAATTAATCAAATTAGTATGCTGAAATTAGCAGAGAATCTTAATCCTAAATAAATGTAATTAGTGACACAACACCTTCAATTCACATTCAGTGACTAATACTCTTAGATTAAAATCTATTGTACTTGAAAAGCATGTTAAAACTACTGAATAATGAATAGTTTAAGTCACTCTAAATCAAATAGAAACGATAAATAAATACCAGAGTGTATTTCTGCTTTTTCTAATAAATAACACCCTTATATCTCTACTATAATCATCCTTTTTTTACTCGGTAACCAATTCTCTTTTCAGGAACAAAAATTGTATATTTGAGCTTAGAAAAATTGGAAAAAAATTNTATTATATCGATGCTTGCAAGCAAATGGCCATTTAGTCTTGTTGCTATGTTAACTATTTATTTATCGTTAACAGCTTTTGTTGGAGAGTACAAAAACGAGAAAGAGCTTATTAAAGCTGCCGATAAGTACTTTGATGCTGGAGGTTACGATAAATGTTTAGACTTGTATTCTCAACTTGTTTCAACCCACCCGAAAGACCCTAATTACAATTTTAAATATGGAGTATGCTTGCTTTACTCAACTGAAGATAAAGTTCAGTCTTTGAGGTATTTAGGGTTCTCGGTAAAAAATGAGAATATAGTTGATCCAAAAGCATTTTATTTTTATGGTAAAGCATTACAACAAAATTATGATTTTGACAGAGCTACCAAAAATTACAAAAAATATCAGAGTTTAGTTAAAGGAAAAGAGTCGCAAACCTTAAACACACCAAGCTTAATTAAGCAATGTAAATTGGCTAAAAAAATGATTTTCGAATTCCAGAAAATGGATGTCGTTTCTAAAAAGTCTGTAGGTAAAAAAGAGTTTTTTAGATCTTATAGACTAGGCTCGATGAAGAGAAGCATNATTATTACTCCTGAGGAGTTTCAAGTAAGTCAAGATAAAAAGTCAAATGATTATTCTTTAATCGTACACAATCCGATGGTTGAAACGGTTTACTTTTCGAGTTACAACAAAGATGGAAACATAGGAGGTAAGGATATTTTTAAAATTCGAAAAATGCCCGACGGAACCTTTAGTAAACCAATTAATTTGGGGCCGCTAGTAAATACTCCAATGGATGAGGATTACCCTTATTTACATCCAAATGGTAGGGTATTATATTTCGCCTCCAAAGGTAGAAATGGAATTGGTGGATTTGATATTTTTAAAAGTGAATTAGACACCACTAANAATTTATGGNGAGAAGCTGTTAATGTTGGTTTCTCTGTNAATTCACCAGCCGATGATATATTGTATGTAAGTGATATGGATGAAAACATCGCTTATTTTGCTTCAAATCGAACCAACAAAAATGGCGAGATTACAGTTTATAAGATTTTACCAAATAAAAACAACGAACCTGTCATTGCCGTTAGAGGGCAAGTAGAAATTGAAGGAATAAGAAATCAAACCGCTAAGGTTACTGTTTATAACGAGAAAGGAGAAGAGTTGAATGTTTTCACATCGCAAAAACTATCTGGAACCTTTAATATGATTTTGGATGAGGATCAAACCTATATTGTAGGAGTTGCTGCACCAGGTAAAGGTGAATCAAAATCAAAATTAGTTGTACCTAAAAAGTCTGAGGGTGGTATGATCAGTAAAAAGTTTATCGTAAAAAGAGATGGTTCAGTTATTTTAGAAGACAATCAGGAGTTATTAGCAAGTGATGAGGAAACTAGCAAAATGTTAAGAGAGAGCGCTAACCTTGATGTTAATCAAAATAAGGATGTTGATTTTAACACAAAGGTTAATCGCCCTAAAGAAAAGCCTATAAATAATAGACCAACGTCTACCGAAACAAATCCAGAAGAAACCGAAACTATTGTTATTGATGAGGAAATATTGGAAACTACGCAGGAAGAAGATATTATTTCAGGAGCCGAAAGTGAATTGAATGAAATTATAGCCTCTAAGCAGAAGGTGAAAAAGCAAATTGATGCTACTTATTATATTGCGAATAAAAAGAAAAACAAAACAGATTTATTGAAGGATGATATCGAAATGATATCGGAAGAGTTGAACTTAATTGTTGAACCTAACCAAAAGAAGAAATTACAAGAACAATTAGATCAAAAAACAACAGAGTTAAAAGCGAATGCGGCATCTGCAACGACAGCCTTGCAATTGGCCAAATCTAAAGAAAGGGAGTTTGCTGTTAAAGAGAAGCAAGAAAAGTTAGCTCAAACATATGTAGAAGCAGTTAAGCGTGCATCAACTTCTAACAATAGTCCTAAGTCTATCGCAGACCTTGAAANNGCTAGAGTTGAATTAGATGAAATTCAAGAAGAAATAAAAGCTGTTCAGGAGAAAGATGGGGCGGATGAGGCTTTTGCTAAAACTGATATTGCTAAAAAGAGGGTTGCTGCTTTAGAATTGGAAAATAATACTGCTCAGCAAGATCTAATTGACATTATTAATGAACAAAAAATGTTAGCAGATCAGGCTAAAGCAACTAAAAACAAAGGTTTTAAGGAAGAATTAAACCTTCAAATTGATGAATTAAAAGGTGAGTTATCTGAAAGTAAGGTAGCTGCAAATGTGTTAAAGGCAAAATTAGATCAAGCAAAGTCTGAATATAAAGTTTTGTCGTCTACACAAAATGTATATGACGAAGTTTACACTGAAGCTGATGAGGAGTCAGTGGTTACTATTTCGGATGACCAGAAAAAGATCATTCAAAATGATGTGATTACTCAAAAAGAAAATTTAAAAGAAGTTTTAGAAAAAACAGCTGTTACCCCTGTTGTTGAAAATATTGAACCTTTAGAAATTGAAGTTGTTCCTGAAGAGGAAGGTTTTTCTGAAATAGTAATTCAGGAAGAGTTAACTCTTTCTGTTGAATCAATACAAGAAGAATATGCGAAATTAGATGAGAATGCGAAAGTAACACCAGAGCTTCAATATGTAGATGAAATAGGAAAAGCGAAGCTAGAGAAAAAATCACTTCAATCATTTCGTGATGAGCGTGAGTTGTTAGAAATGGCTTTAACTAAGGTGGAAGACAAACAACAAAGAAAAGAACTAGAATCCAAAATTGTTGAATTGGATTACAATGAAGTAGAGTCGCTTGATAAATTAAAAACATATATTGCTAGGGCACAGGAGCAAGAAAAAGATTTGCCTAAAACGGTAGTTTCTTCGAATAAAGTTGAATCAGATATTTTAGCGGATTTATCAACAGAAGTTGTTGTAATCGAAAAAGAAATAGAAGAGACTAAAATTTTAAAAACAGAAACTAAGTCTCAAGCATCAATTAAATTAGCTGAAGAAGTTGCTTTAGTTAATAATCCTTCAACAGTTGATTCATCCCCCAAAACTATAGGTGAAACGATTAATATTGAGCCTAAGACTAAGATCGAGACTGAAATTGATACTAAACTAGAAACTGAGGTGCAATCTGAACTAGAACCTGAAGAAGAAAAAGAAGAAATTGTACTACAACTTGAACTTGAAACAACAGAACCCTTATTTTTTGATTTGGAAACTGCTACAGTCGATGAAGTTAATGTTTTATTAGAGTCGAATTTAGGAGTTCGAAGCATAGATTTTGAATTAGAAGTTGACAATAATGAAGCTGAAATCCTAAAACAAAAAATTAAATATTTAAAAACAGATGCTACTAAATCATTAATAGAGGCTAATAAGGCTCAGATAGAATTTGAGAATAGTGGAGAAATGGGAACTGCGCCTAAGGCAAAAAAGCAAAAACAAAAAGCATTGGAAAGTCAGTTTAAAATAGCCAAAGCAGAAGGGGAACTTAACAGTCAAGAGTACACAGTTACTAAGGATGAAATTGAAAAAGAAATGTTTAGTGTTTCAGGGATGGTTACAGATGAAATTAAAGAAAGTTCTAAAGCCGTAAATGAAAAATGGGTTTCGGCTAGTATAGTAAGAAAGCAAGCAAATTTAGAGAAGGAAGAAAAAGAAAAGGTTAGATTAATTAACGAAGCTGCTTCATTGGAGTACGACGCATTAGTTATACAAGAGGATTTAAAAATTAAACTTAAACAACAAAAAGAAATAGTTTTAGCTAACAATTCAACAAAAGAAATAGTAGAGAGTATAACTTTTGAAAACTCTGTAGAAAATGAGATTGAGTTGGTTGAACTTAGTACTGAACCTAAAATAGAAAAAGAAGAGAAAGAAGAGAACGCGGAAGTTACTGTTAAAACTGAAATTACTAATAAGTTAGAATTTCCAAATTCAGAACTCAAAAATGAAAGAAATAATTCTGAAATAATAAACGATTCAGAAACTGCCATTATTGAAGGAAATGAAGGGCAAGCTGCAATTGATAACATAAGAAATATAAATTCTTCTACAAGCCCAACAAATTTAGTAGAATCAAACAACAACAACAACAACAACAACAACAATAGTTGAAGTATCTCCTGATAATTTTAATAAAAAATCTCCTAGTATTGCTGCAATAAAATACGGAAATGAAGCAGGTTATGGAATTAAACGTGATGCTGAAATTGTCTACAGTAAAAGTGCGGAGGTATCAAGTGCATTATTTGAGGCAAAAGAAAATGAAAATGAAGCATTGGATTACTTTTATCAAGCTAAAAAGCAAAAGCAATTAGCCGAGGAGAATCCCAAGAATACTAAGAAATACAATAAAAAAGCTGATAAATTATTATCAAAAGGAAGTAAAGCCCAATTTATGGCCAATGAGAGCTTTAGAAAAGTTAATGAAAAAGAATTGGCTTTTAATAAGGAGGAAATAAATTTCGCTTTTGAATATGATGAAATTATTAAAAAGGATTCAGCTGAAATCTTAATTAAACAAGCAGAAGAATTATTTGATAATGCAGCTGTACTAAGAAAAGAAGCAAACAAAGAGAAAGATTTAGATAAATCAGTTGAATTAATAAATGAAGCTTACGCGATGGAAATTGAAGCCATTAAAAAGCAAGATTATATTATTACTGGTGAGTTGGACGGTGAAAAATCAAACATATCTGAAGAAATTACAGTTGTAACTCCTGTAAAAGTTGAAAGCGAATACACAAGAAAAGTAGCTAGTTTAAGATCAAAAGCGGACTTAGAAAAAGATTCTCAAAAGAAGAGATTGTTGTTTGAAGAAGCTAGAAATAATGAATTAGCAGGGAATAAGACTAGAACAAAAAGATTGTTATCAGCTTTAAATACTGATAAAATCACTTATGAAAACAATGAAAGAATTGTTGAGACGTCAAGAAATCAATCTCACAATAATAATCCTTCCAACAAAGCTTGGGAATTGGAAAAAGATGCAAATATTTTATTTGCTCAAGCAGATTCGATTAAAAAAATAGCAGATGAAACTGATAATGAAGTTGAACGATTAATACAAATTAAAGCTTCTAACGAAATAATGCATGATGCAAAAGAAAAACAAGCTTCTGCGATAAAAAAATACCAGGAAAGTAAAGCTGCACCTGATGCGCCTAATTTTATATCTGAATTTAGAAAAGAGTTCGTAATAGATGAGAAAATTGCTGAATCAAAACCTTCTCAAATTCTTGAAGAAGAAGAATTGATAAATGAAGTCCCTGAAACTGGCACTAGTCAAAATGAAGAACAATTAGAAACGGAGGTAGTTTTAACAAGCAAGGTTTTCGTTAAAAATGAAACAGTAATTAACGAACTGAAAATTGAAGATATTGATTCAGTAATTGAAAACACAATTGTAAAAGAAACTCCAATTGTTGAACCGGAAATAGAAGATGAAATTGTAGTAGAAACTCAAGTTGTTGAACTGGAAATAGAAGACGAAATTGCAGTTGAAGAAACACCAGAAATAATAGATGAAGAACTTGCTCAAGTTGAGACAGAGATAAAGGAAGTTCAGGAAATTAAAAGTATTCCATCAGAGTCGTCAAATTCTGATTCTCCGCAGGCAACGTATAAAAAACTTATTAGTGCTGCAAACGAAATAGAAGCGCAAGAAGTTCGTAGAGTTGAGGATATAATTTATTTAAAGAATCAAGCTAGCATAAACAGAAAAAAGTCTGAAGAACTGTTAGCTCAGGTTGATGGTTTAGTTGAGGAAGAGGAAATATTAACGAAGTTAGCAGAAGCAAATAAATACAGACTGCAAGCAGAGCAACAAGAAATAGAAGCTGAAAATCAAGAAATAATTCTTAAAAATAACGTATCAGAATCCCGAGCTCAAAGAGAGGAGGCTAAGATGATTCTTGCAGTTATTGCAGAAGAAGATCAAGCAGTGGTTGTTGCTGAAGTAGAATCAAATAATGAAGACTTAAAAAAGGTAAGAGAGTTTTTAAGAGATGCGCCTAGTGAGGTTGTTGCCGCTAACAAAACAATAAAACCAGTTGAAGATGTCATCGTAAGCAAACCAAAAGAAACAGCCGAAGTTGAACCAATTAATAATCCAGAACCTAAAGCTGAAACTGTAAAAAAATCTTCTATTGAAAGAACTCCAAAATCACCTATAAGCACTTATACTTCAAATGGTTACAATATAGATATGTATAATATTAAATTATTAGATGAAGGTAGTACGGAAAGTAGTATTGTTGAAGATGAATTTACAATGGGGTCCGCAAAGATTTATAAATCAGCGGCAGACATTCCAGTTGATCCTAAAATGCCAAATGGTATAATTTACCAAGTTCAGGTTGGGGCTTTTAGAAACGAAATTGATCCTTCAATTTTTAACGGATTAACACCTTTAGTTGGTGAGAGAACTTCATCAGGAATTATAAGATATAAAGTTGGTTATTTCCGAGGGTTTAAGTCGGCCAATATGGCTAAAGCTCAGATCCGTGAAATTGGTTATAAAGATGCATTTGTAGTTGTTTTTTATGACGGACAAAGAATCACTTTAGATAAAGCAGAAGAGGTTATTGAGGCTGCAGACGAATCGGAAAAATTCATTTATGATAACTTGGTTCAAGATGAAGTTCAACAATTAAAAGCAATTGGAATAAAAGAAGAGGAAGCTTTTGAAGATCCAACAGATGTTTCTCAATCATTAGTTATTGTAAACAACCAAACTTCTAATAAAGTAAACAATACAGTGAAAAATACTGCTTCCAACAGAGATAATGGATTAAGTAATGACTTACTCTCAATAAATGGTTTGTTTTATACGGTTCAAGTGGGGGTCTTTACCGCACCAAGAATCAGTTCTGATTTGAAAGGTGTAACTCCATTATATACAGAAAAGACTTCAAATGGTTATTTAAGATATACTACCGGAGTTTATAGAGATTATTCAGTGCAGATACCAGAAAAGAGGCTGTAAGAGTTCAAGGGATTAAAGATGCTTATGTAATAGCATACAATGAAAATCAAAAAATAACAGCTGCAAAAGCTAGGGAATTTGAAGNGGGAGATGTAAATAATAATTCAAATCAGACCGATCAAGTTGGTAATCTAACAATGAATAAAAAAGTGACATTTAAAGTCCAAGTTGGAGCATACAAAAAACCTATTGTAGCTGAAAATACGGCGGTATTTAAAGACTTAACGAATTACGAAATTTCAAACATTAAAACCGAGAGTGGATTGTTGATTTATATGATTGGAAATTACGCTACAAAAGAAGCTGCAGATAAACTTAGACAGGAAGTAATCGCAGTTGGTGCAGCTGATTGTTTTGTTGTTGCCTTAGTAGATGGTAAACGAATTCCAATGATAGAAGCTCTTCAATTTGTTAAGCAATAGGCTTGAGACCAATTTTTAAATATTGCATTTTAAATTATTCTTGTTAAGTATCACCAATGTATTTTAATTTTCCAACTTGCATGAATGTTCGTATTCTGAAAATCGTTCTCTGATGTAAAGATTAATGAATGATCTCCTTTAAAAAATGAAGTAAGTTACATGATTAAATTGCTGTCGTTCAATTTTTTTATTCTTTAATTTCCCGTTTTTAATTCAAAACTTAAAGCGTATAATTCTAATTTTTTTGACATGAAAAGAAGTCAGGAATCAAACTAATTAATCTAGTAAATCTCTTGTATTTGTAGTGAAAATAGAACTTTTGAGATCTTCATCTCTTGTTAAATGAATTGCAAATAATATAAATGAAGTAGTATATAATGAAATACCCACTGACAAAAATAGAGGAGAGGTAAATGCATTTCAATTCTAAATCCTCTTGAATAGGACTGTCTCCTAACATTTCTGCAGAATCAATAAACGTATTAAAAAAATTATAAAAAATCAGTCATAATACTCCTCCAGACCAAAGAACCCCTTTCTCTCTATTTTTCATTTTTAGTTGTTTTTTTAATCAAATCAAAAATAATTAATTTTCTAATGCGCTTTTGTGGGTGCAATCATTTTTCAGGAATAGTTTTCAAAGAAGATGAAAGATTGGTGTTTTAAAGTTTATTCCAATGGTCCAATAATTCGGCTGTTTAAAGGCGTTTATTTGATATCCCGCTTTGACTTGAAATGCATTGGCAATTTTAAATGGTGGAGCAAATCTAATTGTGGGATGTTTTTGATTTAATATTTTCGAACCAAGAAAATGATTCTATTCTAACCCTACAAAAGTAGTACAGTACTGATTAACGGGTAAAAAATTAATTTAGAGTTTCTAATCCAATACCATGCTGTAAAGCTTTCTTATTATCAAGAAGTTTATTGGTTATATAGTTCCCTGTAAATATNAGTATACTTTTCTCTGTGTATCCTAAATACGATGCCCCAACCTTAGTGAAATGCTCATTAGAGTATTCGTATTCAAGATTTAACCAAGGAACGTATTTCCCAGGACATTCTTCACCAGGTTTGCAATTGGATAAAGGGCAGGTTTCTTCATACCCCTCAGGTTCTAAAAATAATAGATTAACATAACCTACAAAATGAGTGAACAACAAGATTGTAAGAAAAATACCAATAAAACAGTAAGGGCGTATCTCATACTGGTATAATTAAAATCGGATAAAAAGTAACAGAATTAATTAATACATTAACTATCTATTTTATTCCTTTTTTAAGTTCCGACCTCTAGGTGCATCTACCTCATATAAAGCAACTTCTGAATGTAGAAACTTTGCAGCTTCTGCTGAATCTTTTACTTTAATTGCGCTTCTTTTGAGCATCTCTGATTCAAATTCAGTTAAAATACTTTCTCTAATTCCAGTTTCTCTCCATTGGGAATACGGAGTACAACCTTTTGCAATCGATCGAGCTAATGCTAATGCATCCAATAATGCTTGGTTAGCGCCTTGCCCTTTGAACGGACTCATTGGGTGTGCAGCATCTCCAATTAAGGTTGCATTACCGCACTTATTTAA
>JGI24539J26755_10001400_pt1 | contig 11165 bp, 9 predicted proteins | sample NorSeaMetagenome_2_FD_26755 | JGI IMG/M metagenome (IMG submission 26755)
AACCATTATGTGAACCAGGTGGTAATCATAAGGATAAATTAAATAGGAAAAAACTTATATATAATATTGAGTGTAAAATTAAAAATTTAATAGTTGATTTATCTTATATTAAATTAAATGAATTTATACAGAATAAATATAATAATGATTATTTATTAACAAATTTTAATATAAATATTAATTTTGAGAAAGATTTATGTAAAAAAATTTATTTTAATCATTTTATAGAAGATTATTGGAAAAATGAAATAGAATCTTTATTATGTATATCTCCTAATAATATTACACTAAATTATTTAGTTTCAAATATTATAGAATATACGAGTTTTTATGAAATAGCAAATATTCACGTTAATGGAGAACTGCATTATAGATAAGTAAATAAATCAATTAACTGAAAAGATAACAGAATTATCATAAATATATAACATTTTTCTTATGAGATTTTTTATTGAAAATTGGGTAAGCTATCGATATCCATTATTTTGGAATGTTTTTTAATTTGTTTTTTACCGCAAATATATTTATCAAATAATGGTTTTTGGATAACATCGCTTGGAACATGATTATGAACTGTGCGTGCAATCATTTTATATAGTTTAAATTCAGGATATCTCTCGTCGCCATTTTTCTTGTACATAATATTTTTACCATTATCATCATAACACCAATCAATAATTAGTTTAATAATAGGAGATTCTATTTCTTTTATTTCATCTAGTTCTCCAACAAAAAAATCAAATAATGAACAACCCAATCTACACAAATCAAAACTAAAATTAGGTTCTAATCTCTCTTTAGTATCTATGTAATAAGGTTCAAAGTTATATTGTGACGCAGCATCTCCATCTTTATTATAACAATCACCGCACATTAATTTTCCATTATATTTATAAATAGCTCTACCAAAATCAATAATTTTATAAATTTTACCAAATGTTTGCACTTTATAATATTCATTTTTGTATTTGTAATATAAAAATTGTTTTTCTGTCCTTACATACATAATATTATTAGTATGTAAATCATTATGAGTGAATCCAAATACTTTTTGATATGTAACAAGAATCATTAAGAGTTGCATAATAATAGCGCTTAATTCTCTATCAGTAATTAATTTTTCTTGCCTTTCATATTCCATTAATAATGAATCCAGTGTATTATCACAACATTCTAATGCTATAATTTGAGCAGGAAATTCTTTAATTTTAATAAAAATCTCCTCCTCATCACTTTCTTCGTCGCTTTCTTCATCGCTTTCTTCATCACTTACTTCGCAAGAAGAACCCGAACGTGAATTATCAGTATCAGATGTTCTGGATGAACAAGTTTCAGATGAGAGACTAATAGTTTTATTTTTATCAGTTTTTTTATTATCTGAATCTTCTTGATATAATAATTCAATATCTTCTAATGTTACACCAGGTTTAGAATCATCTTTTTCAATAAAACAATCAATTGATTCAAGTTCAGAAATACAGGATATACCAATATCATCATTATCTAATTTATTAGAACCACCACTAGGATTATTTTTAATGTCTGATATTTCAAGTTTTTTCTTTTTAGTGCGAGTATTATGTTTTATTAACTCACTAAATCTCTCATCTTCAAATTCAAATAATACATTATTATTTTCATAAAAATAATCAGATTCATTTAAATATTCTAAATCTTCTTCTATGTTAAACATAAAATTTCTTTTATTACAAAGAAAAGAACCATAAAAATCTATACCATGTAAAAAATCATAATGATTTTTTAGCTGACTAGAAAGATATGAAAAAAAACTATCAACATATGCAGTATTATTTAAATCAAGTATCTTTTCATGACATTTATTATCATTAAATTTCGGCAAATCTAACAGATGCTTATCTTTTATATCATATTTTCCAACAAGATATTTAACAGGGTCAAGAAGTGGAGAGAACTTAAAAAATATCTTACTTGATGTTTCATTTCCTTGACTATCTACTAAAACACCATTATATTTAAAGTTGGAAAACTTTTCATCAATATTTTTAATTTTAAAATAATTATTTAGATTTATACTATCATAATTTGTATCATTTAAATCAAAAAATTTATTATAGATAGGAATGTAGTTCTGAACTTCAACAATATCTAGTAAATCTTCATCTAAGAATGAAATAAACAAATCATCATTTTCATTTTTGCTATAATTCAAATTCATTTAGTTTTCTAATACAAAAATATTATTAATTTTAAACTTATTCTTGCGGAATATATTTCTTTTTAAAAAAAAGCAAATATATTAATGACATTAGAACTAAAGAAATTTAGTATGAAAAATATTAAGTTTAGCACAGATGAAAATAATGGACCCGTTATTGTATTAATTGGAAGACGTGATACTGGTAAATCTTATTTGGTTCGTGATTTATTATTTTATCATCAAAATATTCCTATAGGTACTGTTATTTCTGGAACAGAAGCAGGAAATGGGTTTTATGGCGACCATGTTCCTAAATTATTTATACACGATGAATACAATACTGCTATTATTGAAAATATTTTAAAACGACAGAAAAGTGTATTAAAAGAAGTCAAAAAAGAAATTACCAATTATAAAAAATCTAATATAGACCCTAGAGCATTTGTTATTTTAGACGATTGTTTATATGATGCAACATGGGCAAAAGATAAAATGATGAGATTATTGTTTATGAATGGTCGTCACTGGAAAATTATGTTAATAATTACTATGCAATATCCTTTAGGTATACCACCAAATTTAAGAACAAATATAGATTATGTATTTATTTTAAGAGAGCCTTATATTACAAATAGAAAAAGAATATGGGAGAATTATGCTGGTATGTTTCCAACATTTGAATCATTTTGTCAAGTAATGGATCAATGTACTGAAAATTATGAATGTCTTGTAATAAATAATAATTCTAAATCAAATAAATTACAAGACCAAATTTTTTGGTATAAAGCGGAACCACATGGACCATTTAAGCTTGGTTCTAAAGAATTTTGGGAATTATCCAAAGATTTAAATTCTGATGATGATGACGACCAATATGACCCTGATGCATGCAAAAAAAGAAATAATCCTAAAATAAATGTTAAGAAAAGCAGATGGTAATAATTATTAATAATCTTTATTTGGATTTAATTCTTTTTCAACTAAATCTTCCAAAGATATTTTTGATTTACTTGCCAAATGTAACAAGTCTGTTAAAATTTCGATATATTTTGCTTTAGTATATTTGTTATTATCCGGAATGCAAGTATTATATATATTATCTAAGCTTGATATATGTTTGAATAAGTCATCAATCAATGTATTAATTGACTTATTTGCATTCATTTTTTTTTCTATTGAAGATTGAAAAATTATTAATTTATTTAGTGAATTATATTCTATATCACTATCACTATCACTGTCGTCAAAAACCATATGACCTCTAACTAATATTTTGTTTGGCATATTATTTATTATTTATAAATAATATCTTTAATTAGATTTTAGCTTTTGATTAATAACTACCGAGAGATTGAGTATATGGATTATTCTTGAATGCAGTTAATATATCTGGGTTCATTCTCTCAGCATTCATAGTATTATCATAATTTTGTGATGAATTAATTTTACCATATGTATCTAATGATGGCACTGTATTAAATCTAGGTTCTGGTGCAAAGGTTCTATGATTTTGTCTATCTGTTTCATTTCTACCCATAGAAATATTTTGATTATGATTAAATACTTGGTTGCAACCTCCATTAGTTCTCTCAATTGTATTTTTATTAACATTATTTCTTTGTTTGTATTCAGCATTATATGTTCTAGATGCTGTATTACAATTAGCATTACCTGTATAATCTATTGATGTATTCATTCTATTATTATCTATCGATTGTTGAGGATTGACAAGATAGCCTTTTGTATCTTGATTTTGCATGTAAAGATGATTTTTCTCTTTAGTTGTTTCTCTGATAGTTGTTTTAGTTCTATCGGCTGGATTATAAACATGTCCTGCTTCAACTTCGGTTTGAACATTACCACTTAATCGCACATTTCCTACAACATTTTCTTTTTTGGTTGGTTTAAATACATCTAATAAAGGAGCAACAACAGACCTTGCCATACCATATATTCCTCCAATATTATCTGGTTGTTCTGAGGTTGTTCTCGCATTTGGTAAAATATTATATGAATCCATACCATAATCTGTTTTATTTACACTTTGTGCTCCTGGTGCATAAAGACTTGGTATATCAGTGGAAGCTAGAACAGGTTTTCTTGATTCTTGAACTTCGCCTTTTACATACGTTGCACTATCATAATTGCTATTACCATAATATTCACGCGTTGTATCAATTCTATTTTGATTTTGCATAACTTGATTACTTCTAGAAGTTTGTGCTTTTTCATCACCAGTTGTTGTAAACCATCTTTGTGGTCCAACTGTATAATAAGTATCAGGTCCATGTTTTTCAACTTTCCCTTGGTTTTGAGTAGTAGGCACATTTTGAATAGGATTCATTAATGGTCCCTGATGACCATTTAAGCTAAAAGTTTGTTTAGGATTTGTTTTAACGCGTAAATCGTCAACTGTTTTAGGTTGCCATTGTTCTCTGGATTCCATACCTGAATTAAAACCCAAACCACCTTCAGTGTTAAAACCTTTATTTAATCCAGGCGCAACTTGCTCTTGTTTCCATGGAACAACATTAGACATTTTCATACTAGGGTTGACTCTAGATTGTAAAAAATCTGAAACATTTGGAGTTCCATTTACATGTTGAAGATTATTATGAGGTTGAAATAATGGTGCTTGCTCTGATTTACTGACTTGTAAACTACCTGAACCCTGCATAGAATCTAATCTAGAATCTACTAAACCATCGTTGCTAGAACCGCGAATTTTTCCACCAAAGAATGGAACCATATTATTATGTTTAAAATTATTAGGGTCTATTTTATCACCAGTTAAACTGTAGACATCTAAACCATTTCTATTTTCTACCATACTATGTGTGTTTTTATTAAAAAATTTATCGGTATGTTGATTTGGATTTTCGTATGAGTTATTGTGTTTAACATAAGTATTATCGAAATCATTTGTTGATAATTTGTATTCTTTATTTTCAAATAAGAATTTTGAAGCTTTCTGACCACCTTGAATTAATTTTGTATCTGTTTGTTCAGCGGTAAAATTAGAATTTGCTACATTTCCATCTTTACTAAAATTATTTTGAACTAACTTAGTGCTGGAATTAGAATCTGTAAAGTTTTCCAAACATGAATTATTGTTAAATTGTTTGTCTTTTTTTTGATTGGAAATAACGTATAAACCTCCTAATGCCAATAATGGTATTGCTATTTCAGCCATATTATATAATATGGAATTATATTTTATATTTAACACCAAAACTTTAAGATATTAAATATTTAATATTAAATATACAATTAAATATACAAATTATGTTTTCAATAAATAAAAACGATTTATCTAGGAAATTTAACAAAATTTTCTTTTTCAATTATACGACTACTTAAATTATTTTGAAATGGGATATATGCTTTTTCTCTAGGGTCTAAATGTAAAATTTGCCAATTCGTTTGTTCTAAATCTCTCGCTGTCCACGCAGGATGAGTTGTTCGTGGTTGTTCTGTAATATCAGTTGAATTATTTGGATACTGTATTTCCTCTCTATTTATTTTATGAATATCATAATTATTTTGAGAATTAGTATCTCTATTTGTTGAACGAGTTAATCCAAACAAATCACTTTCTAAATTGACGACGTTTTTATCTATATTTGCACCCCATTTTTCTAATCGAATATAAGGGTCATCAATAAAATGTGGTTTGCTACCGTTACCTGGAACATTTAACATATATCTACCAGGGTCAGTTGATTCTTGCATTTGTTTTTCAATTCTAAATGGATCATCATAAAATCTAGTAAATGACATATATAAATGTAATATATATTAAAAATTTAATATATATTAAAATTTTTAATATATATTAAATATTTTTATATTCTTGTATTACCAATATATTTATTTAAAAAAATCTATATTAAATCTATAATGGTTAATTCTATTTTAGTTGAAGATATACATTATTCAGAGAGCGAATTATTAGATAGAAATGACGAAGGTAGAAATGTCTGCCAATACACTACATATTTTGAAGACTTAGACATAAATGTAACTATAGCACTTGGTAGTTTGAGAGATAATTATAAAAAGCAAGGTGTTGTATATTTTCCTATTTATTTAATTAGAAATAAAAAAGTATCATCTCAAATTGGTGTTTATGAATATAAAGTCGATTTGGAAAACCCTGATACTGAGTTTTTATTGGATAGAGAAAAAGACGTAAATCCTAAATTTTTGGATAATCCTTTATTGTATTCTTTTGTTGACAAAGAATACATTATAAACAAAACTGGTAAAATTACAAAAGAAAAATATGTACCAAAAGTGCCACAAACAAAAGAAAGAGCTAGAAAAGAAGAAAAAGAATACAAAAGTGGTATTCACAGTTTATGGGTTCAAAAAGCATTTAAAAATCCTAAATTTGATATAATAGAAACAAAATCAAATGGGGATTGCTTATTTGATGCAGTAAGTATTGCGCTTAAAATGATTGGAATAAATGAACCAGTTGAAAATTTAAGAAAATATGTTGCAAAAAATGTAACAAAGGAGAATTTTGAAAATTATAGTATTATATATAATGCTTTTACTGAAGAAATAAGTAAGTTAAAATCTGATGTAAAACAATTAAAAAGAAATATAAGTGAACGAAAAGGATATGAATTTGGCAATGATATAGAACTTGATAAAAAATTTAAGATTGAATTAGAACAAATTCAAAATACATATAATAAAAGTAAGAGAGAATTAAAAGTAGCAGAAGAGCATTTAATAGATTATCAATTTATAAAAGAAGCAAAAAATGATTTTAAACGTTTTCAAAAAATATTATTGACTACATCTTATTGGGCTGATGAGATTGCACTCGAAATACTTGAAAGAAAACTAAACATTAAAATTCTAAATATTTCACAAGAGAGACATAGGTCTGGAAGTAAAAATTATATTAATATAAATACACATAATGCTAATACTGAAACATTTAATCCAGATTATTATATAATGGTTGCACATGATGGTAGACATTATAGACTAATTACGTATGAAAACAATGGTGCATTACAATATAGTGAGATACCATTTAGAGTTAAATTAATGGCTTCTGAGTTTTTAAAAGGAGGTGATAGTATAATATCGATGATACCTGATTTTGTTAAAGAATTTGGCATTGATAGAGAAGGGAAAGGAATAGAAATTGATGAAATATCTGATATGGAATTAACATCGGATTTATACAATGATAGTATAGTATTAGTAATAGGAAGCAGATATATAAATAAATTCCCTGGTTTTGAAAACAATGAATCTTTAGGAAATGAAAATCCTGTCAACTTTATATCACTTGCTGCAAATAAAGATTGGAGAAAAATGTTATCTGATTCATATTCGAGTAAATTTACATTAAATGAGAGAACATGGTTAACTGTTGAGCATTATATAAATGCATGTAAATTTATAAATAATAATAGAAAATATTATGAAGAATTTGCTTTAGAATCAAATTCTGATTTATCGAAAGACGTCAATTTAGCAATAGCAGCAGGAAGTTTAACTGGAACATATCTTAATAAATTAGTAAGACCAAAAGAAATAGGTATTGATAGAAGTTTTAATAATAAAGTTTTACAAGAAGTAAAAGAGAGAGCATTGAGTAGTAAGTTTGATGCAAATAAAGTATTAAAAAATATATTGATTGGAACAAATAATGCAAAACTAATAAAACCAAATATGGAAGGCGAATTTAAAACATGTTATGAATTAATGAAATTAAGAAAAGAATATTTAAATGAAAATAATAAAACAGATTAAATATATTTAACATAGTATTTTATAATGGAATTTAATAATAAAGAAGTTGAGAATATTTTAGAATATTTAATACCATGTTTGGAGAATTCTGAGTTAAAATTAAAAAAAATAAACAAGTCAGATAAAAAAAACTTAGATAAAGTATTCAAATCATTATTAAAAGATATAAATGATGGTTTTGATTATGTGCAATCAAAAATAGATTCTGAGTGTTTAGTTGCAAAAATTAAAACTATTAGTGATGTTAATCATAAATTAGGTGCAAGTAGATACTTTACATCATCTATTAAAGATTATATTTATGAAAATGGTAGAGAATTTGTTGTCTATTCATGTAACATACATGATAAAAAAGTTAATATACATTTTATGCTTCTCTCGGAAGAAGACCAAATTAATATAGAGAAGTATGATAAGTATGCATCATTAATGTATATTTGGTTATATATATGTACAAAATATACATTAAAAGAGTGTAACAAAACATTAAATATATATTTATATTTAACACCTTTTAAGAAAGAATTGCCCGATAAAGTAAATATAGTATTATCAGAAGAACATGTTAACTCTGCATATACATATGCATGTGTTGAAAATGGAGAGATGGTAATATTCAGACAAGAAGAGTGGTTTAAGATATTTATACATGAGTCTATTCATAGTTTTGGATTTGATGCAGTATTACATAATGCACAAGATGTATTAAATCATATTAAAAGTATTTTTGACATAAAATCAGATTATAGTATATGTGATGCATATACAGAAACACTTGCACGAGTAATAAATTCAGGAATATATTGTTATAATAGTTTAAAAAACAAGAAAGATACAAAAACATTTTGTTTATACATGAATTTTTTATTGAATATGGAGAGATTATATTCGATGAATCAACTAAATAACATTCTCTCATTTATGAATATGAATTACACGAATTTATATGGTAAAACTGAAAATGATAAGTATGTAAGAGACAATTTTTACAGAGAGAAAACCCATGTATTTGCTTACTATATTTTGACAAGTGTTTTATTGGGTAATTTTACTGACTTCTGTTTATGGTGCAATAAAGATACAAATTTTTATAGATTTAACCCATTAGAAAGTAATAAAAAAGAATTTTTAAAACTAATAGATGATAATTATAAATCAGATGAATTTTTAAAAGAGTTAGAATTTGTCAATAAATATAAAAGTAATCCAAAAAATAGTGAAAAATTTAATAAAGCTTTTTTAAATTCTTTACGCATGTCAATGGTTGAATATTAATAGTATATCATAGTAAGAATATTAGTATATCATAGTAAGATTATAACTATATTAATTTATAATATAGTTATAAAGATTTGTGAATATTGATAAAAATTTGTGAATATTTAAATTAAAAAAAATCTTTAAGGAGAGTAACAACACCAAAGCCAAATAATACAAAAATAGAAACAATTATGATATATGGTAAAATTATCCAAATATTATATTTTTCTAAATCTTTATTTTTAGATAAATCAAATGTCTTAATATCTTGTATTAATTTATAATTTAAAGCTAATGAAACACAAAGTAACATTAATCCGATTACAATAATTCCAACATTGAAAAATTTATCAGTTTTTGTATTTTTTCCTTTATAATAACGCGCATAAGTTAGAATAGCTAAAGATAAAGAAAGATACAATCCAATATTTCTAACAACAGTATGATACGTTCTCAAAAAAAGTGAGTATTTGTCTTCAAACATAATATATATATTATTATAAAATAATAAAACATTTTAAAAGATATTATGAGAAATATATATATATAGATAAATGAATACAAATAATTCAATTAAAACTAAAATTAAGAGAGGTAATAAAAAAAATATAATTAAAGTAGAAGATAAAAATATAGTAATAAATGATAATATTACACATATAAATGATAATACAAATAAGCCAAGAAAAAACAAAAGAAAACTAGAAGATGTAAGTAAGGAAAAGGAAACTGAATTTACTATACCAAGATATAATGAATATAATTTACTTTTAACTAAAAAGTATAAAGTCACGGAATTAAAATCTATATGTAAACATTATAAACTAAAACAATCTGGAAATAAGATAGAATTAATAGATAGAATATTTCACCATCTAAAAATTTCATGTAGTGCAAATATTATTCAAAAAATATGGCGACAGTTTTTAAATAATAGATACAATAGTTTAAGAGGACCTGCTAGAATAAATCGCGAATTATGTGTAAATGAGACAGATTTTTATTCATTAGAGTCAATTAAAGATATACCATATAAACAATTTTTTAGTTTTACTGATTCTAAAGGCACAATTTATGGGTGTGATATATTGTCAATTGCATCATTAATTAAAAGTAAAAATCTAATAAATCCTTACACTAGAGAACCATTAACAAACTTAATAAAAAATCGATTGAATAGATTGATAAAATTGTCTAAAATATTGAATGATAAAATAGAAATATCAGAAGAAACTGATAACGAATTATCCGAAGAGAAAACAATAGAATTAAGAGCATTAAGCTTATTTCAAGATATTGATAATCTTGGAAATTACACAGACCCAAGATGGTTCTGGGATATATCAAATAGTAGAACACTATTAATTAGATTTGTTAGGGAATTAGCAGATATTTGGGTATATAGAGCTCAACTTTCGCATAATGTAAAACGAGAGATTTGTCCACCATTAGGAGACCCATTCCGAACATGTAATATAAATATTAATCTTTTACAAAATGTTAGTTTATCTGTTTTGCAAAATAAAGCATTATTATTAATTGAAGTTTTTATAAAAAGTGGTATTACAAATGAAAATAAAATATTAGGAGCAAACTATGTTCTATGTGCATTTACGTTAGTCAATTCAAACGCAGCTGAAAGTTTACCATGGTTGTATCAATCGGTTGCATACTTTTAAGTAGTTTAATTAATATATATATATTATATTAATTAAGATATTTAGGAAATAATTAAACATTGTATTTGGTAACAATATATTAATTTATGCGTTAAAACACTTAAAAAATTATTATTTATATAAATTATAAAATGCCAAAAAAAACAAAAGCAGAAACCACTGCCGCTCCAACTGAAAAAGTTGAAGCCAAACCTAAAGGCAAAGCAACTGCAAAGAAAGCAGAACCAAAAGTAGAACCAAAAGTAGAACCAAAAGTAGAACCAAAA
>JGI24539J26755_10001402_pt1 | contig 11163 bp, 4 predicted proteins | sample NorSeaMetagenome_2_FD_26755 | JGI IMG/M metagenome (IMG submission 26755)
CCCCCCGGCGCCGCATGGATACCCTCCGGCGCCGCAGGGGTACCCTCCTCCTCCGCCCCCCGCTTCCTCCGGTTATCCGCAACCGCCGCCGGGAGTTGGCCCTCCTCAGTACGGATACAGGTAACGCAGTGTCGAGCTAAAATAAATATCTCACTAAACTGTGTCCTAAGCCTTCCAAATGCGACACGTGTTGTCCTTGCTTCCCGTGATGATGTAGTCGCCCTCGTAGTTGAAGGCGCAGGAGAAGATCTCATCCGTGTGCCCCTCGAGCGTCTGCGCGCACGCCCCGGTGTCCGCCGCCCAGAGCTTGCACATCTTATCGCTGCTCGCCGTCATCACCCGCGTCCCCTGCGGGTTGAACGCAACCTTGGATATCTCCCCTTCGTGTCCCTCGAGCACGTGCGCCAACGAACCGGCCGGCACGTCGTACACCCTCGCCGTCGCATCCGCCGAAGCGCTCACCGCCCGCCGGCCCGTCGCGTCGAAGCACACGTCCAACACCTCGTCGCTGTGTCCCCGCCACACCTGCTCGCACCTCCCGCCGCCCACGTCCCACAGCCTGCACGTCCTGTCGATGGACCCGCTCACCACCTTATCCCCGGCGTAGTTGAACACCGTCGAGCTCACCTCCGCGCCGTGCCCCTTGAGCGTGTGTACGCACCGGCCACTTCGCACGTCCCACACGCGGCTGTCGTGGTCAAACCCGCCGGTGACGATTTGGTCCCCGGAGGTGTTGAAGCTGAGGGAGACGATCTCCGCGGTGTGACCCACGAGAGTGCACGTCTCCACTCCTTTCTCCACGTCCCAGAGCTTCGCGGTGTTGTCCATGGAGCCGGTGGCGATGACCGTGCTCTGCGGGTTGAAACCGAGGCAGACAATCTCGCTGGCGTGGCCGCGGAGGGTGTAGTAACACTCGCCGCTGTTCGCGTCCCAGAGCTTGCACGTCTTATCGAAGCTGCCCGTGATGATCTTATCGCCGTACGGGTTATTGAACGCGATGGCGTACACCACGTTCTTGTGCCCCTCCAGCGTGTGAATCTCCTCNCCGGTGTCCGTGTGGAACACCTTGCACGTCCTGTCGTAGCTCCCGGTGATGAACTTATCGCCGCTCTTGTTGAACGCGCAGTTGGTCAGGGGCAGGATGTGCGCCCTCAGCTCATTGACCAACGCGAAGCTCTTGGTGGACACCGCGCGGAGCTTCGCCTGCAGCTTCTTCACCAGCTTCCGCAGGGGCTCCCTGTGTGATTCCTTGATCATGGACTCCTGGGCCGTGATTGCGTTCACGAGCGTGTCCGCGTCGGTGTCCGGAACGAGGTCGAGTAGGTCCACACTGCGCTGCATGAGCTCACCCGCGTGCTCGTACTCCAGGACAATACCCGGGGGATAGTAGCGCAGCAGGAATTTCTTGAGCTTGGGCCGCGCCGAGGCGGTCGCAGGCCGAGCCCTCCTCTCGAATCTTTCCATAGCCACACCTGTTTCGCCACAAGTTGAAAACGAAAGCTTCCGAAGACCCGGACGAGGGGGTCGTGCCCGCTCACCGACGAGCCTCTGGTGCGAGGACGATGTCGCGACGCCTCGCTGGTATCCCCACGCCGCGGCGCGGTTTCACAGTGCGCTCCTCCCGGTGTGAAAGGATCCGGACGCGGAGTCAACCAGAGGTCCAGATCGAGGACAACGAAGGGTTCCTCTCGGACGGTTCGAGTTGCGCGTGATTCATGTTTGAACGAGCGACCGGCCAAAAATAGTTAACCTCGCCCTCGGGCTCGAAGCCGGGTGTCCCGATCTCAGACTCGGGGGGCGCGGGAGCGAGCGCGCGGTCACTCAGGGGTCCAGGATGCGAGCCACGGTGAGCTGGCAGGACGCCCCGCCCGACAGGGACGGCGTCCGCAGCGTCTGCTACGACGTCGCCTACAAACCCGACGGCTCCCAGCTGGTGACCGGGATGGGCAATCGGGTGCTGGTGTACGGGTGCCAGGACGGCGCCCTGCTCCACTCGCTCAAGGCTCACAAGGATGCGGTGTACGCCGTATCTTGGAGCTTCGACGGCACCAGGTTCGCGTCCGGCGGCGCGGACAAGACCATCATAATCTGGACGTCGGAGGCTGAGGGCATCCTCAAGTACAACCACAACGAGTCGGTGCAGTGCCTCGCGTTCAACCCGTGCTCCATGCAACTCGCGTCCGCCACCGCCAGCGACTTTGGGCTCTGGGCCCCGGAGCAAAAGTCCGTGCAGAAGCACAAGGTGAGCGGTAAGGTGCTCTGCATGGGCTGGACCAAGGACGGCCAGCACCTCGCGCTCGGCCAGTACGACGGGTGCGTGTCGGTGAGGGACAGGGCGGGTGGCGAAAAGGTTAAGATCCAGCGGAGCGCTCCCATCTGGTCGTTGGCGTGGAACCCGAACAAACGGGAGAAGCACGACGTGTTGGCGGTCGGGTGCTGGGACGGTACGCTTTCGTTCTACCAGCTCAACGGCATGCAGGTGGGCGACGACCGGGTGTTGGGGTTCGATCCGTGCTCGGTGTCTTACTTTGGCGGGGGCGATTACGTCATCGTGGGCGGNACGGACAAGACCACCAGGCTCTGCTCGAAGGAGGGGACGGTGCTGACGACGGTGTGCGAGCGGGGTTCGTGGGTGTGGTGCGCGCGGGCGCGTCCGGGCACAACGCCATCGCGGTCGGTTCCGAGGACGGGTCCATCAGCACGCACCAGCTCACCTTCAGTACCGTGCACGGCATGTACCGGGAGCACTACGCGTACAGGGACATGATGACGGACGTCATCGTGCAGCACCTGGAGACGGAGCAGAAGGTTAGGATCCGGTGCAAGGACTACGTGAAGAAGATCGCGGTGTATAAGGACAAGCTGGCGGTGCAGCTGCCGGATAAGCTGGTGATCTACCAGATGGTCGAGAGCGACGACCCGGACGACATGCAGTACCGCGTGATGACCAAGATTGAGGAGAACCTCAAGTGTAACCTGCTCGTCATCACCTCGAACCACGTCATGCTGTGCATGGAGAAGAAGATCCTGCTGTACACGATGGACGGGAAAAAAGAGCGCACGTGGTCGATGGACTCCGTCATCAGGTACATCAAGGTTGACGGCGGCCCGGAGAATGGGGAGGGTGTGCTGGTCGGCCTCAAGGATGGGAAGTGCCTCAAGGTTTTCATCGACAACGATTTCCCGATGGATCTTGTCAACCACGGCGCGGCTGTCCGGTGCCTCGACATGTCGGCGTTCAGGAAGAAGCTCGCGGTGGTCGACGAGAACTCCGCGGTGCTCGTGTACGACCTAGAGACGAAGGGTGTCGTATTCGAGGGCAAGGGTGCCAACTCGGTGGCGTGGAACCGCGTGTACGAGGACATGTTCTGCTACGCGGGGGATGGGAAAATATCCATAAAGACGGCGGACTTCCCCGTGCACACCCAGAACCTCGAAGGGTTCGCCGTGGGCTTCAACGCGTCCAGGGTATACTGCCTGCACAACATCAGCATGCAGACCGTCGACGTGCCCCACTCGTCCAGCGTGAGGCACTACGTCAAGAAGGAGGACTACGACGGCGCGTACGCGGTGGCCTGCCTCGGCGTGCCTGATAAGGACTTCATGGCCCTCGGTCTCGCGGCGCACTCGGGGATGAACATGGAGGTGGCGCGCAAGTGCTTCATCAGGATCCGTGACATGCGCTACATCGACCTCGTGACCGACACCGAGAAGGGCCTGGAGAAGGGCGAACCCCCTTTCATGTTCCGAGCGCTGAGCCTGGCGTACCAGGGCAAGTTCATCGAGGCGGCTAACGAGTTCGCAGAGAACGGCCGCGCGGACAAGGCGATGGAGATGTTCACGGACATGAGAATGTTCGACCAGGCGAAGGAATGGGCCGAGGAGCACGCCAAGACACACGGCGGCGGCGACATCTCCCTCACGGACTTTGTCAACAGGCAGGCGGAGTGGGCGGAGGAGACGAGCGACTACGAATCCGCGGTGAACATGTACGTCCAGGCGAAGAAGTACGAGAAGGCCGTGGCGCTGGTGGGCAAGAACAACTGGAGGGCCAAGCTGGTGGAGATCATGAAGCTGCTCGACGTCAAGGCTGACGCCAAGGTGCTTCAGCAGTGCGCGGGTCACTTTGCTCGGTGGGGCGATTCCTCGCACGCCAAGGAGGCTTACAACAAGCTCGGCGACCACGCCGGTCTGATGGCGCTTCACGTCCAGCAGAAGCAATGGGACGACGCGTTCGCGCTCCTGAAGCAGCACCCAGAGCACGCGGAGAAGGTGCACCTCCCTTACGCCAACTGGCTGGCGGATAACGATCGATTTGACGAGGCTCGCGCGGCGTACAGAGTCGCGGGTCGGTCCGAGATGTCGACGCGGATGCTCGAGCAGCTGACGCACAACGCGGTGCTGATGCGCAGGTTCAAGGATGCCGGGTACTACTACTGGCTCATGTCCGAGGAGACCGCGGATAGCCTGCCGAAGGACTCTCGGGCGCTCCTCTCGGACGAGGATGAGGCGAAGCTCGCGCGGTTCCACGAGCTCAAGGACCGATCGGAGATTTACTACGCCTACGACTACGTGTTCCGCGCCATGGAGGAGCCGTTCAGCTCTTGCCTCCCCGCGACGCTCCTGAACATCGGACAGTTCTTACTCTCGAAATTCGCCACGCACGACGAGATGCCCATGGGTATCAGTCTCTCCTACGTGCTCATCACGATCGCCAAACACGGCGAGGCGCTCGGCGCGTACAAGCTCGCCAGGTTTGCGTACCAGAAGCTGCAGTCCCTGCGAATACCGGCGGTGTGGCAGGCTGAGGTTGACCTGGCGTCCGTGGTGGCGAGGTCGAGGCCGAACGTCGACGGCGAGGACCTGCTGCCGCTGTGCTTCCGGTGCAGCACCACGAACCCTCTCGTGTCCGTCAAGGGTGACGTGTGCATCAACTGCGGCGGACACTTTGTTCGATCCCTGGTCACCTTCGAGCACCTTCCCATGGTGGAGTTCCACCTGGCGGACGACATCTCCGCCAAGGAAGCTCGCCGGCTGATCAACGAGGACCCGCCGAGCAAGGCGAGCGGCTCCGGTCGCGGCGGCGGCGGCGGGGACGTCCTGGACTCCGGGGGCGACCAGAGGCTCATGTTTGACGACGGCGGCGCGGGTGACGTGGGGCTCGACGACGCGTTCGCTCAGCAGATGGTCGCGCCCAACTCGTTAATAACGTGCGACCGGGATATGCTGCGAAATCTGCCGCCGAACGAGGTTGTGATCAGGCCGTCGGGGTGTAAGCTGGTCAAGCCGCGGTACTACCGCCTCATGGACGTCGACACGCCCGTCACGGTGGACGCCGCCGGTAACCTCTACGAGACGGATGAGTACGAGCTGGCGTGTCTCGAGCAGGGCCGCACGCCGTTCACGCGCAAGGGGGCGAACAGCGACGCGGAGCAGGAAAACTACGCGATGGTTCCCGAGCCGGAAACACCCCCAGCCTCCCAGGGAAAGAAGAAATCGGGATGGGGGACCGCAAGGGGAGTTGCCACCGTCCGAGGAATCGAGTTTGGGAAATAGCACGGAGACTTCGTAGCATCTTTTCAATTGGGATTAATTCTAGCTCAAATCAAAAGAACCGATGCCTTCGGTGATTGCGTACCCGAGACGTTCCTTGAGCACCTCGACGCAACTGTAAGGCGGCATCTTGAGATAGCTCGCGCATGTCATCGCCGATGGAAGGTCGGTGTCCGCCAGCGTCGTCCCTGACGACAGCGGCTGCGACCCGGTGCCCGCGGCACCGCCCGCCGCGCCGGAGGGTTGCTTGCACACAACCGTGAGCCTCGGCTGCAGCGCGGCCAGACCACCGGGGGGAAGCCGCGGCGCACCCGTGACGAAGCGGAGGAACGCTCGCTGCTCCTCCGGACCATATCCGCACATGACCTCGACCAGAGCCTTGATGGGAGGGGACTGGGCGTTGTACCCATGGTCGTACGTCATGTTCTCGCCGAGCAGCTCGGGGGTCCAAGCCTGGCCCTGGCCGCACAGCATGCGGTCAATCTCGGGCTCCGTGAACATACCGAAAGTGGCGGGAGGGAGGATATCGGCGAGACCGCCGCGGAACGCGTCGAGCTGGCGCGCGATGCCGCCACCCACGGAGGCGTCAACCACGGCGGCGACGTAATCGCCGAGGTTCTCCGCCGTCACCGTCACCTCCGCACCGCCGGGCGTCAGCTCGAAGGCATCGTCGCCGGGGAGGGTGAAGGTCAGGCACATATCCTCCACGGCAGCACCGCCCACGGTCACCGCGCGCCACTCCTTCTCGGCGGCGCCCGATTTCTTGAGCTCATCGATCTGTTTCGCGGCGGTGGANAGCTGTTCAAGGGTGCGGCCGAGCTCGGGATCAACCTCCGCGAGGTCGTCCAGCGCGAGCGTGCGGCCGGAGACGGCGCGGTAGAACACGGGGCTGAGCGCCAGGTCGAGGAGCCTCCCGTCCTGGAGAGCCTTGCCCACCGCGCGACCGAGCATCCTNAAGAGATCCGCTCGCTTGATTCCGCCGGGGGCTCCGGGCACGGCTGCTTCAAAGTCCTTCGCGGAGACGGGCGCGGGGAACAGTCCGTGGGGTGCGTTCACAAAGCCGTCGGCGGGGCCAACCTCGCCATCCACGGGTGCGTCTCTCCAAGCCTTGAGCGCGCGCTGGGTCACTTCCTTGGACATGAGCGTGTAGAACTCCAGCGTGGGTCCGGTGCCGGTGCCGACCTCGTTGAAGAACTCAACCTCAAGAACCATCTTATGCACACCGGGCATCTCGTACACCTTCATCGCGGATTCCAGAATTCGCTGTCGAGACACGCGGACCTTTTGTCGCTGCAAACGCCCTACGCGGAGGTCGCGTCCACCGCCGCCACCGTTGTTGTCCTGTGACTGGCCGTGCATGCGGTGAAGCGCGCGGGCGAGACCAAACGTGGTGCAGTAGAAGAGCTGCTGCCGCACCTCGAAAGGAAACAGGAAAGGGCACGCTCGCGCCAGGGTGGTGCACCACGTGGGTAAGCTTCCGCTGCACAGAGCTAACGTGTCCTGCAGCTGTCTGACCATCTTACCGGCCAGCTTCGAGCTGAGGAACGCATCCGATGGAAGTGAAAGTGCCGCCGTCATCTTCGCGTCGTCAACCTTCCCGAGCTTGATGATCCTCGACGCAGACGTGGAAACCGTGTGCAACACAGAAATGACGGTGAGAATCGATCGCGTGGCGTCCGATACACTCGCGGCGCTCTCCCGGTCGCACAGCTTGCCGCGCAGAGCTGGAAGGACATCCCCCAACGCCGCGCGACGCTCCACGGATCCGAGCGCCGCGAGAGCCTCAGCCGTGTCGGTCGTCTCTTCTAAAGAAAGAAGCGCGGCGCCACCAGAGCTGGGGGGAGGAGAGGGCAGCGGCTGTCCCTTGGGAGTGATCCCGTACTCGAGCGTGTGCGTGCGCTCCCAGAGGCCCGGTCCGGTGCCCTCACCATCTTCGTGTCCATCACCATCCTCGTGTCCATCACCCTGCTCGTCCCTTTCCGCCGCCTGCAACGCGGCGGCGTGAATGGCCTGCAACACACTCGTCGACGGGTGAAAGGGACCAACTCCGGGCGCGCGAAACAACAACCGGGGCGGTGCCGCCGCCGCTACCTCCGCGGCGCTTCTCGCTGGCGTCGGATGGGGTTGAGAGCTTCCGGCGTTTCCTGCGGGGGTCGGCGCGGCGGTTGCGCCACCCGCCGCTCCCTCAGCCGCCGGATCCACATCCGCGATGTCATCCGCGGTGGGCACGTCCTCCTCTCCATCCTCGTCGTCATCCAGCTCATCGTCGTCGAAGTCTTCCTCGCCGTCTCCCTCTTCCTCCTCCTCCGCCTCCTCCATCTCGGCGTCCTCCTCCTCCTCCTTCTCGTCCGCGTCCATATTTTCCGCCCCGCCGGTGAGCCGACCCGAGCGACGGGTCGGCGCCGCGCCAGATCCGGGGGCTCCCCCCGCCGGCGTCGCGGGACCCGATGGGGGCTTGTGCACACGCGGGTAGAGGAAATCCTCGATGGCATTCAGGGTGGCGAGGGGCTCGACCAGGATGATGTTGGAGGCGTAATCCTTCAGCTCCGCTCGCTCGCCCGAGGCTCGGCGCAGGCGAAGCTTGAAGGGGCGGGCGAGGACGCTGAGCCCGTCTCCCGCCCCCGCGCGCGGTGTGCTGCCTCTGGTACCGGGCGTTGTTCCGGTACCCGAACCCTTCGCACCGGCGCTCAGNTGCATGGGTAACGTCTCGGTGACAGCCAGCGCCTCAAGAAGTCGCTCCGTGAGAGAGCTCATGGCCTGCGGCGGTAAATCCGTGGAGGCAGCGCGGACGAAAGATGACAGACGAGCGGAAATTGATTCGCTCCATCCGTCTCCTTTGGGCAGGTCGGAGCCCGTAAGGAACGAGCTCAGCGCCTCGACACCGCCGCTCTCGATGAGCTCGAATGTTGACGTCCCCTCACCTTCCTCGAGAGCGTTGAGAAACTTCATGGCCACAGCCGCCGCCTTCGTTGGGTCCTCTCCGGCGTTGCGGAGCGGAGCACACACACCCTGGAGACGAGCGACGGTTCCACCCGTGACTGCCGCACTGAAATGCGCGACGCGGAGGGTGATGGCGCGATCCATGGCGGCCCGGCGCTGAGGAGTGTCGGCAGGCTTTCTGCCAGAGTTTGTCAGCGCCATCCTCGCCACGATTGACGCGGCGCTGCCACTTCCGACGCCGGAAGGCACAACCTGTCCGCGCGGGGTGATGTCACCACTCGACCCCTTGCTATCGCCGGAACCGTCGTTGCTCGCCGCGTGCATCTCGCAAAGCTGTTCGATAGCGTGGACGGTGCCTTCCTTCCTGAACGCGCGGCTGAAGGTATCCGGAAGTTTTTGCATGAGGAGGTCCACTACGTAGAGGGCCACCTGGGCAATGGCTCCGTCTCGCGACGACACCAAACCCGCCAGGAAAGACGCCATCTGTCCGGGTTGAAGCGTGGCGGATCCACTGGTGAGCATTTCAGGCGGTGCGTGGTGCAAAAACTTGGCAAGAGCGGCCAGGCACTGAAGCTTGACGTTTGTGCCGACGGATGCGACCACCACCTGCATGAGTGACAAGGTGAGGTTGGATCCGTACTCGCGAAGCAGCTCCGGCTCAGCCTTCAGGATGCCCTCCAGGGCGATACCAGCCGCGTTCACAACCTCCGACGCCACGGCCGCGCTGCGACGTCGCGAGTTTGATCTCCTGCCGTTCTCTGTGGTTGCAGCGTTGACTGGCGCCGCGGCGTCGATGCCCAGGGACTCGAGGGGCGACTGGGAGGCTCCGCTTCCAGGCTGAATCGATGGTAGCAGTTGGTTGGCCAACGTCGTCACCTCGAGGAGCTGGTCCGCCGACACGATCGGTGAAGCGGGCGATGCAGAAGCGGTCGAGCTGGCGAGAACTTTGCAGCCGGCGAGTACCGACTTTAGGGTTCCCGGCAGCCCGTTCCTGAGCAGCTGCTCCGCCACGTCAGCCGACCCCTTGCAGCACGTGCCGATGAGGCGTATCAGACCGTGATACGTCGAGGCGCCCACGGGTGCCGCCGTGGCCGAGCCCGCGGGGGATATGAGCCGTGTGGCGTTGGGGATCAATCCGTGAGAGCAGAGCGCCTGGAGCTGTCGCGGCTGCGCGCTCAGGTTCGCCGCGATGAGCGTCAGGCAGGTGCACGCGCTCTCGACCAGCCGCGCGTCATCGTGCATGAGCAGGTTGGTGAGAACCGGCACCGAGTCGGAGAGCTGGTCCCAGCAGTCGCTGGCGGGCAGCTGGCGGCACACGTTAGCCGCAGTCTGCAGAGCCACGCGCTGCATGCCGAGCGAGAAAAAGTCGAGGTAGCTCAGGCAGGCCATCATCGCGCCCTCACGCAGGCAGCTCGATCCGTGGTCCTGCGACAGCTTCTCCAGCGCCTGCAGGGACTGCTCCGCGAGGTCGATGTACTCGATGGTGAGCAACCGGCTGCAAAACGCGGGCAGCGCGCCGTGGTGGACGATGGCGCCGCGGGAGTTGGGCATGATGTCAGCCATCGACGTCAGCGCNCNCGCCGCGAGCAGCATGCAGTCCGGGTTATGCTCCATCTGCATGAGGTTCACGAGCACGGGCACGAACGCGTCGACGGACAGGGTGATGAGGGACTCCTCGGACGAGATGACGAGCAGCTCGCACAGCTCGTTCAGCGCCATGACCTGTCGGGTATCGTCGCCGTCCGCGCGGAGCCCGGCGAGGATCTCCTTCAGGCGGCCGCGGGTCTGGCCCGCGGCGGGGATCATGTCCTCCAGCCCGCCGCCGAGGCGACGCAGGAGCGCCTGAAGCCCCGAGGGATCGTGCCCGTCACCGCCGTGCTCGTCGTCCTCGTCCTCGTCGTCCTCGTCTTCGTAGTCCTCCTCCTCCTCCTCCTCGTCGTCGTCCTCGTCCAGGTCGTCGTGATCGTAGGCGTCCTGGCGCATCGCCTCGAGTTCCTCGCGGCTCACCATGCTTCCGCCGGTCGACGATCTCCTGCGCGTCGCCTTGACGCTGCCGGAGGTTTTTTTTGGCGTCCTGGTCCTGGACGCTTTTTCAGATCTCCGCCTGTTTGACTTGGAAGGGGTGCCGCCGCCGCCGCCGCCGCCGCCGCTCGCGCCTCTCGCGGGTAGCTCGGTGAGCACTCGAGTCGCGCGCCTCGCGGGTTTCTGGCCCTCGGCACCTTTCTTTGGTTCGCTAGTGCTAGAACCTCCTCGCCTGCGCGACGAGCCCGAAGCGCCCTGCTCCGAGGAGGTTTTGTTCTTTAGGTGTGCTGCCGGGGCTTCGACGCTCCCGCGACGGGCACTCGCCTTGGGCTTGGCAGACTCGGGGGCAGCAGACGCGTTCGCTGTCTCACTCGCGTCGCTTTCTTTACCCTCCCTTCGAGTACGCTTTCCTCCCGACACTGACGCGGGCCCGGGCGAATCAGCACCTCTCTTGCGCATCGGATGCCATGATACTGCGGAGTGCGTCGCTCGTCTGCGGTTGGTGTGAGTACTCTGATTAAAGATGACTCCGATCTCGACGTGCCCGAGTGATCCTTGGGCGCTCAAGCGCGGCGCGGTTTGACGCTCTCCGCTGTTCGTTTCCCCTCTTCAGCTTGAGATCGAGGAAAACTTCAGAAGATTGGCGGT
>JGI24539J26755_10001404_pt1 | contig 11153 bp, 8 predicted proteins | sample NorSeaMetagenome_2_FD_26755 | JGI IMG/M metagenome (IMG submission 26755)
TTAGCCCAATTAACGTACCAACTTTATTAACTGGTCAAAATTTAGTAATTAAATATCAACAAGCATTCAACGATCCAGATTCTGGATCATATGATATTGCTCAATATAAAGTAATAGATCCAGAGTCAGAACAAGAGATAAGTCTACCAACTGGTTTATATATTGAGGGCAATAAACTAAAAGGTAAAATTAAAGAACCGGGTACTTACTCTATTACATTACGAGCCATAGATGGTGAGGGTTTATATGTTGACCATACATTTACTATTAAGGTGATACCATCTGTCGAAAAAACAAATGTAGAAGTGAATGAAAAATCAAATAAGCTAAAAACTATCAAAGTAAAACCAAAAAAAGATATGCAACTGAATCTTGANTCTTTTGAGAATAAGGCTCCTGTAATAGAAGAAAAGATTATAGAAAAACTGACCTTTAATGGTGGAATAAGAGTATTAGATGTCGTTGCTCAAGAAACTCAGATAACCAATGAACTCAACGTAGAGGTCATGGTAAATGANGACAATAAGCAAGACGTAGAATCTTATTCAGGATTATTATCTGATGGAACACCATTGCCAGAATGGGTTAAGGTTAATCCAGAAACTGGTGCAACAAGTGCCTCAATGCCAGAGGGTGTAGATAATGTTGAAGTCCAAGTAATTGCTTTAGATAAAGATGGTACAGTTAGAGATATAAATATTATTCTTGATAAACCTGAAATTAAAAATGATGATCAGATTTTAAGAAATGAAACAAATCCATTTGAGGGAGAAAATATATATGTCGATGAACAAAATAAAGTAACTTTTGTTGACGACACTATGAATCGAGTGGCAAAAAATGTTATTGAATTAAACAAAGTTCAAGATGAAGTGTCTTTTACAGCCAATTTAAAATTAGGTAATATTTCATTTTTTGAAGGTCAATATTCAATCAATTTCATTGATGACAATAAATCAAACGTAGGCAATTATCGATTAGAGCTAGGTAGTGGCAAAGCCATTCCGTCATGGCTTTCATTAGATAAGAAGACTGGTGAGATTACTGCTACTCCACCTAGTGGAGAAAAAGTAATTGGTATTAAGCTAATAGCTGAAGATGAAGATGGTACAGAAAGAACAATAGAAGTAGATATTNACTTTGAAGAAGTGCTTCAATTGCAAGATGACTTGTCTTACGTTCCCTTAAATGATCAAATTAATGAGATTGTTTCATCTACAGACAATTATGGAGAACGCTTGATCAATCATATAGGATAATGACACATTATTTAAAAGTATCATCTTTAATAATACTAATTTTTTTTTCAAAGATTATTGTAGTGCAAAGTGAGGAGACACTTTCCACACGGGCTCTAGTTAGTTCAGATCAGCAAGCCATACTTTCAAGTGAGATAGATGGTAAAATAATAAATATCCCAATAAAAATGGGACAAAAGTTTTTAATGGGTGAAACTTTAATTGATTTTGATTGTAATTTACTTGAAGCTCAACATCAGGCAGTTGAAGCAAATCTAAACAGCGCACAAATTACTCTAAGAAGTAATGTTGAGCTAGCTCAAATGAGATCAATTGGAATCTATGAAGTAGAACTTTCACAAGCTGCTGTTGATCGAGCTGAAGCTGAATTATTAATATCATCTTTAAATATTAAAAGATGCTCAATAAAAGCTCCCTACAATGGTCAAGTAGCTAATGTTTTTGTAAAATCTTATGAAAGCATTGATAGACAGCAACCCTTAATTGAAATTATTGGGACTGGTATTCTAGAAGCAAGATTAATGGTACCAAGTAAGTGGATGAATTGGATGCAAGTTGGCATGCCAATATCCATCTTAATTGATGAGACAGACAAGCCATATGCTGCCAAAATTGAAGCTATTGGTGCAAATATTGATCCAGTAAGTCAAACAATTGATTTGCGAGCAAAGTTCATTATGAAGTATGACGAGCTTTTGCCAGGCATGAGTGGGACGGTTACATTTGAATGATAATTCTTCGATAAAGATCGCACGACTTATAACGATTGAGAAAAAAATTCGTGAGGCTCAATCTGAAATTGAGTTAGAGTTTTTAATAGTCAACGAATTAAAAGACTTAGTAAATTATGATGTCGCTATTTTTTTAAGTGCGAATAAATTAGGAATAACTGAAGTAAAGACTATTTCAAATATTTCAGCTGTTGACCAAACTGCACCACTAGTCTCGTATATAAAAAATTTAACTAAAAACATTGCATTTCCAGCAGAAGAAAATTTATGTGAGATTAATTTAGATGATCACGATATTGTCGAAAAAAATTACGAAAGACCAGAAAATATTCCCAGCAATGGATTGATGATAAATTTACAATCTTCAATTGGTGGATTGCAAGGCAAATTATTTATACTCAGTTCAGAAAAATTTATTATAAGCGATAAGGAATTATTAACGCATGTTGCCGGAACCATTGGTCATGCACTTTTCTCATTTAAAAAAGGGCCAAATTTATTAGAAAAAATTAAGAGTATTTTTAGTGGAAAGTTAAAATGGTTTTTCATAATAATTTTTATTCTTATTATGTTGATACCTATTAAGATGTCCGCACTAGCTCCTGTTGAAGTGTCAGCAAATAATCCTAGTGTTATTACCTCACCTATTAATGGAGTAATAAAGAATATAATAGTAGACACCAATGACCCTGTAGTTGTTGGAGATCAATTAGTTAAATTTGATGATACCGATATAAAGAATCAATATGAAGTAGCTAAACAAACATTAGCTGTTGCAGAGGCAGAATTATTACAAAATAGACAATCATCTTTTGCAAATGCTGATGATAAGGCAAAAATAATGAGTCTTGCTACCGCAGTTGGGCTTAAGAAAAAAGAATTAGCATATGCCAGAGACCGGCTTGATTATATTATCATTAAAGCTGATAGTAATGGGGTTGCAGTAATTGAAGATAAGAATGAATGGCAAGGCAAACCCGTTGTCATTGGGGAAAAAATAATGATTATTGCTGAAACATCAGATATTCATTTCTCAATCTATTTACCTGTTAAAGATTCATTAGTTATTGCTCCAAATTCAAAAGTTAGAGTGTTTTTAGATATAGATCCTCTTAATTCAATAGAAGCTAAAATCGATCGCACAGCATATAAACCTGAAATTACTCCTGAAGGAGTATTGGCCTACAAGGTTGTAGCTTCCTTAGTAGAAACTTCAGAAAGTACACCAAGAATAGGTTTAAGAGGAACAGCAAGAATTTATGGTGATGAGGTAACTGTATTTTATTATTTATTTAGAACTCCAATTAACATTTTGAGGCAGTGGATAGGATATTAAATGTTTCTTCCATTTATCAGACAGGATTTAAAAATTATTAATGGTAGTGCTAAAGAAGATGGCTCCCCATCCTGGCTACTATACGACACCCTAAGACACAAATATTTTGTTCTTACCAAAACAACATTAATACTTCTGAAAAATTGGGTAGGTGGTGAAAAAGTTGACACATTAATCAAGAAAATTGAAGATCTTAAATTAAATATTAAGCAACATGACATTGAAGATTTCATTCAATTTTTAGATAGAAATAATTTAATTATTCAAAATACTAGTGAGGGTTCAAAAAAACTTGTCACTCAACATGAATCGCAGAAAAAGCATTGGTTTTTAAAACTAATTCATGGGTATCTTTTTTTTAAGATTCCAATTTTTAAGCCAGATAATTTTCTAAAAATAACGTTACCGATAGTAAGCAAACTAGGTTCAAAATTAGTTAGAAATCTTATTTATATTTTAGGCCTCGTAGGGATATTTTTAGTTATTCAAGAATATGAAAAATTTTGGAATACTTTTTCTTATTTTTATAACTTTAATGGACTAATTTTATTTGGAATTACAATTGTTTTTGTAAAAGCATTGCATGAATTGGGTCATGCCTATGTGGCTAAAAATTTTGGTTGTAACGTGTCAGCTATTGGCCTTGCAATGCTAGTATTTTTTCCATTTTTATATACTGATACAACTGATGCATGGAAGCTAAAAGATAACCGACAAAGACTGTTAATCAATTTTGCAGGCATGCTCACAGAGCTGCATCTAGCACTAATTGCTACGTTTATTTGGGCGATTGCTCCCGAAGGAATCATTCAAAGTGCTGCTTTTTTTATAGCCTCAGCAAGTTGGGTTTCGTCTCTTCTCATCAATATCAGTCCGTTTATGCGATTTGATGGTTATTATGTATTTTCTGACTTTTTAAAAGCTGACAATTTGCAGCCACGAGCATTTGCATTAGGAAGATGGCAAATAAGGGAGTGGATCTTTGGTTTTAATTTTGAACCACCAGAAACACTAGAGTCATCAAGAAAATGGGTTTTTATTATTTATGCTTGGTTAACTTGGATTTATCGATTCTTCTTATTTATTGGTATCGCTCTTTTAGTTTATTATTTAGCATTCAAAATTTTAGGAATTATTTTATTTTTCATTGAAATCGTTTGGTTTATTGGTTTGCCAATTTATCGTGAAATAAAACAGTGGTGGCAATTAAAAACTTCTATTGCCATAAATAAAAAATTTATCAGATCAATTATTATCTTTCTAATTTTACTTTTAATCTTTTTTTATCCTTGGCGCAGTTCAATCATCATACCAAGCGTATATGAAAGTGCATATACCATAGATATATATCCTTCTGAAGATGCGATAATAAAGAAAGTATTCATCTCGCCTAAAGAGTTTATAAAAAAAAATGATGATTTAATTGAACTTTATTCACCTTCAATAAAAAATACTATCAAGCAATCAAAAGATCGAATTGAACTTTTGGAATTAAGATTAAAAAGAAGATTAAGTCTTCAATTTGAAATGGATGATCTCATAATTATAGAGAGTAATTTANAGAAAGAAAAACAAATATTAAAAGGGTTAAAAGAAAAAGATTCAAAATTATTTATTAAAGCTAAAATAGATGGACAAATAAATGATCTACGCGATATTAGAGATAATCAATGGATCAGTAAAAATGATAAATTATTTTCAATTGTAAATTTAGATCAACATCAAGTAGTTGCGTTTGTATCAGAAAATGATTTGTATAAAATAAATAAAACTATGCAAGCTCAATTCAAACCTAATAATGATGAGTTCCTATATATAGACTTAAACTTATCTTCAATTGATATGTCGGCAATTGAATATTTGCCATATCTATCTCTTGCCTCAGTTTATGGTGGAAGCATTCCAGTTCGATCATTAGATGATCAAAATAAACTTTATAAGCCAGAAAAAGCACAATATAAAATAACATTTATACCTGAAAATCCTATGAATTCACTGCAATGGCAAACACCTGGAAAAGTAAAATTATTAACTAATAATCACAGTTTTTTTAGTGCAATTTACAATAAGATATCGAGAATTTTAATTCGCGAAAGTGGTTTTTAGTCTGGGCTAGTATGCAGAATACTAGCAATAGTTANTAAGTCATGTAGGAATGATAGTTTTACTTTGCTAGCTATTTGTATCTCAGTATCACCTAAAACTAGGGGGGTAACAAAAATATCATTACCCTGTTTTTTCAGTAAGTTTTTCTTGATCATTTCTCCAACCGAACGCCTTACAGTTTCTAAGGGAATAACTGTAGATTCTGAAATCGAGCTGATATTTACTGGTCGGAGTATTTTGGCAGTATACAAATCCTTTTGCTCTATAACAAAATTAGTTGTTTTATCTCCGTAAAAAAATAATGCTGATGAAAGAATACAAGCTTCATTATAATTTACATATTTATTATTTTCTATATATGTTAATGACATTAGATAATACCAATGTTGGATGGCTAAATTCTGAATATAAAATAATTCAGACATATTTTTAAAATTTATTTTTGGCAAGCGGTGCTCATCATTTAAAAAACCTTGAATAATTAAACTATCAACTAGTGAAGACCAATTTTTGGAGATACGGTTCATGAAGTTTGAATTATATTTGAAAAAAAGCTTTTCTTTAAAAGCAGCATCAAAGTTAAAAGCTAATCCTATATCTTTGTCTTTATATATAACACCAATTTTCAACCATTGATTAACCCATTTGCGAACACTTTCTTTTGGTATTTTTGTATTTTGACTAATGGTAGCGATAGTATTTTTTTTATTATCTAAGACTGGAAATTGAAATTGCAGTATGGGATGATTTTTTAATTCATTTATTGGAAACAGAATTTGATTTAGTTCATTATGATACGCTCGATCAGGTTGCTCTTTATGATGTATATAAGTGTTTAAAATGGTAAAACTTATTGGGGGAAGAATCTGTGGCGCCGCTCGTAAACCAAAAGTTTCTTCAATACTTTCTCCAAGACTGACAATGTTTAGAAAAAATTCACTAAAACTTGACATGTGCTGTAAAAACATCTGGTGGCCATTTTTTTTAGAAACGGACGCAAGAATATTTTCAACCTCGGGTAAATTTGTTGGATTAAGCATAGCAAAATCTTAGCTCATAAAACCGAAATTGGGTATTTGTCTTATAAAAAAAACCGAAATTGGGTACTTATTAAAAGTAATCCTTAATTTATCAGGAAAATTGAAGATATTTCAACAGCAGCATTTCTTGGTAATGAAGCGCAACCGACAGCAATTCTAGTATGTTTACCATTATTGCCTAAAATTTTATATATCATATCTGATGCCCCATTAATAATTTCAGGGTGTTCAGTTAAGTTGATATCTGAATTTACAAACCCTGAAACACTAAGGCAGCTGACTTGTTCACAATTAGCATTATTAGTAGCTTCAATCAAAATTGACATGGTATTAATGATACATATCTCAGCAGCTTTTGTTGCAAGTTCCACAGAAACTTCAGAGGGGACTTTACCAGTAATGATACTTGGAGCATTTATATTACCATGGGCTTCTTTACCCGGATTGACAATTGCATCTTTTGTTAGTGGGATTTGACCAGAAATATAAATATGATTGTTAACTATTTTATAAGGAACATAATTGCCAGCTGGTGCAATTGGATCAGGAAGATTAATATTTAATTCGATTAATTTATCTTTTAATTTCATTTTCTAATAAGTAATTTTATTAAGCTATCTTAACATCTCTTTTATCATTAAGTACAGTAATACGATTCATTTGTCGGTGATGTGGCATGTAATCTCCAATAGCGTAATGCATAGTGCATCTGTTGTCCCAAATAGCTATTGTTTTAGCAGACCATCTAAATCGTATTTGAAATTCAGGTTTATTCATGAAATTAAATAAATATGAAAGTAGATTATTTGAATCAGACATATTCATACCAACAATCTGACTTGTAAAACCAGGATTGATGTATAAAAATTTCTTATTTGAAATAGGGTGTGTCTTTACCATTGGGTGAATAGCGCTACCAAATTTCTGAAACCCATCAGTTACCTTTTGAGCAGATTCAATATCATCTTTATTAATAAAATTATTTCTAAAACTACCCATATCATGAACCGCTCTAAGAGATTCTAAATATTTCTTCGTATCATTTGGAAGCGCTTCATAAATTGCAGACAAAGAACACCAAAGAGTATCTCCGCCGACAGGTGGAATTATTTTGCTATAAAGTATGGAAGCAAATGCAGGATCACTTTTAAAGGTTACATCAGTATGCCACTCATCTGTGTCTGGTGGATTATTAGAATCATTTTCTAATAAAACAATTTCAGGAAAATCTTTAACATGTGGGTATACTGGATGTGGTGGTTCAATCTCACCAAAACTTTTAGCTAATGCAATATGATTTTTTGGAGAAATGTCTTGGTCACGAAAAAAGATTACATTGTAATCAATTAGATCTTGATAGATCTGGTCTAGTTGCTTTTGGCTTAATTCTTCGGATAAATCAATATTAGATATTTCAGCACCAATAGTTGGTGTAATTTGAGCTAAATTATATTCACGCATTTTTTTAATAAATTTATATAAAAATTAAGGCTTTTCATAGTTTTATTATAAGCCATAAGACCAATATATTATTGAAAAATTCATATTCTTAAATTATCATATACTCATCGAAGCGATACATAACTCACTGTAAATATACGGAAGCGGGATCGATCGTCTTTTATTTTTAGTTTAATAAAAGAAGGGGGAGTAATGGATTTTTCTTATTTTTGTAATGCAACCAATTGGTCAAGCAAACCTTACGGTGAAGTTTTGAATGATATTCGTGAGATTGCACAGTATTTAGACGAACAAGAAAGTTGGAAAACGATTTGGTTTTCAGAGCATCACTTACAAACTACACAAGGTGGTGACATGGAATGTATTCCAAATCCTATTTTGTTATCTGCTGATATAGCTGCGCGTACATCTAACTTAAGAATTGGTCAAGCAGCCAGCATTGCCACATTCTGGAATCCAATAAGACTTGCAGAAGATATTGCTTTTCTTGATAATTTATCTGGAGGCAGAGTTGAAGCAGGCTTAGGTAGAGGTGTATTTGGCAAAGAAGCTATCCATATGAATATTGAAGCTGACTTAAAAGATCAGCCCAAAAATTTTAGATTGTTTGTTGAGACTTTAGATATTCTTAAGAAAGCGTGGACTGAAGATTATTTTTCTCACAAAGGTGAGTTTTATGAATATCCTGCTCCAGAATTTAAATATAAACATCCAATGATTCAAGAGTCTGAAGATGTAATAGATCCAGAAACTAATATTCTTAAAAAGATTTCTCTAGTACCAAAACCACTTCAGAAAAAATTACCTTTATGGCAAGTTGTAGACTCACCCAGTTCAATTGAGTTTGCTGCAAAAAATGATTTAGGCTGTTTAATGTGGTTACCAACAGTGAAGTCATTAAAATCTAGATTTGAAATATACCAGCAAGCTAGATCAGAAGTTGAACAACGTGATGTGCCGTTGGGTGAAGGTATTTGTTTAGTACGGGACGTATTTATTGCCGATAGCATGGAAGAAGCTAAAGAACTAGCTGGTCAACATATTGTAGATTATATGTCATGGGTTTGTGGTGGCGGCCGAGGGGTAAGTATTTTTGCTGATCCCGGTGAAGAATTTCCAAAAACAGATAATGTTTTAGAATTATTAGATTATGAATTCCTACATCCAAGAAATTTATTGGTTGGCACAGCTGACTATGTGATTGAAAAAATTCATGAGTTAAAGTCTGAACTTAATCTACAGCACTTAGCAGCGTGGAGTACACCTCCAGGTATGCCGCATGAAACTTCAATGAAGTCTATTAAACTTTTCAATGAAAAAGTTATGCCTCACTTTAGTGATAGTAAGATAGAAATTAAGAAAGTTTCTTAATGTCAAAAAAAATGACTGGCGGTGAGGCGGTAGTCCAGTCTCTTATTGCTAATGAAGTAAAAATCATTTCAGGCTTAATAGGATCTTCAACACTTGAGATTTTAGATGCATTATATGATGCAGCTGATATTAAATATATTGGCTGTAGGCATGAGAGTAATGGTCTGATTATGATGGATGCTTATGCACGCTACACCAATAAACATGGGGTTTTTCTAGCAGGCCAAGCTGGTCCAGGTGTTACCAATACAGTTACTGCAATGGCAAATGCTAAAGCAGCTTTTTCACCAGTGGTTTCACTAGCTGGGGCTATTTCTTCAGATCATAAAGGCAAGGATGCTTTCCAGGAAGTTGATCAAGTAAGCATGATGCAAGCTGTTTCTAAAAAAGTATTTGAAGTATCGGAAGCAAATGAAATTCCAAATGTTTTAAATGATGCTTTTAGTACCGCTATGTCACCAAGAACAGGGCCTGTACATGTAGATTTACCAAGAGATGTGTTAGGCAAAAGCTCAGAATTCAATACACCACAAAAATTTAAATTAGACAAAAATCCAACAGCCAATTCAGAATCTTTAAAGGTAGCTTTTGATCTTTTATGTAAAGCCTCAAAGCCAGTAATTCTTGCGGGTGGTGGAATTAAAAATCATGGTGCCAAAGCAACCAATAGTTTACTGGCACTGGCAGAAATTTTAAATGCACCTTGTACAACTTCTCCAGGTCACGGTGATTTAATTCCATATGCTCATCCATTAAATGCGGGCTCTGCTGGTCCAAGAGGTTCAGGAGTAGGAACTCAACTATTAAAAGAAGCTGATGTAATACTTGTTCTTGGAAGCAGGCTTGGTTTTAACACAACATTTTATTCGTATGAAAATATCAATAAAGATGCTGCTATAATTCACTGTGAGTTAGATGAAAATTCTATCGGCAGATATTTTCCAGCAACGGTAGAAATTTTTGCTGATGCGTCATCAGTAGCTGATCAATTATTTGATATGCTTAAAGATCACAAAGCAAAAGTTGAAGTAGAACAATGGACAAAGCAGTTTCAGTCAAATCGTAAAAATTATTTAGAGCTTAGAGATAGTGAAGCAGATACACAAAGTGTACCTATTATGCCATCTGGTTTATTTAAAGAACTAAGGCAAGCACTTCCAAAAAATGCTGTAACAACTTTAGATGCAGGTACTATGTGTCTTCAGTTGACTGATGCATTAAACTTTCATGAACCAAAAAGTTTATTTACACCATTAGATTTTGGACTAGTTGGTTTTTCATATCCTGCAGGGCTTGGGATTAAACTTGCAGCACCTGAACGACCTGTAGTTTCATTCCATGGTGACGGTGGTATGTCGATGGTTATCCCTGAACTTTCAACAGCGGTTGAAAATAATATCAATACTGTAGTTTGTGTAATGAATAATGGTACTTGGGGTGCTGAAGCTGCTTATCAAAAAGATTTTTTTGATGGTAGGTTTATTGGGGCCCATATAACCACACCAGAATTTGATAAGGTAGCTGAATTATATGGCTGTAAAGGTATAAAGGTTGAAAAAGCTAGCGAAATTCGTGATGCAATCCAAGCTGGTTTAGATGCAGATTGTCCAGCAGTAATCGATGTTCAATGTTCTCCAGATGCATTATATTCATTCAGACAGGATTCATTTAAACATAAAGTAAAATTGTAGGAAGATATTATGGCACTAGAAATTAGAAAGATGTGTAAGTTTGTAGACACAACATATATTGAAGATTTTAAAAAATGTAATGAACCAGTAGAACTTATTTCTGTTGCAGCTGTCATAACAAATCCATGGGTAGACCAGGGTTATGTAGAAGATCTAAA
>JGI24539J26755_10001409_pt1 | contig 11107 bp, 6 predicted proteins | sample NorSeaMetagenome_2_FD_26755 | JGI IMG/M metagenome (IMG submission 26755)
AACATTAAACTATCTAAAAATGGTGTTAAACTTAGATCATTAATATTTTTAAATCCAACAAATTCTTTAGATAGACTTTCCATAATAACAATAACAACATTCATTTTATTATTAATAACATTACTAGAGTAACTAATTGGATTATATATACTATCAAGCTTTTTTTGATTAAAATAATTATATGATTCTAATTGCGTATTATTAAAAGAATGTAAAAAACAAAATGGTGAATTAAGAATCAAACTTGAATATAGTGGACTAGATATCTCTCCAGCATTAATAACTTTAATTGGTTTTAGCTGAAGACCACCTCGAGCACCAATAATAAAGAAAGATACTGAAATCAAAAAAATTAAAGCTGACTTAAGAATTGAATTAATTGAAAGTTTAAGTCTTGAAAACTTATAGTCATTAAATTTAGACAACAGAAATACTTGAACTAAAGTAAGAGCTAATAAAGGCCAAAAATCTCTAGAACTTCTTAATAAATTAAATGAATCAGATCCAAGTAATAATAAATCAACAACATCATAAGTAATTCTTTTTTGATTAAATTGAAAATACTCAATATCAATATTATTTAATAATATAAAAGGGATATTTACAGAATAGAATATGAAATTAATAAGTGTCTTATACCATTTTTTTTGATGTAAATTAGTTGGGAATATAAGAAGAAGAAAAACTAAAATATTTATATATAATAAGACAGAAAGATCAAAACGCAATGATTCTAAAAACAACAATAACCATGACACATCACTAAAATTTTCAAAGTTAAAAATGTTTAAATTATTTAATAGAAAGAAGAACCTACTTGTAAAGTAGATAAAAAGCAAAATTGAAATTCTTTTAAGAAAATTAATAATATAATGCATCAATCTTTTTTATCTGACATATAACTTTTATAAATCTTAATTAAGAAGCATTAAAATTTTTGCTGTATGAATTAGATCCAAAGATATAAAAAGCCAAGAAACACTAGTTTAAAAAACGGCAAGAAAGAGCATTAAATATATAAGAGGTATCTAATGACTTAATAATATTTCAACCTAAAAACAACACCACCTTTATAAGAAAGTAAGTATTTTTGAGCATTATAATACATTTAAATAAAATTGAAAAACAAAATCATTATTGTTATTCTTTATTTAAACAAAATAAAAATAATAATGATTAATCTTAAAAACATAACAATATTAATTTTAGTTGGAATATCATTTTTAGTAAATGCTCAAAATTCAGATATTTCAAAAGAATTAAAAGAAGTTATTGTNAGTGAAAACAGGGCTTCCTTTTCACAGAACATNACAAATGTTCATATAATTAAATCAGAAGATATTAGAAATGCTCCTGTCCAAAGTATAGAAGAACTACTTGAATATGCATTAAATGTTGATGTAAGACAAAGATCAGGTCAAGGCATACAATCAGATATAAGCATCAGAGGAGGAAACTTTGAACAAGTTTTAATAATGTTAAATGGCATTAAAATGAATGACCCNCAAACTGGACATCACAATATGGATATTCCAGTATCTTTAGAACAAATAAAGAGAATTGAAATATTAACAGGAGGTGCATCTAGAGTTTTTGGGAACTACGCATTTACAGGTGCAATCAACATTATAACAAAGAAAAACAACTCATCTTCAATAATATTAAGTGCTGGCAAAGACAACTTTATAGATACTGAGTTAAACTTATCTAAAAAAATCAATTCTATTCATCATACGCTTTCTGTAAATTCAAAAAAATCTGATGGATATATTAATAATATGGATTATAAGATTAATAATCTCTTTTATCAAGCAAATACTAAAATACAATCAACAAAAGCACTTTTTAATTTTGGAATAATTAATAAAGAATTTGGAGCATTTAATTTTTATACTCCAGCATATCCAGATCAATTTGAAAAAACNNAAACNACATTTGCATCTCTGCAGATTAAAAGAAAAGGAAAAATTAGTATAGAAAACAAACTATACTGGAGAAGACATGATGATGATTTTACTTTATTTAGGAGCACTCCTGAATGGTATCAAAACTTTCATCAAACTAATGTATATGCTTTAGAGACAAATGCAATATACAATACTAAAAATGGTAGTAATGTTATAGGTATGGAAATTAGAACAGATCAAATTTTAAGTAATGTACTTGGAGAAGATTTAGAAAATCCAATCTCAGTGAACAACAGTGATGGCCTATACCTTAAAGGAAAGTCAGAAACAATAACAAATTTATTTGCTGAAAAAAACCTAACTATAAATAAACTAGATCTATCTACAGGAGTAATGTTAAATATAAATTCTGTTAACGGAAATAATTATTTCCCTGGAATAGATATTTCTTATAATTTAAGCAACCGATTCAAAATTTTCGCTTCATATAATGAATCTATGAGAGCTCCAAATTATACTGAAAGATACTACTCCTCTCCTACTAATCAGGGAAACCAATTCTTAAAAAATGAGTATTCTATAAATAAGGAATTGGGCGCAAAATACAATGGTAGAATTCATAATAGTTCAATAACAGTATACAACAGAAAAGGCGAAAATATGATTGACTGGATTTTATTTCAAGGCGATAGCATATGGAGAACAGACAATCTAACATCGGTAAACTGCAATGGTTACGAAATAAATAGCTCAATTAATATTAATAAAATAAATAGCNCGTCTCCAATAACAAGAGTGGCATTTAACTATAGTTATAATCAACTAGANACATCAAGTATTGGATTTCAGTCAGCTTATGTTTTAGATAATTTAAAAGAAAAATTATCTTTAATGGCAACGCAGAAAATTGGTAAAAAAACATTTATTAATTGGAGAGCAACAATGCAAGATCGTGAAGGATCATATATAGATTATGAGAGTAAAGAAGAATTATCCTATCCTAAGTTCTGGTTAGCTTCTGTAAGAATATCTCATAAAATTGGTAAAAAAACAGTATTCTTTGAAATGAAAAACATTACAAACAAACAATATATTGACTTTGGTAATATACCTCAAGCTGGTAGATGGATAAGAGCTGGTTTAAAAATCAAATTCTAAATATTTTACAGAATTCATTCAAATTTGTATTCAATTTTTATATAAAAATACAAAAAGAATAAAAAAAATAAATAAATTTGTTAATTATTAGTACATCAATAATGATGTAAAAGGGAATGAGGTGTAAATCCTCAACTTTACCAGAAGCTGTAAAGTCCGTATTAATTTTAGATACTACATTGCCACTGTTGAAAAATGGGAAGGCCAATCTAAATGGACTAAGTCAGAAGACCTGCTATAAAAATTTAACCGAATCGTTTCTGGGAGAAAACGGATGGTATTATGAAATATTTATTCATAAATATATTAATTATGTNTTTGTATGTAAACTTTTTACATGCTAAAAGTATATCTGATACAATTTATCTTCCTGAAGTTAAATTAGTTGAAAGTAAAATAAAAACACATTTATTAGGCAGTTATTATAATATATTAAACACCAATATTATTGGCAATTCAAACATTGGAACATTTGCAGATTATTTATCCTCAAATTCTTCATTCTATATCAAGCAATATGGAGCATTAGCAACACCAACTTTCAGAGGTACATCTAGCTCTCATACATTAATACTTTGGAATGGAATACCAATTAACTCATCTGCAAATGGCATAATAGATTTTTCATCAATTTCGACAAATAATCAAGATGAAATAATTATTGTTCATGGGGGAAATAGCGCGGTATTTGGTAGTGGGGCAATTGGAGGGACAATTCATATTAATGAATTAACAAATAACAATATTAAAAAAAATGAAATACTTGTAACTAGAGAAGTTGGCAGCTATGGTGTTAAGAGTAATAGTATTATGTTAAAACATCAAAAAAATAATTTTTCACTAAATGGTTCATATCTAAATTCAAAAGATAAAAATAATTTTGAATATATAAATACCACTCAGAATGGAAATCCAAGTCAAATTAATGATTATGGTGAAAAAAGAAATCAAGAAAGCAAAATGAATGCTTCTTATAAAGTAAATTCTAAACATAAAGTTTCAGCTAATTACTGGNATAGTAATTTAGAAAGAGAAGTCCCTCAAAATATGACAACTCCAATTTCTGATGCAAAACAGTATGATAAAAACACCAGAAAACTAATTACTACTGAACACAATTTAAATAACCTAAAGATTAGATTAAAGCAGGCATTTCTTAAAGAAAAATTTAGGTATACTGAAATTATTAAAAATATTGACAGCAGATTTAAATCTGAAAGTAAAATATCTGACATTGATATTAAATTTTATAGTGGAAAATATCTTTTAAATTTTGGAGGTAATTTAAATAATTATAAAATTTTAAATAATAATTATTTAGGATCAATACTTAGAGAACAACAAACAGCAATTTTCAGTTCAATTCAATATAAATCCAAAACGCTTAAAATTAATTCTGTTATTAGAAATGAGTGGAAAACAAACTATCATGTTCCAGTACTTCCATCATTTGCTTTTGAATTAGATCTTATTAGTAATATAAAACTTAGAGGNAAATACAATAGAAACTTTAGAGCACCTACATTTAATGATAGATTTTGGGTGAGCTCAGGTTCTCTAGGAAATATAAATTTAAAATCAGAAAAGGGTAATAACTTTGAACTAGGTGTTGACTATATAAGTAAAAAATTTAATTTTAAGATAACCGGATATTCATTATTTGTAAGTAACTGGATACTTTGGCAAGAACAAGAAAATGGAATTTGGATTCCAAATAACATAAAAGAGGTTTGGAGTAGAGGTTTAGAGATAACAACAAAGTTTACATATAAGTATTTTAATATTTCATCAAATTATGCTCTTACAAAATCAACATCTGAAATAGCATCAAATTTACTTGACCAAACTGTTGGAAAACAACTTCGTTATGTACCTATTCATAAAGGAAATATACTCTGTTACTTCANAAAAGATAATTATCATTTTTTTATTAATAAATCTTTTACTGGTGAAGTAATAACAACATATGGGACTGAAAATAATAAAACTCTTGATAGCTTTTCTCTAACAGATATTGGTTTAAAATATGTATTTAAAAATATGCCATTATCTTCAGAAATCAAGATTAAAAATATTGAAAATATTAATTATCAGACATATCAGAATTACCCTTCTCCTGGAAGAGAATTCTTAATAACAATAAACTACACTATTAAATAATTATAAAAATGAAAAAAATGAAAAAAATGGGAATTATTGCATTAGCAGTTATAAGTATATCTTCTTGTCAAAAGGAGTCATTTACTCCTACTGTTAGCGAAGGCAATTATGAGAATGGGTACTTTGTTACAAATGAAGGGAATTTTGGTACTGGAAACGGTTCAATATCTTTTATTTCTAATGAAGGTGATGTAGAAAACGATGTGTTTTCTCAAATTAATTCTTTTCAGCTAGGAGATGTTGTGCAATCAATGAGTATTATTAATAATAAAGGATATATAATTGTGAATAATTCTTCAAAAATTGAAGTAACTAGTATTGATTCAATGAATTCAATAACAACAATTCAAGGATTAATTTCACCGAGATATATTGTTAAGGTTTCGGATGAAAAAGCATATGTAAGTGATTGGGGAATAAATGGTGTTCATGTTATTGATTTAAACTCAAATACTATAATTACAACCATCACAACTGGAACTGGACCAGAAGAAATAGCAATAAGTAATGGTCAAGCATATGTTTGTAATGTAGGTGGATGGGGATTAGACAATACAATTTCTGTAATTGATATTGAGTCAGATTTAGTTAGTTCAACTATTGAAGTTGGAGACAAACCAAATTCATGTGTTGTTGATGTAAATGGTGATGTATGGATTTTAACAGGAGGNTATACAGAATATGACGCAAATTGGAATATTNTTTCTGAAACAGCTGGAGTTCTTGCAAAAATTAATTCTTATACAAATACTATCGATGTATCATATAATTTTGAAGTTGGAAATCATCCTGAGGACCTAGTAATTAATAGTAATGGAGACAAACTATATTTTAGTGATGGTAGCTGGAGTAAATCAGTATTTGAATTTAATATTACAGCCTCTTCATTACCTACAGAAGCAATTATCAATAGAAGCTTTTACGATTTAGCATACAACAACGGCTATATTTTTGGTTCAGATGCAGTAGATTATGTGCAAAATGGATGGTCATATCAATATAATGAAAGTGGAATACTTATAGACTCAATGCAAGTTGGTATTATACCAGGAGGATATTGTTTTAACTAAATAAACTGAAATAAGGAATTGTAAGAAAATTTTAGATTTTCTTACAATTCTTGTATTTCAAACTTTGGATATCCCTTAACTCCAAGATCATTGTAAAAATCTAAAAAATGCAGCTTATAATATCTTAACTCGTTATCTCTGATAATATAATTAATATTAGCAAATACAGTATAAACCCCAGAAGTCAGATCATATTCTTTCCAATTAAAACCAATACTATTTTGGTTATCATCAAAAACAAAAGAACTGATATAATCATAATTAATTTCCTCAAATGAATATGTAGTATCAATAGCAATAGTAATATTATTATTATTTAAAACACCTGTAACTAGATATGAAGGAGTAGTTGTGTCATTATAAAGATGTGTATACTGAGTGAATAATAAATCCCAATCTAATTTATTTGGCTCAAAATTAACTACTTCATTTTCATTAAAGGAAAATGATGTGAAATTAACATTAGGATCCTTATCAAGTTGAAAAGTAAAAGAATTAGTATTATCTAAATTTGCATAACTAATTAAATAATAATTTGCAGTAACTGAATCAATAACCATTTTTTTATAACCTCTCTTATTTCCACTAATATTAAACCCTCTGTCAATAATATAAACGCGCTCTAACAGCCTGTAGTCGCCAAAGGCAGTACTGTCTAAAGAACCATTAGGATTGTCCCAAAACCAGCTTAGATTATCAATTGTAAGTGTATCATTAAAATTTATATTATCTAAAAAAGATAAAGAACTATAAGTTGATGAGTTTAATTTAATATGATATCCATCAACACTTGATTCAAAACCAAGATCCCAATCAGTTTTTATATTTGTAGAAGAAATAGTATTGCTACTTAAATCATAAAAAACTTGATAACGATAATCTTGATTTAAATCAATTTGTTGAGATATGATATCTCCAACTGAATGAGGCTGAATAGGTAATTCTTCTTTCTCACATGAAATAAATACAGTATGTAAAATAATTATTATCAGTAATTTTTTCATTTTAGTTTATAAATTAAAACTTAAAGCAGTAAAAAAGCTCCTACCATATCCAATGGAACTAGAATTAGATGATGATGAATGAATATCACCAGCAGAAAAACTTAAAACATTTTTAATATTAAATAAATTTTTAGCTCCAATTTTAAATTTCAACTTTTCTGAAAAGAAACTCTTACTAAAAGTTAAATCTAATAGATTGTAAGAATCAATAATTGTCTCAATAATTTCTTCATTTTCTTTATAAAAAACGGGTAAGGAACCAGTAAATTTATAAAAAGCAGCAATAGATATATTATATTTTTTTATTCTATAAATTATACTAGATCTTAATGAATGTGAAAAGCTAAAATTATTCCTATTTTCATATTGTGATAGATTATTATACCTACCAGTATGACTAGAACCAAAATTAAAACTAACTAGATCATTAGTCAGACTTATACTATTAGCAAAACCTATAGTTTTATAAACTCCTAAATTAAAATAACTATAATCAGAAGAATTAGGAGACTGGGCTAATGTAATTAGATTTTTAATATCATTATAGAAAAACTTTGTTCCAAATCCAATATTAGCAATACTATAATTATTTAAATAATCTAAACTTATCTGATAATTATTTGACGTCTCAGGCTTTAAATCTTTATTGCCAAGTATATTATGATTAACATCAACAAACTCAAAAAATAATTCTTTTAAAGTTGGTGAACGAAAACCTTTGGCAAAAGAGAAACGAGTTTTAAAATTATTTTTACTTAACAGAGCGTTTAATGAAGGAATCAATGGAACATTAAATTTAGAATTATAGCTTAATCTAAAGGCGGGTCTAAGTACAAAATTAGCAATTGGTTTCCATTCTGAAGTTACAAAAAAAGCATGATCACCTAGTTTTTTAGAGCTATTATTTATTCTAACACCCTCAGCATATTCAATTTTTGAATCTACACCTATTTGGTACTTAAAATCTGATAATTTTGTGGATGAAAAAACTGCTTTATTCATTAACATCTTAAAAATTGAAGTATCCTGATCACTAGAAGTAGATGTAAGAACTTGATTTAAATTAGTTAAATCTTTAAAATATGTATTCTTAATTCTATTATAATTATTGAAAGATGATAAAAAATGTATTTTTTCTATATCATTAAATTTATATAAAAAATCAAGGCCTAAGTTGTTTCTTTTTGTATAATAAAAATCATCAAAAGCTGTTTCATAGTAAGGCATTCTAGGAAATCCTAAATTAATTATTTTTTCATAGAAAAAATCATAATAAATTCGAGAAGTAAAATTTTTTGCATCATATAAATATTGTCCCTTACCAAAATACTGTTCCTTTGGATTCCATTGCTTAGCACGATTTGTATCTGCTAATTGTGAAGAGGGAATTAGCTGAAAAACCTCATTATCAGACCAACCATCAAAATAATTTCTACCAACATCAAGAGAAAAAGTTTTATTATTTAATTTATATGAGAATGTAAGATCTGAGTTGTAATGACCAACAGATTCATAATATAGATTATAGAGTGATGAGAATTTTTCTTTTAAATTAGTTCTTGTAATAAGATTTATTGTACCAGCTAAAGCATCAGTGCCAAAATTAACTGACAGGGGTCCTTCAACAATCTCGACCCTTTCAATATTATTTAGGTTTATCTGAGACAAATCAACATTACCATTTAATCTACCAACAATAGGCACACCATCTATTAAAACCTTAATATTTTGACCAGAAACACCTTGAATAGAAATACTACTACCAAGTATATTATCATTACTGATACGCATATTCATTTGCTTTTCAAGAAGATCTTTTAGATTTATAGCTGCCTGAGAATCAATATTTTCTCTATTAATTAATAACGTTTTTTGAATTACATCTGATAAACTATTAGCACTAATCTGGGCAGTAACAAAAATTTGATCCAGTAAAATATTTGATTTTATTAACTTAAAAATAGTATCACCTTTAGGGCAAAACCCTTCAAAGTCTTTATAACTAATATGAGATATTTTAATAGGTATCTTTTTTAAATTATCTAATTGATTATTATTTATAATCACAATACCATCACTGTCACTTATAAGTTTTTGATTGCTATTAATGTTTAGCAATTCAACATAAACATCAGAAACTGGTATATTATCTGAATTAATAAAAGATAAAACTTGACAATAAGAAACATTGTAACACAACAAAAAGAAAATGAGAATCAATAACCTCATAAAAGTATTTTTCTAAAATAAAACGACAAATATTTGAGACTAATTTACAATTAGTTTTTTCTGAACAATACTACCATTTGAATTAATTGATACAAGATAGATACCTGCTTTTAGATTTGAAGTATGAAGTGATTTCGCTTGAAAACTAGAACCTATAATAGACTCAGAATAAACTTGCTTACCAGTAATATCAAATATCTTTACTTCTACCAAATCAGAATTACTATCATAAATTATTGTTACATCACCAGATGTTGGATTAGGATATAATTCAAATGAAGAAATATTTCTATTAAGGTTATCTATTGATAAAGATGAAGTTAAATCTAGCTTATTAAACTCAACATTTCCAGTTGAACTACCCTCAAAAGATGAAAATATTACTCTCCAAATTTTCTCATTTAAGTCTTTAATAAAATAACATCTATTTTGGTTAATTAAATAACTAAAGGAAGACATATCAAAATCTTTCCAATCATATCCAATAGAATTCATTTCAGTCATCATAGTATGCTGATAATAATCTGTATAGTTACTTGGGTTAGGAAGATTATCAACCTGAGCAACTTTGACACCATTATTAGATAAGACTCCAGTAACACCATAAGCCATCCCTTGTACAGGAGTAATATATTTGGTAAAAGTAATATCCCAATCCTGTTTATTAGGCTCATAGTTAATAATAGGAGAAACAAGATCTAAACTATAATAGAGAAAATTAGCAGTTGAATCTTGATTTTTTTGGGCATATTGATTTTGCTCATTTGAACCATCAAAGTCAGAAAAAGTAAAATAATATGTCCCAGAAGTTAAAGATCTAATCCATAACTTTTTCCAGGCACCATCTGTTGTTTTAATAGCGTATAGCGAATCACCCAATACATTATGTGTAGTTATATTATACATACCCCAGCCCATATCAAAGGCAGATGTACTATGCTTGTCAAATGCCCCAACAAACCAATTAGTATCAGAATTATAAACTGGAGTCCAGCTAGATAAATTTGAAGAATTAAATGAATTCCAATCTGTTGTATCACCGTGCGGATATAAATATAATTCGGCACCCATACCACCATTAATCCTTATTGAAGAAGACATCTGTGTAGTTGAAAAAGCGATATCCCACATCGTAGCATCATTATTTTTAATTTCTCCATTTTCCATGCTATAAAAACTCTGATTAGAGTAATTTGGAAGTAAAGAAATATTTTCACTTTGAGCAAAAATATTATTGCTAAATATTATTGTTATTGCTAGTAAGAATTGGCACTTATATTTCATTGATTTATTTTTAATTTTTAGCAAAAATATGTTTGAAATCTGTAACAATTCTGTATTATAAATACAAAATAAAGGAAATTATTTAAGTGAAAAATTAATAAATAACTCTTTACCATTTCTAGAAGAAATAGAATTTTTTGAAGATTGAATAATCTTAAGATCAAATAAAGAAGAAAATAATTTTTTATATTCTGCTGTAGAACCACCAAAAGGGGGGTGATCATCATTCATAGGGCCATTAAATAACAAACCAACTAATCGCCCATTTTTATTTAATAATGAATGAATCTTATTT
>JGI24539J26755_10001417_pt1:5000-11085 | contig 11085 bp, 7 predicted proteins | sample NorSeaMetagenome_2_FD_26755 | JGI IMG/M metagenome (IMG submission 26755)
TATATTTTTAGTAACTTGAATTCTTTGGATTCAAATATTTTAATCACATCATGAGCCTGATTATAGCCAATTTCCAGTATAACTCTTCCATTTTTGTTTATTACTCTATTAATATCTTGAGCTATTTCTTTGTAACATTTCAATCCATCTTGCCCACCATCCAGTGATATAAGTGGATCGAAATTTTTAACAGTTTTAGATAAAGTAATAATTTCATCCGAAGGTATATATGGTGGATTCGAAATAATTAAGTCGTATGAGTTATAAATTGAAGAGAGCCAGTTCGAAACTAAGAATGACGATCTCTTTTCGAGATTCATGTCTTTACTATTTTTTTTGGCAATATTGATAGCATCAATAGAGATATCTACTCCAACAGCCGTTAAATTTTTATTTTCTTTTAGGATTGATAAAATTATACAGCCAGAGCCAGTGCCTAAATCAATAAAACTTTCATACCCTTTTTCTAAAATAAAATTATTTGCTATTTCAACTATATTTTCAGTTTCTGGCCTGGGATCTAAAACATCATCTGAAATAGAAAAGGTAGAATTATAAAAATCTCTTTTACCAAATATTTTACTAACAGGCTCAAAGTTTAATCTTCTAGTTATTATTTTTTGAACTTTAGATATTTTAGATTCACTTAATATCAAATCTGAATTAAGAATCAGTTCCTTTTCGTCAAAATTAAAAATTTCCTTTAAAATAATTCTGGCATCTAGTGAATTTGTTTCAATGCCACCTTCCGCTAAAATTTTTGTGATTTTTTTCTGTAACTCACTTAATAACAATACGTTATCCTTCGAGTAATTGTTTTGTTTTCTCTTCGGCAGTAAGTGCTTCTATTAATATATTGAGATCTTGTCCTTCCAAAATAGTATCTAATTTATGCAAAGTAAGAGTTATTCGATGATCAGTTACTCTGCCTTGAGGATAGTTATACGTTCGAATTCTCTCAGATCTATCGCCTGAGCCAACTTGAGAACTTCTGTCAGCAGCCCTTTCTTGTTGCTGTTTAAATCTTTCAGCCTCATAAAGTCTTGCCCTTAAAACCTTCATGGCTTTTTCTCTATTCTTGTGTTGTGACTTTTCATCTTGTTGAGTAACAACCAATCCAGAGGCTAAATGGGTTATCCTTACGGCACTATCAGTAGTATTGACTGATTGCCCACCAGGTCCGCTTGCACGATAAACATCTATCCTTATATCTTTTTCTGCAATTTCTATATCAACATCCTCAGGTTCTGGTAAGACAGCTACCGTTGCTGCAGAGGTATGGACACGCCCATTAGATTCGGTAGAAGGAACTCTTTGAACCCTGTGGACTCCCGACTCAAATTTTAGTTTTGAGAAAACTCCGTTGCCCGCTATGGATAAAACTACCTCCTTAAACCCACCGACATCACCATCAGATATGGATATAATTTCTGTTTTCCAATTATTCGCGTCTGAATACTTTTGATACATTCTATATAAAACTCCAGCAAATAAAGCAGCTTCATCACCGCCCGTACCGGCTCTAATTTCTAAAATAACATCACTTGAGTCAGCCTTGTCCTTCGGTAGCAATAGAACTTTAATTTCTTCGTTTAGTGTAGAAATTTTTTTTTCTAATTCTTGCAATTCTTCCGAAGCTAGATCTTTCATTTCTTTATCAGTTGAGGGGTCCTCTAGTAAATTCTGTAAATCAGAAACCTCTAAATAAATATTTTTCCATTCAACTACGGATTCATAAAGAGGTTGGATTTCAGAATATTCTTTCGATAATGCAACAAACTTATCAGAGGTATTCTCTTTTCCTAAATCATCTTCAAGACTTTTGCCCTTCTTGAGAATACTTTCAATTTTATCTAGTGGAATAGTGGTCAAAGGCTTTCCTCGTTTAAAATTAGTTGAGCTTTTTGTTCTACATGTTCTACGATTTCATCAACCATTTCTTTATTATTAAGTTTTGAGTTGCTTTCCGCTTATATATATCATTCCACTATCTTTACCTCCTCCAGTAAATCCTACATCTGTATATAAAGCTTCACCAGGACCATTAACTACGCATCCAATAACAGAAAGGGTTACAGACTGCTTTATATGAGACAATCTATCTTCCAAAATCCTCACAGTATCAATAACATTAAATCCTTGTCTCGCACATGAAGGGCATGAAATTATTGTAACCCCCCTTGATCGTAAGCCAAGACTTTTAAGAATGTTATAACCAACGTGTATTTCCTCTACCGGATCAGCTGATAATGAAACCCTAATAGTATCGCCGATACCATCAAGTAATAATTGCCCTATCCCAATAGAAGACTTTATTGAACCCGACATAAGTCCACCCGCTTCAGTTACACCCAAATGAAGAGGAGCCTTTGTTACTTTAGCTAACTGTCTATATGCCTCCACAGTTAAAAGTACGTCAGAAGCTTTTACTGAAATCTTATATTGATCAAAGGATTGTTCTTGAAGAATACCTTCATGCATTAGCGCACTTTCTACCATTGCCTCAGGGCAAGGACTTCCGTATTTATCTAAAATATTTTTTTCTAATGATCCAGCATTAACACCAATACGCATAGAACAATTATTATCTTTAGCCGCATTAACCACTTCTTTTACTCTATCAATACTTCCTATATTACCAGGATTAATCCTTAAACAAGATGCACCAGCTTCAGCGGCCTCAATTGCTCGTTTATAATGAAAATGGATATCAGCTATTATAGGGACATTACATTCTGGAATAATTTTTTTTAGAGCTTCAGTGGAATCCTTATCTGGACATGATATTCTTATTAAATCTGCGCCTGCCTCTTCTAATTGCTTTATTTGATTTAAAGTTGCAGATACATCGGATGTAATTGTATTTGTCATAGACTGAACGGAGATAGGTGAATCACCACCAACATTTAAAGAGCCAACAGCTATAACATTGCTTTTGCGTCTATCAATATTTCTCCAATAATACTCTTCCATAAACCTTCTCGCTATGTATTACACAATATATTTATTAGGTAGCCTTCCCTAACTCAAAATGATCATGCAGCGTATTTAATGCTTTTTCAGTAAGCTCTTTGTTTATTAAAACTGATATCTTAATTTCAGAAGTAGAGATAACATCAATATTAATATTATTCTGAGATAAAATTCTAAACATTTGGCTCGCCACCCCAGCATTACTTCTCATTCCAACCCCAACAATTGAGATTTTAGCAATATTTGAATCCACAATTAGATCTTTATATGAAAGATTGGATGAAAGATTCTCCATTAAGCTTTTAGCTTTAGTAAATTCATCTTTTGGAACTGTAAAAGTTAAATCAGTTGTTTTACGATCGCCCGATATATTTTGAACAATCATATCAACATTAATACCGTTATCAGCAAGTTCTCCTAAGATATCTGCGGCTACTCCAGGTTTGTCTTTAATGCCAGTGAGGGTTAATTTTGCATCATTTGTTGAAGCGGCCACTCCAGTGACAATTTTCTTATCCGCTATACTATCCTCAGAGCAAACTAGTGTACCTTTTTTATCCTCACCCAGGTCACTAAAGCTAGACAGAACCCTTAAAACAACATCATTATTCATTGCTGTTTCAACAGAACGAGTTTGTAGAACCTTGGCTCCAAGAGAAGCCATTTCCAACATTTCTTCATATGAAATTTTATCAAGCCTTTTAGCTGTTGGGACTTTATTTGGATCTGAGGTATAGACACCATCAACATCTGTGTAGATATCACAAAAATCTGCATCAATAGCGGCCGCAATTGCCACTGCCGATGTATCTGAGCCGCCTCTTCCTAAAGTAGTTATTCGACCTTCTGAATTTATACCTTGAAAACCTGGTATTATGACTACTACATTAGATTCTAATAAATTAATTAATTCCTTAGAATGAATTGCTTCAATACGAGATGATTTATGATCACCACTTGTAACTATTGGAATTTGCCATCCTAATCTAGACTGCGCCTTAACTCCCTGAGAATTTAGCAATCCAGACAAAGCACCTGCACTAACTTGTTCTCCACTAGATATAACAACATCATATTCTGAAGCTAAAAAATTATCTGATAAATCCTTTGTTAAATTTATTAACTTATCAGTTTCACCTGCCATAGCTGATAAAACAACTACAACTTGATTACCTAAGTCGAATTCAGATTTAACAATACTGGAAACATGATTAATACGGTCAACACTCCCAACCGATGTTCCTCCAAATTTCATAACTATTCTAGACATTCTATTCTCCAATAGTATTTAAATACCTGAAATTATTCAAAAAACATAATATTTTTGAATTTTCTTATTGGGCGTGAGATATAGATAGTGTATAGGCGATGAAGGAGCAAGTACAAGTGACTAAAGAAAAGAAAATAAATAAAACAACGATTGACCAAAAAGAGCATGATAAATTCTTCAAGATGGCTGAAGAGTGGTGGGACCCGAATGGGAAATTTAAAACACTTCATAAATTTAATCCCGTTAGAATTGCCTTTATTAGAGAAAAAATAATTAACCATTTTAATATTAATCCTTCTGATGAAAATCCATTTAATAAAATTAGCCTTTTGGATGTTGGCTGTGGTGGAGGTCTATTATGTGAGCCAATGTCAAAATTAGGAGCAAATGTAACTGGGATAGACATTGTTGAAAAAAATATTAAGACAGCATCCGCTCATGCAGAAGAAAATAAGCTTCCAATAAAATATCAAGTAAATACAGTTGAAGAATTAGCAACAAAAAAAACAAAGTATGACGTAATTTTAAATATGGAAGTGATTGAACATGTTTCAGATGTAAGCTTATTTATAAAATCATGCAGTCATCTGTTATCAAAAGATGGAATTATGATTTTTGCAAGCCTAAATAGAACACTCACTTCTTATGGATTAGCAATTATTGGAGTAGAGTATATTTTAGGTTGGTTGCCAAGAGGGACGCATGATTGGAATAAATTTATTACTCCAGATGAATTAAAAGTTTTATTTAAGAGCAATCAATTAAAAATCGATGAATTAAAGGGCGTGAAATATAATCCAATATTTGATACTTGGAAAATATCAAATGATTTGTCAGTAAACTATCTCGGCCTATCAAAAAAAATTAGTTTTTAAGTTTTGGATCCACTCCTGGCATGGGTTTTACATTTACACCCTCCTCTATTAGATCAACAGCATCTTCAATTGTTGTTTCTCCGTAAATCTCCCTTTCTTCTTTTTCTCCATAGTGCATTGATCTTGCTTCATCAGCAAACTTATCTCCAACATAATCAAAATTATCCTCGACATGTTTACGAACCTTGCTGAGAACAACTTCCACTTTATCTTTTTTTTCATTAAGTAAGTCTGATTTATAATTTTTAGAGGGAATGCTGGGAGCCATAATACTCTTTTTAATTTTAAGAGAAGAACAATTTGGACAAGAAATTTGATTATTTTTGTTTTGTTTTTCAAAATTTAATGAATCTGAAAACCATGCATCAAAAGTATGGCTTTGATTACATTCTAGTGAATACTTGATCATTACTATTTACTCATAATTTTATATAACTGATTCCCTTTGAGAGAAGGAATCTTTGAGCGGGCCTCATTAACCTCATTTAGGTTAATTTTAAAATCTAATAATCCAACACCCTTTTTCTTTTCAGCAACTATTTCACCCCAAGGGTTAACGACTAGAGAGTGGCCATATGTTTTTCTTCCATTCTCATGCAGTCCATTTTGAGCAGGTGCAACTATAAAGGATCCAGTTTCTATAGCCCGCGCCTTAAGAAGGGTATGCCAGTGGGCCCTACCTGTTTGAAAAGTAAAAGCTGAGGGGACGAATAAAATCTCTGCACCAGACTTTGCTAGATCTCTATAAAGGTTTGGAAACCTTAAGTCATAACAAATAGTAAAACCGAGATTGCCAAATGGTGTTTTGGCAACAACAGCCTTATTTCCTGATTTATAAGTCTTGCTTTCTAAATATTTCTCAGTCTCAGAAAGTACAACATCAAATAAATGAATTTTATCATAACGACTATGAATCTTGCCATCAGAGTTGATCAAAATAGTTCTATTCGATGCTTTATTTTTTCCG
>JGI24539J26755_10001418_pt1 | contig 11083 bp, 6 predicted proteins | sample NorSeaMetagenome_2_FD_26755 | JGI IMG/M metagenome (IMG submission 26755)
GGTTTTCCGCTTTCTGAAGCTTTGATTAAGCGGGAACATGTGATAGCCCAAGGGACTATTCAAAATACGCATTATGCACAACTACATGGCATTTCAATGAATATAGCTGGAGGTACTCATCATGCCTTTCGAGATCGGCCTGGTGCATTTTGTATGCTTAACGACCAGGCAATAGCTTCTAATTATTTGATAGATAATAATTTAGCTAAAAGAGTTATGATTGTTGATTTAGATGTACATCAGGGTGATGGAACGGCGTCCATTTTTGAACATCAAGATTCTGTTTTTACTATTTCATTTCATGGTCAAAAAAATTATCCATTCAAAAAGCAAAATAGTGATTTTGATTTACCATTTGATAACAACACTGAGGATGGAGCTTATATAAATGCCTTAAAAAATCACCTTCCAAGATTGGTCGATCTATTTGAGCCAGATTTTATGTTTTATTTAGCCGGAGTTGATGTGTTAAAAACAGATAAACTTGGTCGGTTGGGACTGTCTATCGAAGGTTGTAAAGCTAGAGATAGTTTTGTTTTAACCCTTTGTAAGGAACAAAATATTCCAGTTCAAGTGAGCATGGGAGGAGGTTATTCTGTTCAACTAAAAAATATTATCGATGCCCATTCTAATACTTTCGAATTAGCTCAAGAGTTATTTTTTTAGCATAAAATTATTGGACTTACTTTGTCTTGCATATAATGAGTTTTAGATTCTTTGTGTATAGCTCCAAACATTTCGTTTGGGTTTTTAGTAACGCTGGCCGTACAATAATCGTACAAGTTTTATATATAAAAACCCTAACTACTTTATAAACAAGTGATTAGGGTTTTAATTAGTGGAGTCGGAGGGAATCGAACCCTCGTCCAAACAAGCGATAAAAAAGCTTTCTACAGATTTAGTTTTCANTTGGTTTTCGATAATATTCTGACTGAAAACTGCCCAAATAAAACTTATCTTCTTTAGTTTTGAAATTCTATCGAAGTTCTAGAATTTCTATGTTGACTTTTATGGTGTCTCAACATGAATCGCCGTCAACAAGGGCTATTCTGAGACATCTCACTTTCCCGCCTGGCGGGACAAGGCTTTAACTTACTATAATTCAGTTATTAAGCTGCAAGAGCGTAATTATTTTCGCCATTTAAGGTTTGGTATCATTTTATTAACGAGCGATAACCCAGCGCTCGATCTGCTTACAATTCAACCGGACCTGCTGTCAAAACCAGTCGACCCCATTATTTTCAAAGAACTAATTTTTGAAGAACAAATATATGTTAATTTGATTTACTTGAAGGAGTTAATAGCTTTTCTAATTATTACTAATTTTTCTAATAAGCCTTCAAGTTTATTTATATTTAACATATTAGCTCCGTCACTTTTTGCATTTTGAGGATCAAAATGAGTTTCAATAAATATACCATCTGAACCTGTTGCAATACCTGCTTTAGCAATTGTTTCGATCATTTCAGGTCTTCCTCCTGTTACACCAGATGATTGATTCGGTTGTTGAAGAGAGTGAGTAACGTCTAAAACAACTGGAGCAAATTCCTTCATTACAGGAATCCCTCTAAAATCAACCAACAAATCTTGGTATCCAAACATGCTTCCTCTCTCTGTTATCAAAACATTATTATTTCCAGAGTCTTTGATTTTTTTAACTGCATGAGACATGCTTTCAGGACTCATAAATTGTCCTTTTTTTAAACTAACATATTTACCTGTTTTAGCTGCAGCAACTAATAAGTCTGTTTGTCTAACTAAAAATGCGGGTATTTGAAGAATATCAACATATTTAGCAGCAAGTTCAGCATCATTAATTTCATGAATATCGGTTATTGTGGGTATCTGAAATTTTTCACCTACTTTTTTTAAAATTTCTAACGCCTTTTGGTCTCCAATTCCAGTAAAACTATCAATTCTGCTTCTGTTTGCTTTTTTAAAACTTCCTTTAAAAACAAAAGGTATTTGCAACTTGTTTGTTATTTCAAATATTTTCTTAGCAATTTCAAAAGCCATTTCTTCACCTTCGATGGCACATGGTCCTGCAATTAAAAAAAAATTATCAGAATCGGTGTTCTTAATGTTTGGAATATTATTTATCATTTAAGAAATTTTATTTACGCTAAATTAAATAATATTCTCTAGTTATATGGTTTTGATGCAATTAGTATGTAAAAAGACATTACATTTGCGCGAAATTATAGAAAGTACAGATGCAATCAATAAGAAATATAGCAATCATTGCGCACGTTGATCACGGAAAAACAACCTTGGTAGATAAAATTATAGATCAAGCAAAAATATTAGATGATCGTAAGGAACGTAAAGAATTATTATTAGATAATAATGATTTGGAGCGTGAAAGAGGTATTACTATTCTTTCAAAAAATGTTTCAGTTGAATATAAAGGAGTTAAGATTAATGTAATTGATACACCTGGTCACGCGGATTTTGGTGGTGAAGTAGAGCGTGTTTTAAAAATGGCTGATGGAGTTTTGTTGTTAGTTGATGCTTTTGAAGGACCGATGCCGCAAACTCGTTTTGTTCTTGGAAAAGCATTAGAGTTAGGTTTAACGCCTATTGTAGTTGTAAATAAAGTAGATAAAGAAAATTGTACACCAGATATTGTACATGAAAAAGTATTTGATTTAATGTTTGCGTTAGATGCAACTGAAGATCAATTGGATTTTGCTACAATTTATGGTTCAGCTAAAAATGGATGGATGTCAACAGATTGGCAGGATCCAAAAGAAAATATCATAGATTTACTAGATGCTGTAATTGAGTCTATTCCGGAAGCGCCGTATAGAGAAGGATCGCCACAAATGCAAATTACATCATTAGATTTTTCTTCATTTACAGGAAGACTCGCTATTGGACGTGTGTTTAGAGGAAATTTAGAAGAAAATAAAGATTACATGCTGTGTAAAGCAGATGGTTCTACCAAAAAGGTAAGAACTAAAGAATTACACGTTTTTGAAGGAATGGGTAAAGTAAAAGTTTCTAAAGTAAGAAGTGGAGATATTTGTTCTATTACTGGCTTAGAAGGGTTTGAAATTGGAGATACTATTGCAGATATTGAAAATCCAGAAGCATTACCGAGAATTGAGGTAGATCAGCCTACTATGAGTATGCTGTTTACTATTAATAATTCACCGTTTTTTGGTAAGGAGGGTAAATTTGTTACTTCTCGACATTTACGTGATAGATTGTTTAAGGAAATGGAAAAAAATTTAGCTCTTAGAGTAGACACTACAGACAGTGAAGATAAGTTTAATGTTTTTGGACGTGGAGTTTTGCATTTATCAGTATTAATAGAAACTATGCGAAGAGAAGGTTATGAACTTCAAGTAGGAAGACCACAAGTAATTATAAAAGATATTAATGGAGTAAAATCTGAGCCATATGAAACTCTTTCTATTGATGTTCCTGAAGAAAGTGCTTCCAAAGCAATTAATTTAGTTTCATTACGTAAGGGAGATTTATTGGTGATGGAGCCAAAAGGAGATTTACAGCACTTAGAGTTTACTATTCCGTCTAGAGGCTTAATAGGTTTGCGTAATAGAATTTTAACGGCAACGGCAGGTACGGCAATTGTTAATCATAGATTTAGTGAATACGGCCCTTTCAAAGGTGAATTTTCTGAGGACATTAAAGGTGCTATTGTTTCTTCTGCAGCTGGAAAAGCAACCGCTTACGCAATCGATAGACTTCAGGATAGAGGACGTTTTTTTATTGATATAAACGAGGAAATTTATATTGGTCAAGTAGTTGGAGAAAATAGTAAAGATTCCGACATGGGTGTTAACTTGATAAAAGGAAAGCAATTAACAAATATGCGTAAATCTGGTACTGATGATGCTATGAAAATTGCTCCTAAAGTTGATTTTTCACTTGAAGAATGTATGGAATACATAAAAGTAGATGAATATTTAGAGGTTACACCAGCTAGCTTGAGAATGCGAAAAATCACTTTTAGACCATAAAAAGTATTGCTTTTTTAAGTCTTTTTAGAAAGTTCAAAAAATCTTTCTTTTTCAATTCTTATTGTTTTTTCCGGGAATTTTGATATTATATCGTAATCGTGTGTTGCGATTAAAATAGTAGTTCCAGTATTGTTAATTTCTTTAATTAAGCTCATGATTTCTGCACTGGTAGCAGGGTCTAGATTTCCTGTTGGTTCATCAGCTAAAATTATTTCAGGATTGTTTAATAATGCTCTTGAAATCGCTACCCTTTGTTGTTCTCCACCAGAAAGCTCAAATGGATATTTGTCAATAACATATTCAAGATTTACTTTTTTAAGAACTTCTATAATTCTAGAATTTATTTTATCTGAATCGTTCCACTCAGTTGCTCTAAGAACAAATTCAAGATTTTTCTTTATTGTTTTATTTGGTAATAGTTTAAAATCTTGAAAAACAACTCCAAGTTTTCTTCTTAAAAAAGGAATTTCTTTGTCTTTTAATTTAGTAAGATTTGTGTCTAATATTCTAGCCTCTCCTTCTTTAACTATGATATCACCATAAAGAATCCTTAATAAGCTGCTTTTTCCAACTCCCGTTTTTCCGATGAAATATATAAACTCTCCTTTATTTACAGATAAATTAATATTGGATAAAACTAAAGTGTTGTTTTGTGAAATATTTACATTTTTCAAAAATACAATTGGATTCATTAGAATTTTTTAATAAAACCAAATTAGTAAAAGTTTCACTTTTAAATATGTTTTTTGTTTTTATTAATATTTAGTTACATATTTTTATATTAATGTAATATTAAATATAAATTCATAACCAATTAGATATATATTGATAATAAATTAAACTTTTTAATTCATATTTGCTTAAAATTTAAATTATGTGTGGAATAGTATGTGCGTTGGATTTGAAGCAATCTTCAGATTTGTTAAGACCTCAAGTTTTAGAAATGTCAAAAAAAGTTAGACACAGAGGTCCTGATTGGAATGGTATTCACTGTGGCAAAAATGTTTTGTTAGCTCATGAAAGATTAGCTATTGTTGATCCAGCATCAGGAAATCAACCTATATATAGTGATGATAAAAATTTGATTTTAGCTGCTAATGGTGAAATTTATAATCATCAGGAGCTAAGATCCAATCTTAAGTCTGAATATGCTTTTCAAACCAGTTCTGATTGTGAAATTATTTTAGCTCTTTACAGAGAAAAAGGAGTGAATTTTATAGATGATTTAAATGGTATTTTTGGATTCGTTTTATATGATGAAAAAAATGATGAGTATTTAATTGCTCGTGATCATATGGGTATAATTCCTCTTTATATGGGTTGGGATAAGCATGGAACTTTTTTTATTTCTTCAGAACTTAAGGCTTTAGAGGGAATATGTAATAAGATTGAGATATTTCCCCCTGGTCATTTTATGTCTAGTAAGGACAATAAAATGATAAAATGGTATAACAGGGATTGGATGGATTTTGATTCTGTAAAAGACAATAAAACAAACTTAGAGGATTTACAAACAGCTTTAGAAAATGCTGTTCACAGGCAGCTTATGAGTGATGTTCCTTATGGAGTTCTTTTATCAGGAGGTTTAGATTCTTCAATTACATCAGCTCTTGCTAAAAAATATTCAAAAAACAGAGTAGAATCAAACGATGTTAAATCTGCTTGGTACCCTCAGCTTCATTCTTTTGCTGTTGGGTTAAAAGACTCTCCCGACTTAATAGCTGCTCAAAAAGTAGCTACCCACATTGACTCTATACATCACGAAATAACATTTACTATACAAGAAGGGTTGGACGCTATAAAGGATGTAATATATCACCTAGAGACCTATGATGTGACAACAATTAGAGCTTCAACGCCAATGTACTTGATGGCTAGGGTTATTAAATCAATGGGAATTAAGATGGTTCTTTCTGGTGAAGGAGCTGATGAGATTTTTGGAGGCTATTTATATTTTCACAAAGCACCCAATCCTAAAGAATTTCATGAAGAAACTGTAAGGAAATTAGATAAGCTGTATCAATACGATTGTTTAAGGGCCAACAAGTCTTTAGCAGCTTGGGGAATTGAAGGTAGAGTTCCTTTTTTAGATAAGGAGTTTATTGATGTTGCAATGCGAATTAATCCAAAAGATAAAATGATTAATTCTGAAAAAATGGAAAAATGGGTTTTGAGAAAAAGCTTTGAAAAATATCTTCCAGAATCAGTAGCTTGGAGACAAAAGGAGCAGTTTAGCGATGGTGTAGGGTATGACTGGATTGATAGTTTAAAAGATTTAGTAAATGAGAATGTTTCTGACGAGATGTTTAAAAATGCTAAATTTACTTTTCCTTTCCAAACTCCAATGTCAAAAGAGGAGTATTATTATAGATCAATTTTTGAAAAACATTACCCATCCGAAACTTCTGCAATGACAGTTCCTTCAGTCCCCTCTGTGGCGTGTAGTACACCAACAGCTTTAGAGTGGGACAAGGCATTCAAAAACTTAAATGATCCATCTGGAAGATCTGTTTCTAATGTTCACAATGATTCTTATTGATTTATATTGTTTTTCCACTTAAAATTGTTGATAACTTAAGGCTATTCAACTCTGATAATTATTCATTTTACTTTGTTAATTAGTTATATTTGTTTTAACCAAAAATTAATAAAATATCTTAAAAATGAGCGAAGAAACAAATAAGAATCAGTATTCAGCTGACAGTATACAGGCTCTTGAGGGAATGGAGCATGTTAGAATGAGACCTTCAATGTATATTGGCGATGTAGGTTTCCGAGGTTTACATCATTTAGTTTATGAAGTTGTTGATAATTCGATTGATGAAGCAATGGCTGGTCATTGTGATGAAATTAATGTTTTTATTAATGAAGATAATTCTGTTTCTGTTGATGATAATGGTAGGGGAATTCCCGTTGATATGCATAAAAAAGAAGGTGTTTCTGCTCTTGAAGTAGTTATGACTAAAATTGGAGCAGGAGGTAAGTTTGATAAGGATTCTTATAAGGTTTCTGGTGGACTTCATGGAGTGGGAGTCTCTGTTGTTAATGCATTATCAGATCATTTAACAGCAAGAGTATTTAGAGATGGAAAGATTTGGATTCAGGAATATAGTAAAGGAAAAGCATTATATCCGGTCAAGCAGGATGGTACTACTTCAAAAAAAGGTACTGAAATTACATTTAGACCTGATAAATTAATTTTTAAAGAATCTCAAGAATATAGCTATGAAACTTTAGCTAACCGAATGAGAGAATTATCTTTTTTGAATAAAGGGATTACTATTTCACTCACCGACAAGCGAACTAAGGTTGATGGTGAATATGTCAAAGAAGTTTTTAAATCCGAAGAAGGTTTAAAAGAATTTATTAGATTTTTAGATGAAAACAGAGAGCCTTTGACCTCTGATGTTATTTCAATGGAGGGTGAAAAAAATGGTATTCCTGTCGAAGTAGCGATGATTTATAATACATCGTTTTCAGAGAATTTACATTCTTATGTTAATAATATTAATACTCATGAGGGTGGAACTCATTTAGCAGGTTTCAGAAGAGGTTTGACATCAACTTTAAAAAAGTATGCTGATTCATCTGGAATGTTAGATAAATTAAAGTTTGATGTTGCTGGTGATGATTTTAGAGAAGGTCTAACAGCGATAGTTTCAGTTAAAGTAGCTGAACCCCAATTTGAAGGTCAAACTAAAACTAAATTAGGAAATCGAGAGGTTAATTCTGCTGTTTCTCAGTCAGTTTCTGAAATGCTTGAGAACTATTTAGAAGAAAATCCTATGGACGCTAAAATTATTGTCCAAAAAGTTATCCTTGCAGCTCAAGCTAGACATGCAGCTAGTAAAGCCCGTGAAATGGTTCAAAGAAAAACTGTAATGAGTGGCGGAGGATTACCTGGAAAACTTTCAGATTGTTCAGAACAAAATCCAGAACTTTGTGAAGTTTTTTTAGTTGAGGGAGATTCTGCAGGAGGAACGGCTAAACAAGGAAGAGATAGAAATTTTCAAGCTATTTTACCATTAAGAGGTAAGATACTTAATGTAGAAAAAGCTATGCAGCATAAAGTTTTTGAAAATCAGGAAATAAGAAATATATATACAGCCCTTGGCGTTACAATTGGAACAGAGGAGGATAGTAAAGCTCTTAACTTAGAAAAATTAAGATATCACAAGGTTGTAATAATGTGTGATGCCGATGTAGATGGAAGTCATATTGCTACCCTAATACTAACTTTCTTTTTTAGATATATGAGAGAGCTTGTCGAAAACGGGAATATTTATATTGCNACACCCCCNTTATATCTTGTTAAGAAAGGTGCTAAGAAATTATATGCATGGAATGATGAGGAAAGAGATAAGATTATGGACGATTTTGGACAAGGAGTATCAATTCAAAGGTATAAAGGTTTAGGAGAAATGAATGCTATTCAGCTTTGGGATACTACAATGAATCCAGAGTTTAGAACTTTTAGAAAGGTGACAATCGATAATGCAGTTGAAGCAGATAGAGTGTTTTCTATGCTAATGGGTGATGAAGTTCCCCCAAGAAGAGAGTTTATTGAAAAAAATGCTACTTATGCTAATATTGATGTTTAATAAATAATTATTATATAAATGAAAGTAACTATTATAGGAGCAGGAAATGTAGGATCAACTTGTGCAGAGGTAATTGCTACTCAAGCTATTGCAAGTGAAGTTGTTCTTTTGGATATCAAAGAAGGGTTCGCTGAAGGCAAAGCATTAGATATGATGCAAACTTCAACAACTATAGGTTTTGGAACAAAAATAATTGGTACAACAGGAGATTATTCAAAAACATCTGACAGTGATGTAGTTGTTATTACATCCGGAATTCCTAGAAAACCTGGAATGACTAGAGAGGAGTTAATAGGTATAAATGCTGGAATAGTTAAAACAGTTTCTGAAAATGTTTTGAAACATTCACCAAACACGATTATTGTTGTCGTTTCTAATCCTATGGATACTATGACTTATCTAGCTCTAAAATCAACTGGACTAACCAAAAATAGAGTAATTGGTATGGGAGGTGCTTTAGACAGTTCTAGATTTAAAACATATCTTTCACAAGCACTTGATAGACCCGCAAATGATATTCATGGAATGGTAATTGGTGGTCACGGAGATACTACAATGATTCCATTAACAAGGTTAGCTACGTATAATGGTTTGCCTATTTCAGATTTAATTTCTGAAGAAGAATTAGGTAATGTTGCATCTAGTACTATGGTTGGGGGAGCAACACTTACAAAACTTTTAGGTACATCTGCGTGGTATGCACCTGGTGCTTCAGTTGCTTTTTTGGTGAAGTCAATTCTAAATGATGAAAAGAGAATTATTCCATGTTCAGTTTTTTTAGATGGAGAATATAATCAAGACGATATTTGTATTGGTGTTCCTTGTATAATTGGTAAAAATGGTTGTGAAAAAATTATAAATTTAAATTTAAATGATCAGGAAATGGTAAAATTTGCTGATAGTGCTTCGGCTGTTAGAAAAATGAATCTAGCCCTGTAGACTCGAGAAAGATATCCAAATACTTTGATGTTTGTACTTAGAATTGCTTTATCATCAAGTAAATCATATATTTGCTCGTTTTAAAAAAAGAACTCATAAATAAAATATTATGCATAATAATGGTCTAATAAAGTTTTTTGCTTTTTGTTTCACTTTAGTAAGTATATACCAAATTTCATTCACTTTTATAACATCAGGTATTGAAGACAATGCGTCTGAATATTCTATAAATTCTATTTCAAGTCAACNAGAAAATTTTGCTGATCTTAGAGAAGAAAAATATAATAATTATTTAGATTCTATTTCCGATGAATCTGTTTTAGGATTCACTACCTATAAAAGCGCAAAAAATAAAGAATTAAATAAAGGTCTAGATTTAAAGGGTGGTATTGATGTAACTCTTCAAGTTTCAGTTAAAGATATTTTAAAAGGTCTTTCTGAAAATTCTAAAGATCCTGTATTTAACAAAGCTTTAAATGATGCTGACATCTTACAAAAGGAATCTGATAAAAATTATGTTGAATCTTTCTTTGATGCTTTTGAAGAAGTTAGTGCTGATACTCCACTTGCATCACCTGATATTTTTGCAAATAGATCATTGAGTGACGAAATTAATTTTGAAATGACTAATTCTGAAGTTAAGCCAATTATTAGAAGAAAAATTGATGAATCAATTGTTTCGGCCTTTGAAGTTTTGAGAAAAAGAATAGATAAATTTGGTGTAACACAACCTAATATTCAACGTTTAGGTAACTCAGGTAGAATTAGAGTAGAATTGCCAGGAGCTAAGGATGTAAAGAGAGTTAAGAATCTGCTTCAAAGCACAGCTCAACTAGAGTTTTGGTATACTGAAAAAAATGATAAATTTTTACCCTTTTTATCTCAAGCTAATGAAGCTTTAAAAGGTATTTTAATTGATGATAATAAATCGGAAACAATCAAAGAAACATCTGAAATTGATGATTTATTAGCTGATGTTGAAGCTAATGACTCTATTAGCTCAAGTGGTAAAAATCCTCTTTTTGATTATTTAGTTGGTACTGGTTCTCAAGGAGGTCCCGTAATCGCTCAATTTTTAGCTAAGGATCAAAAGAAAATTGAAGATTATTTATCAATGCCTGAAATTAGAAAGTTACTACCCTCTGAAAAAAGATTTACTCGTTTTCTATTTGGAAAACCTGACTCATCTAATAATGTAGTTGACCTTTATGCTATACAATCTAACAGAGACAATAAGCCCCCCCTTAGCGGTAGTGTAGTTGTCGATGCAAGCCAATCTTATGATCAAGTTGGTGCTGCAGCTGTTTCAATGCAAATGAATGGTAAAGGAGCAAGAAAATGGGAAGAAATGACAGGAAATGCTTATAAAGAAAAAAGTAATATTGCAATTGTTTTAGATGATATAGTTTACTCTGCACCTGGAGTTTCAAGAGGTGCTATTTCTGGAGGAAGATCCGAAATATCAGGGCAATTTACTTTAAATGAAGCAATTGATTTAGCTAATGTACTTAGAGCCGGTAAATTACCAGCTTCTGCTGAAATTATTGAATCAGAGGT
>JGI24539J26755_10001423_pt1 | contig 11049 bp, 3 predicted proteins | sample NorSeaMetagenome_2_FD_26755 | JGI IMG/M metagenome (IMG submission 26755)
AATTCCGACCGTCTTATTTCACTTTGCTTCGCTCGCCACGAGCCCCACGCACAGCGTGCTCGGGCTACTGCTCACTCATTGCGGAGTGGGGTCGTTCGCTTCCGTGGCGGCGTAGTGCAAATCACCCACAGAACGCCGTTGCCGGCTTTTCTGCGTCATGTTGGGCGGCGGCGCTCCAGACGGTGCTGCACCAGGTCAAGTTCCCTTACTTCCCGCAGCAGCAGCTTTTGATGATGCTACTGCTCGTTGCCGCATTACAACCGCTGCCGCTGGGCCTGGCGCGACGCAATGGGAGACGCCGCGGAACAGCGTGCTTTCGAAGTCGCTGTTGTTTCTTGCATGGGTCACGCCTGCCGCTCCAGGTTGGATCACAGCCCCCGCACATGCCTTGCAGTGGGTTGCGCTCTGCGCGCTGAGTTCCAACGGGGACAGCGTCGTGGAAGGATTGTTTCGTGCTACCACAATTCTGGTTTCGGCGATGGGCGTTGCTGAGTGCTCTCGTGTCTTCGTGGTTTTGGGGCGCCTTGGTCTATTTGACAAGCCGTTCTCATCAAGGCGGAGTTTCTTGCTCGCATTGGCTTCACTGCGTGAGACTGCCGCTGTGAGAGACGCCCTGGTTCTCACTGCAGGGGGCATTGTGGACGGCGACCCACTCGACGTTCCTGCCTCCCCCGCAGTGCCTGCTGTTCCCTATCGTCCTGCGGTGGCAGCTCGCGCTCAGGTTCTGGGTGTGGCTCGTGTGCCAGCGGTGCCAGCGGTTTATGCTCGTGCTGCCACGTCTCGCTCCCCTGCCGTCGTTGCTGTGCCTGGCAGGCCTGCAGTGCCTGCCATTCGTGCGGTCCCGGCGTTGTTGGCCTCGCCTGCGATTCCTGGCGTGGCTGCCATTCCATTTGTGGCTGGCCAGGCTTTGCCAGCGGAGTTGCTCTTCCTCACGTTGGTTCCGTGGTTGTCGTTTGAGGACTCCAGCGCGCCCTTGCCGTTCGAGGTCCTTGCCGGCCTCCTGCTGTTGTTGGGTGAGAGTGGCACGCATGCTGTGCGTGCGAATTCCTCGTCGGATCTGCGCACCAGTGCTGAGTTGGTGCGGGGCGGACTTTGCACTTTCGTCCGTGCCGCCACTGCCTCCGATGCAATCCTGGCTCGGCACCTGCCGGCGTACATGACGGCCATGGTGTTGCCCGCCGCTTTCGTTGGCGCCGGGCTCTCCTCTGCCATGGTGTCTGATGAATTGCTGGATGCTATCATTTATGAGACGGGCACGGCTCCCGAGCGTGATGGTGTTGCTCGCCGTCGGATGCTTCATGCCGGCAGCGTGTTCCCCATACTCGGCTCCATTTTGGGTTTGTTCCGTCGCGCCAGCGAGGCTCATTCTCAGATCAAGCGGCTCCAGGGTCGCCTCACTCCTTCCTTCACCACGGGTGACATGCTCGATCAGTGGGCTGCGCTCGAGCCGCAGCTCTTGCTGCGTGCGCCGTTCATTACTCAATTGCTTGCAACTTGCTCTTGTGGTGTTGACCTCGTTGACGCTCTCGTTCTCGATGTCGAGTCTTCGGAGCCCGGCCCGAGCAAGGTCCACACCTGGGCCGGTGGCGATGAGGCTGGCGGCTCGGGTGGCACTTTGCGTGACGACGCGCTCCGCCGTGCCTTTCACCAGACTGAGTTTCGCCAAACAGTCGATGACGCGGCAGGGCTTGAGGGTGTGCCGCTCCTTGAGGCGGCCTTCTTGTCTCGATCGGTAATCGTCTCGCGGTATTTACACATGCCGGTTGCCTGGCTGCGCGATCGCCACCAGTTCTTTGGCCAGCTCGCTGGTTTCGCTTCGTACCGGGTCGCTTACTTCGCCCGTGCTCTCACGCTCGACCCGCTCACCGACACGGTGCCTGAGCTCTTGCAGAGCTATGAATGGTCGGACATCCAGTTCGATCTTTGGGCAGCGTCGCGCTTCGATCACATGGATCTTGTCAATGCGCCGGGCGGATACCTGGCGGTGAAAATGCTCGAGGATTGCTCCACGTATGCATCTGTGCCTTGCGAACTGCACTACCGTCTCGAGTCCGCTCTGCGTGGCGCTCGTGAGTTCTGGGTGAAGCTCTGCACTGCCGCTGGTTACCCCTCGGCCCCGACCACGGGTGTCACGATCGGCGCTTTCTTCGATGACCAGATCAGCTGGGTGGCGCAGGCGGATGGCTTGCCACCTCAGCAGAAGGAGGAGTGGCTTGCTTGGGGGGAGACGGAGTTCCTTGGCGCTCTTCGGCAGGCCGGCGTGCTACGTCGCGAACGGCTCACGGCTGCGGAGCCGGATCGCTCGTTCTTGGAAGGATTTCTTCCTTCCGACTTGCCTTTCTTCCAGCGTCGCGCTGCACGTCGCCGTGACTCGATCCATCTCGTGACGGTGCGTCGTGCATACCCCTCGCTTCTCCCGTCGACGCTTCTCACGATCCCAGGTCAGCAGGCTTACCTTCCAGCTAAGTCTGCCCCTTCGGTGGCGGGTGCCCTGGGCTCCACCTCGTCCTCACGGCCGGTCTCGTTCGCCGACGTCGATATCGACGGTGGGTCGCCGGCGTCCAAGCGTCCCAAGGCTGGCCCTGCTTCCGCTGGCCTCTACATGATGCTTGATCCGACGCATCTTTTCCTTGCCGGCTGGATCTACGATCTGGCCGCCATTGCGAAGTTTTCAAAGGTCAAGGTTGATGAGCGCTGCTGGTCGGTGCTGCTCTCGACCAAGACTAACCCGCTCCACCTGTGTCCGTCGCCTGCCCAGCATGGGGGTGCGTCTTCTAAGATGCATACCGCTCCTGCCGCGTTCGAGGCCGCAGGTCTCAGTGAAATCCATCGCCGCTTTGCCGTGCGTGCCAGTGTCGCCCAAGCCAAACGGGCGGGCTGGACGCCGCATGGGGGTCGGTCGGCATGAGGTCTGGATCCGCCTCTCCTGTCCGAAATGACGTTAAACTAGCCCACCATCCGCTGCCGGTGGCGCCTTTCCTACATTACCCCGCTGCTGCAGCTATTTCCATCGGCCTTCGCCGTCGGGATGGTAGCGGGTTCTGTGCTTGTGTGTGTGCTGCGTCCGATGTCACGGACGTGGTTGTGGATCGACATTCCTCTCGGGTTGGTAACCCATTTGATTTCAGACGAGGGCGGGGCACCCGGGCTGGTGCTGTTGCTGCCTTTGATGACCTACTGCGGCTTGCGGTGGCCGGGCTTATGTTTGCTGATGTTCGGGGTCTTGAGGCGTGGGCGGCGGGTGCTGGCTTCGACAGCTGCCTGCTGCTTCGGCTTCGTGCGTCTCGCGTCGACGACTCTCCGGAGGGCGCGTCTTCGGGGCGCTCTTGCGCTGGTGCCACTCGCTGTCTCTTGCAGTCCCTTGCTGAGCGGCATGGGGTGGAGCTCCATGCGTACTCGCGCACCTTTGATATCTTTGCCCTCGGCGCGTGGTTGATGGAGTGGGGGGCGTTCGTTCGCGCCGGTCATCGCCTCCGGCTTCTGTGTTGGTGCTGTGACTCCTCCCGTCCCTACATGCCGCTCTGCCATGGANCGGTTCTGTGTGGGGCGCTCTCCTGGNTGCTCTCTCTGGTGGAGCCTCACGTCAGCGCCGGTTCGTCGGCGCCCGTGCCCCCTCGCCCCATTCCGTCCCTTCACTCTGATCCGATCGGGCTCGGGGTTGCGGCGGTGCTCGGAGCGCGTTGCGCACTACCCACCGGGGGTGAGAGCTGGCATATCCTCCTCGTGCGCGAGCTCTTTGGCCCCGACGCTCGACTGTATGGCCTTCCTAAGGGTGATCGCATTCCGTCCGTTGATGCTTCACCGCGGGCTGCGTTGCTCCGTGAGATTGGCGAGGAGGCTGCGCCTGCCGTTGCGTCCATGGCTTCTGCCCGGCTCGCTGAGCCGCTCTTCGTCTTCCATGGCACGCCTGTCTGGTGGTGCCCGCTGCCTCGTGCGCTGCTCGACGTACCCTTCGCACCTGCTCAGGCTGTGCCCGAAACTGATTCCATGGGCTTCTTCGACCTTGCTGGGTTGGCGGCTATACATCAGCCGGGCGCGGATGGGCGTCAGCTACTGGCAGACAGTGCTGGCCTGCGGTGCCCGATCTCGCGCTTCACCTCGCGCGTGGCAGCTGCCCTGCTGCGCCTCATGCCTGAGCTGGTGGCCACTGATGCGTCGGGGTTCCTAGCGGCCTCGCCAGCGTCCGCTGCGCGCGGATCTCTCGAGCTGATGTGTGGAGACTGGCGCCAATCGGACATTCTCGCTATGTTCGGTTCGGTGGTTGGCCGTGAGCTTGCCTCCTTCTCTTGGCCGATTCGCACCCTGCCTGAGCTGCGGCGCTTGCTCTCGTGCGCCCACGCTGCACCGGTGGATCTCGTCATGTGTGAGTTCACTGGAGCGGTGCGTGAGGCGAACCACGCATTGCGCGGTGTTGTCACGCTCAGCGTCGATGTCCGCACTTCGCTCGTGCCGGGGGTGCATGCTTGCTGTGACCTCCTCGATGTACTTGGGCTTGACCACGGCTGGGTCGACGTCTATGGCTTCCCGCCATGTACCCACCAGACGCTCAGTGATCGCACCGCTGGCGCCTCGAAGCGGGTGGATGGACGCTCGTTCTGGGGCATCCTCTTCTTCATCCGCTGTTGGTGTGTGCCTTGTCGTACTCTGTTTCTGGAGCAGCCAGATACCATCATTCATGACTTCTACCTGGCCCCGTCTCAGCGCTTCCGTGCCAGCGAGACGGGCGACCTTGATGGTAAGGTGGTGTGTGCGTTCACTCGTGGCCGTGGCCTCGTGGAGCTGTCCTCCGATCTTGCATCGCTTCCTGGCTCGATGGCCAGCCCTCGCTCGGGCACCAAACGCCGCTGGGACTTCGTTAGTTCCGACGATCGTGATCGGTATCGCAGCTCCTGGGCGCGCTTGCCTCGCCTGGTTGCCGCGGTAGTGTCAGCGCCGCGGGCGCCGGCTCAACCTTGTCCTGACTGGGTGGTGGAGCGTGAGCGCTTCGCCGTCGCATGGTTCGCTCGCTATCCGGTCCCGTCTGACTATCAGCACTCGGATGGTCGGCCGGTCGGCGAGCAGGCGCGCGCGTATCAGCGTGCTCGAGGCCGGGGCGACGGGCGCGCGGTTGAAGGGGTGGTTCCGATCAGCCACTGCGAGCAGTTGCCGTTGGCGGTGGTGAGCTCCGACGCTCCTGGCGGCTTCCAGTCGGATGCGCTCACCCGTCGCGCGATTCCAGTTGCAGATCTTGCGCTGCACGGTGTGATGCTCGCTGTCGTGGCGATGCTTGCTACGCCACTCATCTTCGCCTCCACCAGTGGGGTCGCTGTCATCGGTGCGGTTTTCGACGCTCCGGCCACGCGGGCGTCTTCGCTTGCGGTGGGCATGGCCTGGGCCGTTTCGTACGCGCCGTCGCTCGCGCAGGGCACCTTCCTTGTGGGTCGGTATGCTGATGGCCCTGATCTGGCTGTGCTCCCGCTCCGGGACGTGCCTGCTGGCGGCGCCATTGCGCGCACTCCGGCAGCTCGTCGGCGCCTCCTCTCCGTTGGGGTCGCATTTGCTTGGTGTGCGTTCGTGGCCTTGGCTGCCACTCCCATCGCCTCCTCCTGCGGCCATGCGCTCAGTGCCGTGCTTGCACTCCGCGCGCCTGAAGCGCACGATGAGCTCTCCTCGGTGAGGCTCTCTCATCCAGACTGGGGTGACATCCTGCGTGGTGTCACTGCTGCGGCAGCGCTCGTGGACCGGCCGCTCTCGCTGCATTACGGACCCATAGCTGGCACTGCTGTGCTCGCGCGAGATGCTCTCCACCGACAGTGGCTCATCACGGCGCTACTCGCGGATCGGTCTGTCCACCGTGCCGAACTGGCGCTGTGGGCTAGCCAGAGCCGTCCTCCCGAGCTCAGCGACCTCCAGGCGGATCTGCTTCGGGCTGTGCCGCTGTTCGATGACGAGCGCTACGACTCGCTTGCGTACTCGGTGCTGCCTACGGTACCGGTTCTCCCTTGGCAGCCTCGGATGCCTGCTCAGTCGCAGCCCATCCCCTCTCGGTGCCCTCGCTCGGTCTTTGACCTCATGCCGAACGTCACTCAGCGCCGCGTTCGTACGTGGCTGCAGTGGCAGCTTGAGGATCTTGTCTGCATCCGTGACCATGGCGAATGGTGCGAGCGCTCTCGCCCTCGGGCGATGGCGGTCGGGCAGTGCGAGCTTTACGACTGGGCACGCGGTCGGGTCTGGGACTTCCGGGGGTCGCCGGCCGCTTGCGGCGTGCCGCTTGACACGCAAGCGCCGATCGTCTCTCATCTCAATCTTGACTCTTTGCTCGCCGCCCTTTCAGATTACCCCAATCGGCGGCTCGTCAGCTTTCTATCCGAGGGGGTTCGCCCCTTGGCTGACGTCGAGCTTCAGGGTGTGTTTGTGCCGCACCTCACCTCCCTCGCGGTGGGCGTGCATCAGGTTGGCCGCGAATTGCGGCGGCTCGCCAATCTCTCCTGGTACACCAAGTCGGCGAACATTCCCTTCTGGCCGATCTACTTCAACGCTCAAGGCTCGCAAGCGCGCAAACTTGAGGTTGATCGCCCGCGGCGCACCACCGAGGGCGGCGGCCCCCGCAACGTCGTGCGAGATCGATGCGGCGTCGTAGCATGGTCGCTCAACGACGCGTCTCGTCAGTACCACATGCCTGTCCATTTCGTCGCCGACCGACGGCCGGAGATGCTCATCTGGCTCGAGGAGCGCGGCCTGCCTGCTGATGCCGCTGCCGAGGCGCTCGTTGCCCGGCTCGGTTCGAAATGGCACCGGCAGGTAATGCCGTCCCTTCGTATGGTCATGTTGGACATCTTGGTGGCACAGCGCGCGGCCCGCGTCATGGGTGAGCCCTTCTACTTGTTCGGCGATGATTTCAAAGACTTCTTCAATCAATTACCTCTGGCTCCGGAAGATCTTTGGAAGCATAACATCGCCTACTTGGCCGAAGATGGCGACTTCGATGGCGCTGCGGCTTTCACGCACGAGGGCGCGGGCATGGTGTTCGTCGTCGAGCTGCGCATGGGGTTCGGGATCCATCCCAACTCCATCATCGCGCAAGACTTCAGCGAAGCGTTGAACTACCTGTTCCGCCGCGAGATGGACCGCGTGGAGGACCCTCTCCTCCTCGCCGACGGGCGCCCGTCGGTGCAGGCGTGGCTGGCCGCGCGCCGTCTCGTTGAGGAGCGCGTTGGCGGGCACCAGCGTCGGCTGTACTTCATTCACACCTTCTGTGATGATAACATCATTGGCGTGGTGGGCGTCGCTCGCGCTGTGCGCGCCGTTCGCGTCTGGCGCGAGCTCGTGAGCTCTCTGCGCCTCATTGTGGCCATCCCGGCTAAGCGCCAGATCGGCACCTGGATGGTGTGGCTCGGTGCGGTCGTCTTTGGAGGTCTTGGCTTGGTTGTGATCACCAAGGCCAAGGTCCTGCGCTCCGTTGCGGGCATCGAGATGGCCATGCGCGGCGAGCTCGACTTCGACGACTACCGTGCTCTCATGGGCCTGCTCGAGCATCTGCGGTGCATCAACTGCGCGCCTCGGAGAGTGATGCACGGCCTCTATCGGCCACATGGTGCTGATGGTGAGAGTCGTGACGGGCCTCAGACGCGTGTCACCTGCGACCTCTTCATGCTGTCGCAGCTTGACGCGTGGCTCTCGCTGGCTGCGGACACCTCGGGTGTGGCAGTCACGGCAGCGCTCCGGCGCGGCAGCCTGCGAGACGTCGTCCGCTGCTTCTACGAGGCAGCCTCCGACGCTGCCACCGACTCGGTTCCGCCCGGCTTGGGTGGCTTCATGCACGGCATGTACTGGCAGCTCACTCTCACCACCGAGCACCTGCGCTGGCTCCACGTCACCGTGCTGGAGATGTTGGCGACAGGGTTCAGCGCGATTATCTTCGACTCACACGTCCCTGGCGACGCTCGGCTCGCACTGCATAGCGACTCGGCGCCAGCCGTCTACTCGCTCACCCGCGACAGCGAGCGCAGCCCCGGGCTCCAGTCGGCCCACCACGCGCTGTTGGGCTCGCACCTGTTCCAGCTCGCCGCGGAGAGCGCCGTGCTTGGCGCGCTCTCAGGGGTGGGCAACATCGCGGGCGACGCGGTTAGCCGCTCCCTCTGGGATCTCCTCTTCTCGCTCTGTCGGCAGATTCGAGTCGTGCCGCTGCGCTTGGAGGTGCCGCCCGAATGTCATCGAGTTCTCGCAGAGGTGCTTGAGCGTGCTGAAGCTCGAGGCGTTGTCGTCGAGGCCTCTCCTTACGTGTCGCGCCCGCCTGCGTTGCCTTGCGGATCGGCGCGGTTCATGTCGGAGGTCGAGCGCATGCTTGGCCGAGCAGTTACCGCCACCGAGGACGGTGATGCGGTTAGTGCGTTGGCCCGCGCTCTCGCTGCCGTTCGAGATGCGCCGAGCGCATCGGTGCCGCCGACTATCCACCGTTCGACTGCGGCGCCGCTGCCCTGCCGCTCCGTGGCTCGCTCCACCCTTGCCTCGGCTCTCCTCCGCACTTCCACGAGTGCACGCGAACCGCTCGTCGCCGTCGGCACTGTGGCCTCGAATCCCCGCTCTCGCCTCTCCTCCGCGCTTGCTCGCGAACCCATCGCCGAGCGGGCGACGCACGCGCCGCACATACCTTCGGAGCGCCCGCGCTCGGTGCGCGTCCGTGCTGGGCCAGTCGTGCTGCCTGGCGTACCGGAAGGGGTGCGAGTGCGCGGCGTGTCTGCTCGCTTCTTGGCACTCGATGGCCTCACTGAGCGACGCGCCGTCGAGATGTCCCCTGCTGCCGACGCGACGCAGCTGCGCGGCATCATGGCAATCATCCGCCAGTCCGACGAAGTCGCCGAGTTCGGAGCTGCTTGGGGCAGCCTCGATAAAGAGGACCATGCTTGGGACTACTGGACTCGTTACTCGGCGCTCTGCGGCCTCGATCCGCTCATCGACCCAGAGGATGCGCGGCGGCGCCCGCAGGTCGTGTCCCAGAGGCTCGCCTCGTACATGCTGTGGGTTTACCCGCAGCTGAAAGGCAAAGGGACCGTTGAGGCGAAACCGCGCTCAGCACACGACTACCCGCTTGCGCTCATCCGTACGTTCAAGCGCCGCCACATTGCTATGCCGCCGCCCAAGTCGTTCGAACAGGAGTTGCACGGCTTGCTGCGCGCCTACCTTCGCGTGCACGGCGTCTTAAAGTCTGCGCCGAAGCGGCGCAACCCCATGCTGCGAGAGATGTGGCATCAGATTGAAGCGCTCGGCGAGGGGCGCACCCTCGCCGGGCGTGCGTGTTGGAGTCCTGCCACGCGCCACCTCGATCGCACCGTGCTTCGCTTGGGGCGCGTCCTCTGGCGCTGCGGGCACCGTCTCGGCGAGATCTGCTCCTCGGCCGACGGATCCATCTCCTACTTGACACGTTCGTCGATCACTTTCCGTATCTCCGGCCTGCCTCTCGTTGATCCGAGCCCTGCGCAGCTCAAGCGCATGGGGCCCGGCGACCACATTGAGTTGGCGGCCACCGTGTCTAAACCCGATCAGTTCGGGGAGGAGCACGCTCCCTTTTGCGCCATTCTCCCTTACGATGGCTCGCCGACGTCGGCGGCGGCGAGCATCGTAGCCATCGAGTTGGAGCGCCCATGCCGCGGTGAGGACCGCTTGCGCACACCTCTCTTTGCAAACGAAGGTGGTGCGCCGTACTCCTACACGGTCCTGACCACGGCCCTCTTCCATGTGCTGCGCGCGCTGTTCGGTGAGGCGGTCGCTCGCACGCTGTCTTGGCACTCTATTCGTATTGGTCTCGCCTGCGCGCTGCACGCTGCTGGGTGCCCTGACTCGGTCATACAGCTCATTTGTCGATGGGCCAGTGTCGAGTCCCTCAAAGAGTATCGCCGTGTGTCCAACACGTCCAACATCTACTGGACCGACCGTGCGGCGGTCGCGCGATTCGATGCCTCGCAGGCTGCTAACATCCCCGCGTTGGATGGATCTACGGCCTTCGGCGCTCTTCAGGCCACGGCCGCCGAGACGGCGCGCATGCACCTTGTCGCTGCCGTTGGCGACGATGGGGGACGGGCACCGGCTCGTGCACCACCGCGAGTGGGGCCCGTGCCGCGCGGCGCCGCTGCACCGACGGCCTTTGCCCTGCTGCGTGACGTGGCGATCTCGAGCTTGCAGCCTGGGGACCACGTCATGGTCCCCAGGGCAGTCTACCCCGCCGAGGCCTGCACAGAGTTTGATGGCGCTGGATGGCGCACCTGCGTCATCTCGGTGCAGGGCGCAGTGCTTCGACTGCGCTTCACTCATGCGCTTACACCGGCGGGGCGGCCGTTCGCACCGGTCCAGCTGAACTCGGTGTTAGCCGCCCTCGTCCCTTCGTCCTAGCTGGCGCTCTTCACGAGTGGCCAGCTATCTTCATTTCAGCCGCGGCGCGTCTCATGCGCGGCGTGGTATGCCGCCTCCTCATGAGGCGGTTTCCTCTACACCGACTCCGAGCTCGCAGCTCGGAGGCGGCTCTGTGATACGCTTCGCTGCTATCATTCAGAGGCTCCCAGATTTCATGTCTGAGAGTTGTGTTCTGGGTTGGTTTGCCTATCCTACATTCGGGGAGAGGCAAAGCGCCAACGCGTGCCAGAACCGTGATAGTCATCCCTTCAAATCACCAGACCTGCATACAGGTATGAGTCGTCAACGCAATGCGATTCATTCGCCCGTTGATGGCTCCTTCTGTGGTGATTTGCCCGCCCGCCGTCCCTGTTTCTCCCAAGTGCACTTTGTGTGCTTGGGGGTGGGGTGGTTTCCTTCTTGCCTTTCGACCCCTCGCCCCAGTCTCTGCTGTCGCTCCCGGTCTCCTGCTCTCGCCTTCATCCTCTCTCGCTGCCTCAGTCTCGGCTGTAGCTATCCGCCCATTCGTTCTGCCTCATCTCCTTTCTTCCGGCCCGCCTTTGCGTCCTAGGGAGTAGTTCCCCTTCGGTGATAGGGCCCGGTGGGGTATGCTCATGGCATCTGCCATGCAGCCAGGGTACAGTAGGTCGTGCCCTAGCCTACTCTCTTCAATTATCTTTCCTC
>JGI24539J26755_10001425_pt1 | contig 11045 bp, 12 predicted proteins | sample NorSeaMetagenome_2_FD_26755 | JGI IMG/M metagenome (IMG submission 26755)
CCTAGGATATTAAATCGACCCTAGGGAGACAAACTTTAATGGAACCGTTATGAAACTGTTTGATTCAGCTTTTGGAATTCATGAGCGCGCTTTAACGTTGCGTAGTCAGCGTATGGAGATTCTATCTCGCAATATTGCTAACGCTGATACGCCCAACTTCAAGGCACAAGATATTGATTTCAAAGCATCACTTAGTAGTGTACAGGCGAGTGGTTCCCTTNCAGTGACAAATCCTGGGCACAGGCAAGCAAGCAACTATACCGGTGGCGGGAGTTTAATTTATACCGTCCCACTAAACTCATCTGCTGATGGCAACACAGTGGAGTTATCGGTTGAGCAGGCAAAGTACGGTAAAGCCGCAGCTCAGTACCAAGCAACACTGAGATTTCTTGAGGGCGATATTAGCGCNGTAAGAAAAGTNTTGAGAGGAGACTAAACACAATGTCAATGGACAATATATTTGGAATTGCCGGATCTGCATTAAATGCACAGATGGTACGAATGAACATAAGTGCGTCAAACATGGCGAATGCTGGCTCCACTGCCAGTAGCGAGGCAGACGCTTATAAAGCAAAAAGGCCGGTTTTTGAAGCGTTGTTATCTGAGCAGCAAGCTAATATGGGTCAAAATAACCTTGGGGGTGTCAAAGTCGTCGGACTTGCGGACGATCAGACCGCCCATGGGCAAATCCACGATCCAGGTAACCCCAATGCAGACGCAAACGGCATCGTATACCTTTCTAATGTCAATGAAACTGGAGAGATGGTCGAATTAATGGCAGCAGCCCGCAGCTACCAAAATAACGTTGAGGTGATTAATACCGCCCGCCAGCTAATGATGCGAACCCTCGATATAACCAAGGCTTAAGGAGAAAACTCATGATTGATTCAACGATTAGTTCGTCCTTTTTAACAACCTCGCAATACACGGCACAGCAGAGCGCGGCCACCGCTGAGGAAGACGAATTAGGGCGTGACGCTTTTCTCCAGCTGTTAACAACACAGCTAACTAACCAAGACCCTTTGAACCCAATGGAAAACGAAGCTTTTGTTGCGCAGCTAGCGCAGTTTTCCTCGCTCGAAGCTAATATAGGAATGCAGTCGTCACTGGAAGATATGGCCGCGGGTATGCGGCAAGATCAGATGATGGCCGGAGCGAGCCTAGTCGGTAAAAAAGTAGCGGTAGAGGGNGGCTTGTTTCAGGGCGGCAATGGCGCCACCACTAATGGGACTGTTAACTTAGAGAGTGGTGCGGATGCAGTTATCGTGAATATTTACGACCGTAGTACCGGCGATCTAGTATTTAGTGAAACTCGCGGCAGTCAAATGCCTGGCGATCTAGACGTTAGCTGGGAAGGCGTCTCTAATGCAGGGAATATAGCACCCTCAGGCAATTACCTTATGTCGGTAAGCGCTGTTCTTAATGGCCAGCAGCAGCCAGTACCGGTGTCCACGTTTTCCCCGGTTAAAAGTGTCAAATGGGATCCCAGTACACAGCAATTATCTTTAGAAATCGGCGACGGGAATTTTGTTCCGTTGTCTTCAGTCGAGCGCATTGGCGCATAACAACAACTTTTTAAGGAAGTAAAANCTATGTCTTTTTATACATCTTTAACAGGCTTAAATGCAGCACAAACTGAGCTATCAGTGACNTCTAACAACATTGCTAACTCTAGTACTACGAGTTTCAANCGCTCTGATGCAGAGTTTGGTGATATTTTTGCGTCATCCACCTTACAGCGTTCTGCCAGCGGAGTTGGCAGCGGTACCGTACTCTTAGGAATAAATCAGCAATTTAGCCAAGGTAACATCGAATCTTCTTCTAATGCTCTTGATTTAGCAGTTACTGGGGATGGGTTTTTCCCAATTAAAACAAGTGATGGTAGCGAGNTATTTACCCGTAATGGTGGGTTTATGCTCAATGACAGTAATTTGTTAGTTAATAGCGAAGGCCATACTTTGCAGGTGCACCCACTAGATGCAGCCACAAACGTGAGCAACTTCAATCAAGCGACAATTGGCCTCGAAGTGAAACGTGATTTACCTGCGACCCCTACCACCACCGTGGGTTTAGATATAAAACTTCCAATGGCCGGTACTACCACTGGAGGTGGAGCTGCAATTGATATTACAGACAGTACGACATACAACGAAACACAAACATTCTCTTTATATGATGATGCCGGAGAGCCCTACACGGCGACTGTCTACTACCAGAAAACTGCCGATGATACAGATGATGGATTGGGTAATATTCAAGACCTTTGGACGGCTGATATTTATATTGGTGATGCCACAGCTCCAGCAGCAACTACAAATATTGTATTTAACAGTGCTTCAGGAGCCCTTGAGACACCCTTAGCGGATTTAACACTTGCTCCATCAGTCCTAGACTCTCGGTCTAACCCTATTACTTTAAGTATGACTACGGCAAGCCATGGTAAGGGCTTCCAGGTTGTAAGCCAGGACCAAAATGGTTTGGCCGGCGGTTCATTGGTTAATGTGGATGTTGGTAGTGATGGACTGGTGACATCCACCTATTCTAACGGTCAGCAATTAGCTGCTGGAAGAATAAATTTAGCTAACTTTAGCTCCCCCGAAGGTTTACGCCAAGACGGTGGAACTAAATATTCAGTGACAGTTTCTTCTGGTGAGGTTTCCTACGGCGAAGCTGGCTCGGCAGGGTTTGGGACAATTCGTTCAGGTGCGCTAGAGCGCTCTAATGTTGATTTGACCTCAGAACTTATTGATTTGATTAGCGCCCAGCGAAATTTCCAAGCCAACGCAAAAGCGATTGAAACCAGTTCAACCTTGACCTCAACCATATTAATATGCGCGGATAACGGAAGAAATTAGGAGCATCGCATGGACAAATTAGCATTCACAGCACTGGCATCTATTAATAATCAGGCGAACATGCGTACTCAGATTACTAACAGTTTAGCCAATGTATCGACCGTAGGTTTTAAAGATACTTTTTCGTTAGCGGAACAGTCTAACCAAATTAAAGGCGAAGGGATGAATACCCGAGTACTGCCCGGCATGGCAAAGCAGGAGGTTATTAATCTTAGTCCAGGGGCCCTTAATATGACAGGCAACGTAATGGACGTCGCCATGAAGGATAAGACTGTCCTAGGTATTCAGGCCGACAATGGAGAGATTGGATTCACTCGGCGAGGAGACTTACGAGTATCAGCGTCGGGGCTTATAGAAAATGCAGCGGGCCAGCTTATCTTAGGTGAAAAAGGACCAATAAGTGTGCCACAAGGGCAGCTTGTCAGCATTGGTCAAGACGGCACCGTGATGGGTAAATCGCCTACGCAAGTAGGNGCAATACCCATGAACCTAGGNCAGTTGATGCTCCGCGATGCGAGTGAAATGCCATTGACGCGAAGAACTGATGGTTTGTTTCAACCCCTAACCAATGAGTTTCAAGGGAAAGATTTTCCAACGGGTCCCAATCCAGTTTCTTTGGTGTCTGGAACGCTAGAGGGTAGCAATGTAAACCCTGTGGAGGCCATGATAAAGATGATGGATATTAGCCGNACCTTTGAATCAAAAATTAAAACNATTTCAGAAATAAAGTCAGTTGATGAGTCTGGTGCNTCAATGATGAGATTGCCACAATAATAAGATAACCCAGCGACAGACGGAAAAGGAAAAGAATTATGGATGCTTCACTTTGGATTGCAAAGACCGGACTAACCGCTCAGCAAACGCGAATGCAGGTTATTTCTAACAACTTAGCTAACGTAAACACCACCGGCTTTAAAAAAGACCGGGCGGTTTTTGAAGACCTGCTTTATCAAAATATTGTTCCAGCAGGCGGTCAAACCGATGCTCAGTCCCAGGCTCCGACGGGGCTAATGTTGGGAACGGGAACTCGTGTTTTAGCCACTGAAAAGTTACATGGCCAAGGGAACGCTATCAATACCGAAAACGCATTAGATTTGGCTATCACTGGCGAAGGATTTTTATCAGTGAGCCAACCTGATGGCACCATCGCCTATACGCGGGATGGCTCTTTNAAATTGTCAGCCACAGGNCAGCTTGTGACGTCAGGTGGACAAACTATACAGCCAGCGATAACTATTCCACAAAATGCGGAAAGTATCACTATTGGCCGNAATGGCATTGTCACTGCGGAGCTTTCTAATGGTGGNGGATCATCGCAGGTCGGACAGATTAATTTGTCATTGTTTGTTAATAACGCAGGTCTTAANCCAATTGGACGGAACCTCTATGCGTCAACCGATGCAAGTGGCACCCCCATCAATGGTCTGCCAGGAGAGAATGGCGCNGGGATATTGATACAAGGATCTCTTGANGCATCCAACGTTAATGTGGTTGAAGAAATGGTCAATATGATTGAGACCCAGCGCGCTTACGAGGTTAACTCAAAGGCCATCTCTGCAGCGGATGGTATGTTGCGGTTTTTGAATAATAACTTATAGAGCGTAAAAATTATGTCACTTAGAGCACTAATAATATCTTTCTTGTTAATCATTTTGAGCGCTTGCGTCAGTCAGCCTCAAATGGAGCCAACTGCTGATTTTTCGCCTATACAGCCTATGCCCAAACAAAAGCCAATCCAGGTAACAGGATCAATTTTTGCCAATGGACAAGATTTGTTCGGTGACTTACGCAGCTACCAGGCCGCAAAGATTCAGGTAGGCGATCTTATTACCGTTCTGCTTAATGAAACAACTCAGGCATCTCGAACATCTGCGCTTTCTACCAGTCGAGCCACTGCAAACGATGTGATTGGAGTCAATCAAAAAGATTCGATCATTGCAAAGATTGGATTTGGATCAGGGTTTTTTAATGGCGCAGAAACCGATGGCTCAAACATTTCTAGTGATGGATCTGGCACAGCGGGTCAGGCAGCGACTTTAACAGGCTCAATCTCAGCAATGGTTGTAGAGGTTCTAGCCAACGGCAACTTAGTAATAGTGGGTGAGAAACAACTAGCTCTAACGGAAGGCAGCGAGTTTATTCAGGTGAAGGGAATTATTCGGCCGGCGGATATACAGCCGGATAATACCGTACTGTCACAGCGTATCGCCCATGCTCAAATTTCGTATCGCGGTACAGGCGATTTAGCCGCAGCATCTAGGCCCTCTTGGGGTACTGGGTTGCTTTATAAGTTTTGGCCATTTTAAACAAGCTTAAGGAGCTCGTGTAATGTCGACATTTAAAATAATTTTCTTCGCTTTAATGTTAATGGCTAGTTTTTCCTCCACCGCCGATCGGATAAAAGATTTCACTGACGTAGCGGGGGTACGATCCAATAAATTAATTGGCTTTGGACTAGTCGTTGGTCTTCAAGGAACAGGCGATGGAAAGGATCTGCCTATTACGGCACAAGCATTAAAAACCACCTTGTCAGGTCTGGGTGTGAGCGTAGATGGCCCAGTAAGCGATTTTGATTTAGGGGATCAGCTTGCCGCGTTAGCGGCACAAAACGCCACTAAAGAGCTAAAGGTGGACAATGTTGCTTCGGTCATGGTCACTGCTGAGTTGCCACCATTTGCAAAGCCAGGTCAGCGTGTTGACATTAATGTTGCAGCCATTGGCGTAGCAGAGTCGTTGCGCGGTGGGACGTTGATCATGACACAACTAAGAGGTGTAGATGGGCAGACCTATGCTATTGCTCAAGGCCCGTTAGGTATCGTCGGTGTTACGGCTGAGGGCGCAGGCAGCAGCGTTCAGGTCGGTATTCCTACCTCCGCACGTATCCCAAATGGTGCGACAGTCGAGCGGTTGGTGCCAACCCCTTTTGATAAAGCCGATCATATTGTTCTGAATATACGCGAAGCTGATTTTTCAACGGCTTATGCGCTAACGGAAGCTGTTAATAAAGCATTTGGGGATGGAACCGCGCAAGCCCTTGATAGTGTGTCGGTAGCAATCCAAGCCCCTAAAGACATGTCTCAGCGAGTGGCATTCTTAAGCATGATTGAAAACCTTGATGTAGAAATGGGTGAGGCTCCAGCAAGAGTGGTTATTAACTCTAGAACGGGGACAGCGGTGATCAATCGTAATGTTAGGGTCACCGCGGTCGCGGTAACTCACGGCAGCATTTCGGTCAGAATATCCGCAACCAATGAAGTCAGTCAGCCCACCCCATTTAGTCAAGGCGAAACAACAGATATTCAAAATACTGAAATTATGATCAGTGAAGAAACCAATCCTATGTTTTTGTTTCAACCGGGAGTAGATCTGCGGGAAATTGTTGATGCTGTTAATCAGGTTGGCGCGAGCCCCTCTTCTTTGATTGCTATTTTGGAAGCTTTAAAGAGTTCGGGTAGTTTGCGCGCAGAATTAGTGGTGATCTAGATGCAAGATATTCAAATGTCAGCAAAAACACACCTCGACTTCGCTGGATTAGGCGAGCTAAAAGCGCGAGCAAGACTCGATCAGAAAGATGCTGCGCAAGAGGTTGGTCGTCAATTTGAAGCGATGTTCATTCAGATGATTTTTAAATCCATGCGGCAAGCAAATGAGCCTCTAAAAGGTGATCTTATGCAGTCCAGTGGAGGAGACTCTTTTGAGCAAATGTATCATCAAGAGCTTTCGCAAACTATGTCGCAAACCGGTCTTTTCGGGTTGGGCGATTGGTTGAGCAATCAGGTAGTGGGGCCTACTAATGTCGCCAAGGCTGTAAAGGCTTATGAGCAGGGCGAATTTGCCATGCCTGCAAGAGAAGCGGCGCCAATGCCTCTGAATACTATGGCAATTAGACAACTAAAGGGCCAATCAGATGGTTGATCTTCTTACTATTGGAGCCAGTGCCTCTCAGCTGTACAAGTCAGCGCTGACTACCGTGGGCAACAACATCGCAAACCTTCATACTGATGGATATAGTCGTCAGAGTGTGGAGACTTCTGAGAACATTCCGGACCAACTGGGTACTAGTTTTATCGGAACGGGCGCTAATCTAGATGGAGTAATTCGCTCATTCAGCAATTTTACTGAGAACAATTTGCGGCAGAGCAATAGCGAGCTTTCTACACAGAGCCAGTTGATCACCTATGCCGACCGAATTGTTGACATCATGGGTTCTGAATCTGCAGGTTTATCAGGGGCGCTAGACAAATTTTTTATGGCGGCGGGAGACCTCAGTACAGATCCCGCTTCTGGGATATTGCGTGATACCTTTCTTACCGAGTCCGGCAGCGTTGCTGTTAGATTTAACGAGTTAGCAGGGCAATTAAGTGATATAGAACAGCAAACACAGTCAGAAATTAATTTAAACGTACAAAATCTCAATAATCTGACACAACAGTTGCAGTCGATTAATCAGCAATTGGATAAAAATATCCTCTTAAAAAACCAACCTTCTATGCTTTTAGATTCAAGAGATAAAGTACTCTTGGAGCTTGCAGATATAGCTAAAATTCATNTTAGTGAGCGCGCATCCGGCGCAGTTGATGTTCGATTGGACAGCAGCGTTGGCTCTATAGTCGTCGATGGTAATGCGGCAAATAGGTTCAGCACTGTTTTTGACCCGACACAGCCCGGAAAAGTAGAGATTGTTGCGGCCTATGGTTCAGGTCGTGCAAGCAGCTCTGTTACTGGTGGCGCGCTTGGAGGATTACTCAACTTTCGTAGTCAAGTCCTAGCACCCGCTATTGACAGTTTTGATGATCTAGCCAGCACCTTTGCCACAGAAGTTAATGCTATCCAGACCACAGGGGTAGACCTCAATGGTGACAGAGGGACAGCATTATTTGCGATTGATGCAGCGCTTGGTGGGGCGGCAGGTATTAGTCTTTTACACACCGATAGTAACAAAATTGCAGCCGCAGGCTTGTTGCGTGTGGCGCCTAATTCGACAAATCAAGGAGATATGGAACTTGAGGTCGAATCGATCGCCGCGGGCGCGACCCCTGGAACGTTTACTCTCACGTACACCACAGCCAGTGGATATACAATAGCTGGGGACCCCTATACACCAGCGGCAGATGGAACAATTACTTATGCGGGAGTTACCCTTAGCCTCAGTGGAACACCAGGGAACGGTGACAGTTTAGCGGTTGTTCTTAATGCGGATAGTGCTGGCGATAATCGCAATATGTTGTTAATGGCGCGACTGCAAACTAAAGATGTGATGTTGGGCGGAGGCTCCATTAATCAGGGATACACCGACATTGTTACAACAATAGGAAGCCAAGCGACCTTAGCAAAAATGTCGAGAGAAGCGTTACAGGTTATCTATGATCAATCCGTTGCAGCGAAAGACAGGATATCGGGTGTTAACCTCGATGAAGAAGCGGCCGATCTTATTAAATTCCAGCAAGCATTTCAGGCATCTGCACAGATCATTCAAGTGTCTCAGAAATTATTTGACTCTATTTTAGCCGTCCGTTAACGAGCGCTTAGATGAATACTAAATACTCAAAACAAGATGCTTGCAGATTCAATACTAAAGTTTATAAGAGTTGTGTCGATCATCTATGTAGGTCAATTTATTTAGGCGTTTCTCTGCCTTACAGAAGCGCGATAAGAGCGGCTCATCAATACGGAAATTACACCCATTTATTAAATCGGTGTGGGTTAAGAGCATAACAAATGAGAATATCCAACCAACAATTATTTAGCCAAGCCGTTAATCAAATGACACGGCAGCAGACTAAAATTGCCGATCTTCAAGCACAAATTGGTGAAGGTAAACAGTCTGTAAAGCCCAGTGACAATGCTGAAAAATCAGCTGTTATCCAACGTTTGAATAGTGCCCTCAGTCGCCAAGATGTTTACGAATCAACACTAGATAGTCTCTCTAATCGATTAGATATTGAAGAGTCCACGGTTCTTTCAAGTGCCGACATATTACAGCGTATAAAAGAGCTGGCTTTGCTCAGTAATGATGGATCTACCGCAGCGTTTGATAAATCTGCAATCGCTACCGAGGTAGCAACACTGCGCGAAGAACTTTTGTCACAGGCCAATCAGCAAGATATAAACGGCAACTACATTTTTTCTGGATCTAACGTTAAAGGTGCGTCCTTTACCGAAGACAACACTGGGATTGTCAGCTACACAGGGAACCAGCAACACATTGCTGTGGACATATCTGAGCACAGACGCATCGATGTTAATCGTCCCGGTAGTGATGTGTTTACATCAGTTGACCGGGCGGGCACTAGTATAGGGTTCTTTCAAGTCATTGATGATTTTGTGGCGGCATTAAACAGTGATAACAGTGCGGGAATTGAGCAGGCACTGGCAGAGGTAGGCATATTAAGCGATGACATGGCAGGAGCGATTACCAACATTGGTGCTCGAATGGGCGTCGTAGAGTCTCATAGATCTACATTAGGAGAGGTTAAGCTTCGTTATGAAACATTATTATCGGCTGAAGAAACGCTTGATTACACAACTGCTATCACCGAAATGTCAGCACAAATGTTATCGCTTGAGGCGGCTCAGGCAAGCTTCGCACAAATTTCGCAACTCAGTTTGTTCAACTATATTAAGTAGGTTTTTGAATGGTCACCACTACCGGCGTTGATTCTACTGCCACCGCGTCATCGACTGCGGCAACTAAGAGCAGTATAGGATCTTCCATACTACTAACACTTGGCTCAGGGTCGGGCATTAATGTACAAGAATTAGCTACAAATTTAACCAATGCAGAAAAGCTTCCAGCAGAATATGCACTGCAGGGGAAAATTGACAAAACAGAAGCCAAGATATCGGGCTATGGACTAATCTCATCGCAGCTAGACATCCTTGCAAGCTCTTTTGAAAAAATTAACGACGCCAATGAAATTTACTCGACAGCGGGTAAAAGCTCCAACGAGAATGCGGTTTCTTTTCTCAGTGTAACCAATGATGCACCAGAGGGTGGCTATGATATCAATGTCTATCAGCTAGCTGAAAATCAACGTGTTGCATCCAATAGCTATCAGACAAGCAGCGGTAATGTGAATGCCAGTGCCGCTTTTGATATTACTCTTTCCATTGGAGTGACACGCACCGGGACCTATGAACACTCTATAGCCACTGCGCAATTGCAAGCAGTCGGCGATGGCACATCGGCGTATATAGAATACTCTGACGGTAGCAATACGATTCAAATTACTCAGGCTGAAATTGACATAGCCATGGAGTCGCTGGAAGGTGCTGGTATTTACACCTTTGAAAATGCAAGTCTTGAAGGACTCATTTTAGCCATTAATAACGACATTTCTGCTAACGCTGGGTTTGCGGGCAACTTTTCCTCAGCAGAGGTTCATCGTACCAAGGGCATTAGTTTTGTGCAGACTACGGCAGGCGCTTCAGCACAGATAGCATCGGCTATTGCTAGCGTCGACGGATCAGCGTCCTATAGCATTGGCAACATTGCCCAGGGGATTATTAGTGCAGCCCCGGTAAATGGGTCCCCCGCAAGTTACACCTTTACCCCAAGCAGTGCCGGTTCAGATTCCCTAGCAGTATCCGATGGCACNACCACAGTCAGTATTGCATCCACTGATTTTTCAGTTCGCACTGACTACGAACTCTCTATTACAGAAGCACAGTTACAAACGGCCTTAGCTAGCACTGGTTCTATATCTGTTGCAGGTAGCAATGGCTCCGGTAGCGATGAAACGGTCATTGTCGGCTTAGCCGACATGACTACCTTTGGACTGCCGATTCCCGTGGGTGCGGTGACTCTTCAGGACTTAGCCAATGCCATTAACAGCAACGCTTCTACAAATTTTCAGACTACTGCAGTGGTTGATGACAATAAGCTAACATTTGTTCAAAAAACCAACGCTATTGGTAACCGTCTCTGCGACCTCTACCAGTCTAGTGTTTGACTATAAAAGCGATGGGGTTGTTAGTACGCCAACGTTTACACTCAATAGTTCGGCACAAACCGCTAGTAGTTCAGTTCTAGGGGTTAACTCGGTTAATGCCCCTACTGACACCATTGTTAAAATTGGTGCCGGTAACGACACACTGGCGGGTATCGTTACTGCTATTAATGATGCAGATACAGGGATCACCGCAGCCTTATTGGATGTGAGTGGTATTGGTAATGATTATCGCATTGTC
>JGI24539J26755_10001427_pt1 | contig 11033 bp, 4 predicted proteins | sample NorSeaMetagenome_2_FD_26755 | JGI IMG/M metagenome (IMG submission 26755)
AAATATTAATTATTGTAGTTTTTAGATCAAATTGAAATGATAAAAACTAGAAGCTAAATATGTATACTGTGCAAAGATTAAAAAAAGCTAAAAATATATGAACAAAGTACTTCTAATAGTAATTACTTGCATAATTACAAATAGTAGTTTTGCACAGAAAAAGCCAAACATAATTTTCCTTTTATCTGACGATCAAACTAGTATTGCTACTGGCTGTTATGGGAATGATCAAGTGGTAACTCCTAATATGGATGCTTTAGCAGAAGAAGGAGTTTTATTTGAGAACCATTATAACACAACCGCTATTTGTATGGCGAGTAGAGCCGTTATTTTAACAGGAATGTACGAATACAAAGCAGGTTGTAATTTTGAACACGGACCTTTAAGAAAAGAGAAGTTTGCTAAATCTTACCCGATTCTACTTCGAGAACAAGGATATTATACAGGTTTTGCAGGTAAATTTGGATTGGCTGTTTCTGATGGAAAAAAGACAAGTCATAATAATGATGAATCACTTCCGATAGATGATTTTGACAATTGGGCAGGTGGCTATGGTCAAACAAGTTACAAAACATCGAAGAACAAATACATGGCAAAATATGCTAAAAAGTATCCACATAGTACTAGAGCATACGCAGCTTGGGCAGAAGATTTTATAAAAGAAGCTAAAGAATCTGGCAAACCTTTTTCCATGTCTATTAGTTTTAAAGCACCACACATGCCTTTTTCTCCAGACAAATATTTTGATTATGTCTACAAAGGGAAAAAGTATAAAAAACCAGAAAACTATGGAGCAGAAAATGCAACACATTTAGCTCCTCAGGCAAAGACAGGAAGACAATATGAGAGTTATAGTTTTTGGCGTGATTCTGAAGAAAGTTATCAAGAAGCTATTAAAGATTACAATCAATTAATCCATGGAGTAGATTACGCTTTAGGAATGATTCGAAAAACCTTAGAAGAACAAGGGATTGCAGATAATACAATTATCATATTTACCAGTGATAATGGGTATAGTTGTGGTGCGCATAACTTTGGTGGTAAAGTATTGCCTTATGAAGAAGCTTCAAAATCTCCTTTAATAATTTACGATCCAAGAACACCTATCAAAAAAAGAGGTGTTAGATTTGATGCTATTACTGCAAATATTGATATGGCTCCAACTATTTTAGATTATGCAGGGTTAAAAGCTCCTTCAAATATGGATGGAGAGAATTTACGTTTGTTAATAGAAAAACCTAAGAAATTTAAAAGAGAAACTGTTGCTTTAACAAATATGTGGGGTAATGATGAAATACAAGCAATGGGAGTGGTTTCTAAAGATTGGAAATATATTTTATGGAATTATGAAGATGATAAAATGAACCCAACAGAAGAGCTTTTTCATATAGGAAAAGATCGTTTAGAAATGACGAACAAAGCTACAGATCCTTTAGCAGAAAGACAGCTTCAAAAAATGAGCTCGTTATATGATGAGCAACTTCAAAAAATTGAAAAAGAAGCGACCAAAGATAATAACTATAAAAAATATGCTGTTCTATTTGATAGAAATGCTACTGCTGAAGATAAGAAACCTTATTTGATTGGAAAGTATGTTGAATCTCCAAAAAAAGGAAAAGCGAATAAAAATAGGAAAAAGAACAAGAAGAAAAGGAACAAAAAGAAAAACTAATTCGGTTCGCAAAAACGATTCATTTTAAAACAGTTAACCTCAACTATTACACAAAACAATATTAAATTCTTAATTAACTTTAAGTCAGTAAATTATAAAAATTAACTAGATGTCTCTTCGAGCGGAGTCGAGAAGTCATTCATATTCAGAATTACCAATAAATATAAGGTCTCGACTCCGCTCGACCAGACATTCAAAATGTATTTTATAATTTTTGTCATTTATTTATACTTTTAATATATCTAATAATTTTACCTAAACACAATGTCCAAAATAATTTTTATATCACTTTTTTTATTCTTTAATTCATTTTTTACATTTGGTCAGAAAACAGCTGTTGAATCTGGTAACGAAAGACCAAAAAAACCAAATGTATTAGTAATATTAACCGACGATTTAGGCTGGCAAGACGTAAAATGTTACGATGTTGACAAACCTTCTCCATTCGAAACTCCAAACATAGATAAGTTAGCTAAAGAAGGAGTTCTTTTTTGGCAAGCGTATTCTCCAGCACCAACTTGTTCGCCTTCTAGAGGTGCTATCTTATCAGGGAAACACCCAGTTCGCCTAGAACGAACCAACGTAAGAGGCGGACATCCACCATTACCTTTTAATCATGGTTCTAAACTGATTAGTCCATGGATGAGAGGTGCTTTAGATGCAAATGAAGTTACAATAGCTGAATCTCTTCAATTAAATGGTTACAAAACAGGACATACCGGTAAATGGCACGTAGGTGCGGCAAGAACAGATATTCCTTTACCTACAGACCAAGGTTTCGATTTTTCAAAACACGGCTTTGGATCGCATAAAAGAATGAAAGATAGAACAAAAGGTTTCTCAACTACTGATAAATCTGACCCATTTTACTTGGACGAAGAAGGCTTTCCATTTGATGACATTACTCAAGACGGTATCGATTTTATGGATGAATCTAAAAACGATCCATTTTTTCTTTTCTATGCTTCTCGTTTAGTACATACACCTATTCATACAAGAAGTGAAGATTTATTACGTAAATACTATCAAAAAATGGGAATTGAATATCCTAAAAAAAATGATGTTTGGGACGAACAAGGTCAAAGGAATGCATACTATGCAGCAATGATAGAAACCATAGATCATTATACTGGTTTATTAATTAAATATTTGGAACAAACAGAGGATCCAAGATGGAAAGGACATAAATTAATTGAAAATACTTATGTAATTTTCACATCAGATAATGGTGGAATGGAAAGACATACTAAAGAAATTATTACAGACAATTACCCTTTAGATAAAGGAAAAATAAATGCTAAAGAAGGTGGTGTAAGAGTACCGCTTATTATAAAAGGACCAAGAATTTCTCCAAATATACAATCAAATGTTATGGTGAATGGTATTGATTTTTATCCTACAATATTGAGTTGGACTGGTGCAAAAAAACAAAAAAATCAAATATTAGATGGTTCTGACTTATCAATATTATTAGATAAAAATCCAAATGATTCAAAATTAATAATAGATCCAGAAACAGGAAAGCCTAGAAACACAATGATGTGGCACTTTCCAAACAGTTCAATGCAATCTACTTTACGTATAGATGGTTATAAATTGGTACGTAATTATACGGATACGAAAGAAAAGACTACTTTAGAATTATATCAATTGTATGAAAACGGTACAAAACGCGTAGATATTGAGGAATCTAAAAACCTTGCAGCTAAAATGCCTGAGAAAGCAAAAGAAATGGATCGCCTTTTAGATAAAAGATTGGAGAAATTAAATGCTAGATACCCATTTTTAAACCCTGCTAGTAAGAAATCATTACCTAATAAAGCTAAAATACCTACTGTTGTTAAAAATGGTGTGGATGGAAAAGAAGTTTGGTTAGAATACAAAAACAATGGCGCTAAAGTTGTAAAAGCAGAGTTGATATATACAAAAAACGGCGGTGTAAAAGGTGAAATTTGGTTCCCTATTACCATGAAGCTTACTGGTAATAAAATTTGCGTAAAATTACCTAAAGGAACCACACATTATGTATTTAATTTGGTTGACGAAAACAATTTTTTAATTAGTTATCCAGATGCCGGTTACCAAAAAACCACAAAAATATTTGCAACGAAAGCGATACAAGTTAAATAATTAAAGATAAAACAAACCCGTTTTATTTGAGTTAAATGATACAACTTAAGTATCTTGTACCTTATTATTAAATAAAACTTATGATTGTTTACAACAACAATTTAGTGAATAAGAGAAAATGTTTTCGCTCTAGACCAATTAACTTTGATATATGCTGAAANGCTAATTAATGTAGAGGCTATTTAATAAAATATTAATATGAATAAAATTCTTACTTTTTATTTGTTTTTTTTATCATTTGTACAGATTTCTAGCGCACAATTTTTGTGGCTGGAAGACGAAACAAATACACGTAAAATTGAGCTTACAGGAGAAGAAGATGTGCCTTCAGAATATACGCCTAACTGGACGAATCCTAATACTTCTGGGATGAACACAAATACTATTGTATCTAAATTTAATAGAGCTGCAGGAACAAGTGATTTTTTACATTTTAATTTATTCAATTACGTAACAGATTTAACAAATTATAGTGTTACGTTTAAAGCATATATTGACATACCTACTGATGAGCTAACGACCAATAATTCAAAATTAAGAGTGTTTTTTGATAGCTCTGATGAAGGAACACCTGTTTTTGAACAATTAAGATTCACAGTTGGACAAGAATGGGAAACTTTTACGTTTCATTTTGAAAATGTTGCTGTTGCACAAAATATACTAGATGTTGGAGGATATGACCTTATGACTATTGGTTTTGCTAATGGTAGTATAGAAGAGCCAGCCATGACTTATTATATTGATGCGATATATGGATCGACAGATCAAACAGCAACAGTAGGAGATCATACAGCTGCTTGGTTAGCAGGTTCATGGGGAGCTACATTCCCAGTTTTCGGTGGTGAAAGATTAGATTCAGAAATAGCCACAGGTCATGACCCAATTGGAGGTGTACAGGAGCTAGTTACAGAACTTCCTGCTGTAGGACATGTGATTACAAATCTTTCTTATTTTGCACACTCACATTATTTTAATGTAAGAGACAACACCAATGTAGATGTAGCTTCTGAAATACATGAAAGCTTAGTTCCTAGTGCTGAGAATCAAGAAATAATGCTTGAAGTTTTGCAAACTCTAAAAGATTCTGGGAAGAAGATTATTTTGTATATATCTACAAATTATTTAAATAGAGCAAGTGATGAAACAAAAACTGCTTGGTCAGCATATTATACAGCTAATTTTGGTGGAGATGAATATTTAGCTTACAAAGATTTAGTTCAAGGGTTTATTCCAGCTATATCAGACTATGCAGACGGATATTGGTTTGATACTACTTCAACGCTTCTTAACGATGGGTATTTAGAAGATTTTGTTCAAATGTTTAAAGATGCTGATCCTGGAGCCGCTATGTCGGTCTCTGAGTTTGGTCATCTACACTATATAGAGGGAGAACCAGTTATTGTTGATTCTGATGGAATAGATGATGAAGATGAAAGAGATTATAACGTTTCAAACTTTAGAGGAAATAACTCTTATTCAGATTTTACAAGAGGACACGTATCTTCATTAGCTGGTGGTGCTCCTCCAAATTCATGGGCATACGAAGAGTTTACGTTACCAGCTATGGTTGGTAATCCATGGTCGATATATGAAAAAAAACAATCATTAAAACATGCATGGTTTCCTATTAGAGATAGATGGCATGTTAGTAGTGCAAATTTAATATTCGGAATAGAAGATGCTTACAGATTTTCTAAAATTCTTATCGATGCTAAGGCTGGTATTACATTTGCAAATACAATATCTAATGCTAATGCTGATGAAGGTCATATAATGGCTGATGAAATGGTTATTATGAAAGCAATTAATGATAGACTTTTATCTAACCCCAACCCTGACTATGAGCCCTATGTAAGACCCGAAGGAGCTTATTTAGTAGGTGAAACATTAAGCACTAATTCATATGNTTTTACGAATCAATCGGATATTAAGTTTTATCCAAACCCAGTAGCAGATCGATTAACAATTTCTAGAATAACTACAGCTATAAATTACATAACAGTTGTAAGCGTATTAGGAACTAAAGTACTGAATAAAACATGGGATAATGGAACTAACATTATACAAATAGATCTATCAAATTTAAATTCAGGAATTTATTTTATTAAACTATCGAATGAGAATAATTATAACATCACTCGAAAAATAATAATATCTGAGTAAAAAATAAGTATTTACAACGAATGTAATTTTTGATAAAACCTTTTGTATTAATTAATTTTATGATGAGAAACACGACACTCTTTTTTTTATTCAGTATTCTTTTTTTACCACAGATATATGGACAAGAAATTGTGAAACCAAATATTGTTTTTATTTACGCAGATGATCTAGGCTGGCAGGACACCCAGTTAAATGATGTTGGGGATGTTGTTCCTTGGGAAACACCTAATATGTTGGCATTGGCACAAAGTGGCGCTAATTTTTCCCAAGCCTATGCTTCAGCACCAACTTGTGCACCTTCAAGAGGAGGGACAATGACTGGTAGAATGCCTCTTAAAACCAAAATGACTCAGGTAGCTGGAGGGCAAATACCTAAAGTTAAACTTTCAAATAAAACTATAGAATCGTATTTTCCGGGTAGATTACAATTAGATGAAGTTACCATAGCTGAAGCATTAAATCCCTTAGGATATGTATCTGGTCATGTGGGTAAATGGCATATGGCAGCTAATCACAATATTTATCCAGAGGCTGTAGACCAAGGGTTTGATTATCAGGATACTGATAGAGGAATTACGAGAAGTATGGACGACAGATCAGTTGACTTTGCTACAGATGCTGTAGATGATCCTTATAGAATAGATGCAGATGGAAGACCTTATGATGCTGTAACTGAACTAGCATTGGATTTTATGGATGATAACAAAGATGGACCTTTTTTTCTATACATGGCTACTTGGTTAGTGCACGCACCTATACAAACAAGGGATTTAGCACTGTTAACATATTACTGTAATAAACTAGGAATTCCTCTGCCAACAACGGATGCAAATATTACGACTCCAGGCCAAACAAACCCATATTATGGAGCGATGATTGCCAGTTTAGATTGGAGTTTAGGGAGAGTTGTGGATTATTTAAAAGAGACTGATGATCCAAGAAATCCAGGGAAAAAATTATTTGAAACGACATACATTATTTTTTCGTCAGATAATGGAGGTGCAGAGAATAAGGGGTCAGAAATTATTACAGATAACTTTCCTTTAGATTTAGGGAAAACACACACCAAAGAAGGCGGTTTGCGTACTCCACTTGTTATAACTGGACCTGGTATTGTAGAAAATCAAATATATGATAATATGGTTTCTCATTTAGATCTTTATCCTACAATTATGGAGGTTACTGGAGCTGATGAAAATGCCGATAATGCCGATGTAATAAGCGAATTAGATGGTTTAAGTTTATATCCATTTTTAAGTGGAACTGAAACAGAAATAAAAAATAGTGACGATACTGAAAGAACAGATCTTTTTTGGCATTTCCCTCATGGACAAGATGAAAGAGCATCTTCAGCTATTAGAAGTGGAAATTATAAATTGTATAAGATTTATGATAATGGAGATTATTATAAAGCGTACAAATTGTATAATGACGATGGATCTGATAATGACATAGAAGAGATGTTTGATGTTATAGATACCATGCCTGTAGCACTTAAAAATGAAATGATCTTAAAATTAGAAAGGCTATTATCTGAAAATAATGCAAGATTACCTCATTTTAATCCGGATTATAATGGTAGTCCAGCATTAGACAATCAAGATATTGTTCCGTCTGTTACTTCAACAGTTTATGATCAGGATACAGGTGTAGCCACAGCAACACTAACTACTAATGCTGGAGATGCAATTATTGAAACAGCTTATTTGCTNTATAGAATAGAGGATCTAGATTCACCAGAAGAAGAGTGGTTTGAACTTCCTGCAACTATAAATGGGAATGTAATTACAGCCGATGTGCCAGAAGTAGCTACGGGAGCTGTATTTACGTTAATAGATGAAAATAATTTTTTAGTAATATCGGAAGCGATATCAATTTTTAACCCTCATAAGATAATACTTGCTAATTCTGTTGGAGAACAATCTTTTAAAGTAGTAGATGAATATGCTGAGTTAATTGGGAATACAACTATAGGGGGTACAGCTTATTTACAAGCGAGGACTGAAGAAGGAGGAGATGGAGCTAAATTTTATGTAAAAGCTCCTGTTGATGTTGCATCTATAACTTGTGATAAAATTACATTAGGAATTATATCTCAATCAGCAGATACTGTAAATATTGATATAATTATTGATGGAGAAACACAAAGTTTTACGTATGTAAGTACAAATAATAATACTCCAGAATTATTTGAATTTGACACTCCGGTGACATTTACACAGTCATCTAAAGAAATTCAGGTTATAACAACCTCACTTTCTAATTCAGATGGGTTAACACCGAGAGTGAGGTTTGTAGATCTCTTCTTTAATGTTTCAGGGGCTATAACGCTTAATACAACGGAGGAAGAGCAACAATTTGAACCAGAGAGCACAGAGGTATATGCAGAATTGGTAGGAAATACAACTGTTGGTGGTGCATTTTTACAAATGAGAACAGAAGGAGGTGGAGATGGTTTTAATATCAATGTAAAAGCTACAGAATCTGTATTGTGTGAAAAGATAGTATTTAGAGTTAGATCACTTGCAGGTGATACGGCAAACTTTGATGTTTCGATTGGTGGTGTTACCCAAAGTTTTGAGTACACAAGCACTAACAGCACAACTGATTTATATTATGAATTTGATACACCAACAACAATTACTGAAGCGGCTCAAACAATGGAGGTTCTAGTGACTGGGCTTACAAATTCTGATGCAAGTACTACACCTAGATTTAGAGTTTACGCTGTTACATACCATTTAGATTTAAGTTCCTTAGGAGTTGACAATGTGGAAAATAATAATCAAAATATTAATTTATTTCCTAATCCTGTAAAAGGCACCTTTAGTCTTTCAAAAGAAGTAGCATCAGGTGTTTTGTATAATTTACTTGGAGCAAAAACATATGAATTTACTAATCAGAATAAAGATATAGACATATCAAATTTAGAAACAGGTTTATACTTTTTACAAGTAATTAATAAGAATGGTAGTAAAGTAACCTTAAAATTATTAAAAGAATAAGCACCACAATCTTCAACAAATAGCTAGCCCTTTTGTATGCACTTTGAGTGACACAAAAGGGTTCGTTTTTTTATGTTCCAAATCAATCTGTTGAGACAAATGAAAAGCCCATTTACGAAGAATTATTTGATATTATAAAAGACCCTAAAGAACAGAATAACTTAGTTGGAAATAAAGACTACAGTAAGGTTTTAAAGGAATACAGACAACGATGTAAACCCTGTATCTGAACTTAATGAAGTGTGATTTTTTATATAGAAAATTACAAAGAAATTTTATTTTTTTACTAGTCTTAAAGTTTCAGATTCTAATTCAGTATTGATTTTTACAATGTAAATTCCTGTTGCTAAATCATTAATATCATAATTAGTTTTCGCTTTAAATGTTTTTAACAAACGTCCGTTAGTAGTATATAATTTTACGTTTTTTATGTTTTTATTAGCATCTATCTGAAAACTGTTTGTTACCGGATTAGGGTATAAGTTAATCGTATTAAAAAGCGGAGTAGTATCTACAGATAATATAGTTGTATCATTCCAATTAAAAACAACCTCTTTAGTTTCAATATTTACCCAAAGATCTAGGTTTTCGAAAGAGCGCTCGTATATGTAACCATTTTTAACAGGATCATTTAAAGGTTCTCCTAAAAAATAATGAAACTCATCAATAAAACTAGTGTCCCATAAATCTGAACTAGAGCTTAAAGCATTTACACCTGTTGTATAACTAAAATAAGCATTCTCTTCTACAATTAGCAGAAAGACAGCCAAAGGAAATTTCACATGTTCTTTTGTGTAGGCTAATAACTCATCGTAATCTGTCGGTTCTTCTTCATCAGTAGAGTAGCTTGGTGTAGATTGTAAATTAATCATTTTTCCCTTTTGTAATGCCTCTCTCATTAACTGAATAGATACTGCAATTGCTTCAGGATCAGATTGGTAGCTACTAGTGAAATCCCAGCGTTCTAAGTATGAACCATCCATAATTTCCATAAGTGCTCTAGCACCTCCAGCTCGTTCGTTTCTTAGTGTGTTACCAACAAGCAATTTGTTATCTGGCAACTGATCTTTTAAATCACTCAACATGGTAACATAATTATTTGCTAGATCTCCATTGGTATCATATAAATCTCCATTTATGTCTGGATTTGTAATTTTATCTACAAAAACACCATCAATAACATCTAAATTCGCCATGTTTACACAAGTATCAATCCACCAATTCCTCATGTCTTCTACATCATGATTATACCAATAATATAGGTCTTTAAATAGATAAATTTCGCCGTTTTCATAAGTACTCCAATCTGCAGCATTTATATCATATTCTATATTTGCCTCATAGCCAAAATAGTTTATACGGGTATTGTAATAAAAAAGGGTTGTTAAGCTAGGGTTTATGGCTTTAATTCTTGTTGCTGCATTTTCAATGCCGTCCTCAATAAATTCAAAACCTTGATAATTTGCTTTTTCCAACATTACTAATTGAAAGTTATTTGCAATACTTGTAACATCTTCTTCTGAAAAAGCATTACTATTCCTAACAGCTACCCATCTAGGTATTTTATTCCAAGAAAAATTAGGTAATGTTTCTTTTTGTTCTGTTTGTACAGGATAATTATGGTAAAAAGTAGGACCTACTTCAAAAGTAGAATAATCAGTTACATCCCAAGTAGTCTCATCTGGGCCATTTATTTCAATCTTAAATGTTAGTGATGTAATTGCAAATTCACGTGTTGCGGTTGTAGGGCTTCCAGCTCCTGTTACGGAAAATGAATTATTTGTGCTTAAAGGCGAAATACTTTTATTGCTATCCATCTCGAAAGATTCTAAATTGCTACCAAAACCAAAAATCATCGTATGGTCTCTGCCACCATTAGTCTCAATTAAGTTAACAAGAGAGATACCTATATCATAAGTAAAATCAGAACTTAACCCATTAACCATAAAGTTTTCAATTTCATAAACTAATGATTCACCAGGGTCAATATCAAAATCACCAAAGACTCCCCAAGCATTGCCAATAGACGTTATGTCAGTTTGTGCTCCGTAATTTGTAACAGA
>JGI24539J26755_10001431_pt1 | contig 11025 bp, 8 predicted proteins | sample NorSeaMetagenome_2_FD_26755 | JGI IMG/M metagenome (IMG submission 26755)
CTGCTGGCGGATAATCTAAATGACGTGGTATCCGTTAGGGCATTAGTAACAGTGCCCTTGAGAATGGTTTGACCATAGTTACCAAGGGTCGCGCCAACGCTACCGGCAAAGTTTTGTTCAGGCAATTTCGTGGTCATGCTGATCACGCCGGCTGATGCATTTTTACCGAATAGCGTTGATTGGGGACCACCGAGTACTTCTACACGCTCAATGGTTGGCAAATCAGCCATCGCGCCGGCAGAACGAGTGCGAGCAACACCATCGACATATACGCCAACGGCGGGCTCTATACCTGGGTTGTTAGCGCCATTGCCAAATCCACGAATCACAAAGTTAGTTTGCGATGTTTTTTGAAGTTGGCTTACGCGTAATGTCGGCACAGCTGACTGTAAATCTATTAAGTCAACAATCGCAGATTGTTCGATTTGTTCGGAAGTCGTTACTGAAACTGACACTGGAATGTCTTGGAGTGNTTGTTCTCGTTTGTTGGCGGTCACGATAATCTCATCGATTTGTGCCTGGGCTATGCCACTCAAAAGCAGAGCGCCTGAAGCCACCAAAGCTGTTCTGCGGCGAAAATTAAATGTATTCATTGATTCCCTCGAGGATATTGATTGAAAAAGACTTCCCCATTCACAGTTAAAGGGGAATTAACTCTAAACAACTGACGAGGCATTATGCTATAAAATACGTAGATGTATAGTAAATTTTTATAAATTATGAGTTGAAAATTATTGGGGAAGGAAATCTTTATAAATAAGAGTTGTCTATGAAACGAGTAAAATTGCGGCTTCAAGTACGATAATCTGTAGAGTTTTTTATCTTCTTCAGTATAACAGAGCAATAACCGACATTTATCTATACGATAAATAATAGTCAATCACTACTCGTTATTTGACCAAATTATAAAATATTACCGTCGGTACTTGATCAGTAATTTTTCTCTTTTTTTAGGGCATATGTTTACCTTGGATAAATCACCTTGGATATGAGGTAGCGCCAATACACGCTTATCCATAACCTTGAACCATAGCCACGGAACATAGGACAGCATATACATTCCAAAGTAACCATTGGGCAATTCTGGAATATTTTCGAAGTTACGAAGACTTTGGTAGCGCCTGGCCGGATAGGCATGATGATCTGAATGCCTTTCTAAGTGGAACAAGACTATGTTGCTCACAATATAGTTGGCGTTCCATGAGTGATGCGGTTTACAGCGCTCATAGTTACCATTGGGTTTCTTGTCGCGTAGCAAACCGTAGTGCTCAATATAGTTAGCTAAGGTTAATTGTGACCATGCCCAAAAGTTATGCATGATTAAAAAGGGCACGAGTATCCATCCGAAATAAGCAACTAGAGAACCCTGAAAAAGAGCACTCAAGGCATATGAATGTAAGATTTCATTATGAGGACTTAAAAAGGGCTTCCCATCTTTAGCCAGCCTCTCGCGCTCTAATTGCCAACCGCGTACAAACGTACCGGAGATTTCTCGTACAGCAAAGGCGTAAAGTGATTCGCCTAAGCGTGAGCTAGCCGGATCTTCTGGTGTTGAAACCAAAGTGTGATGACCACGATTGTGTTCGACTGAGAAATGACCATAAGCCGGTACTGCTAGTACAATCTTGGCTAACCATTTTTCTATCTTAGTGTTTTTATGCCCTAACTCGTGCGCGGTGTTGATACCAATGCCGCTGTAACTACCTGCTACCAGAGCAACAACCAATATAGTGATGATACTCAAATCATAGGTACCGACTAACCAGGCAAACACAAACAAGACGATAAAATGCATGGGTACTGTGAGATAAGTGAGTATTCTGTAGTATTGATCCTCCTCAAGCTGAGGCACCAGCTCTTCCGGCGGATTGTTAGTATCCTCACCAACCACCCAATCCAACAGAGGTACAACAATATAGCTAAGTGCAAGAGGTATCGCCAATACTGCTTGAATGCCGGTTTGTGTAAAAAGATAAATTGCGCCTAATGGCATGAGTGGCCATAGCATCGACATAAGCCATAAATATCTTTTTTTATCGGTATAAGTTATCTCACCTTTTGAGGGGTGAATCATAGTGTAGGTTGTCATTACTAAATTCCTTTTTGATTCTTATTTTTGTAGTTGGCAGCTTTAGATCGAATAACGGTATAAAGTCATATTCATCTAATAAACGCCAACATCATCGATATCCGATTACTAAAATGTCTCCTAAGAATTTTGATCACGCGCTTATGAGGTTAAGTCTAACATCGCTCTCAAAGACTTTATTGTATGCCCTTACAGGGAATGATAGGATTCAAATACAGTCAATAAGGGACTCTTTTGCAGTCAATCGAGGGCTCTTTTACCGTCTTTAGCACTTATGCTCAAATGTTTTTTGGACTTAATCATGAATTCAATAACCCTCTCGCCACTCTTTACCCTAATGTCACAGCATGGCATTACTCAGGCTGAAGTGCTTATTAAATCGGGAGTTGAGCCCACTGACTTATCTCAGCCAATTAATTTGAGTGCCGATCAACTAAATATAATCTGCACCAATGCTCTTCGGCTCACAGGGGATGAGGCATTGGGTATGAAGCTGGGTATGCATTTAGATATAGTGTCACTCGGGATCTTTGGATATGCGCTAATGACCAGTGAGACGCTGTCCGATGCAGTGCACCTTTTATTGCGTTACAACCAGGCACTGTTGCCGAGTATAACCATTAATTTAGAAACTCATGGCAATAGTATTGATTTAATGGGCAGAGGTGCTCATTTACCAAGCCACCTTGAACGCTTTTATTTGGATACGCTTTTTGCTGCTTTAGCGACGAATCTGCGCACTTTGACGGGTATTGACCGCGTACCCTTTAGACTCAAGCTTGATTATGCTNCAGTCACAGATAAAAGTACGTACTATTCTGTGTTTGGGCCAGCGNTAGAATTTAATGCGGGTCTCAGCGCCATGAGTTTCGATGAGCAGACGCTGTTATTGCCAATCTCGAGTTCTAACCCATTCGCTCAGGATATTTTTCAGCGAGAATGTGACCGGATAATAGCCTCCGACAATCATCTTGGAATGGTTAGTGAGCGCGTTAAGCAGATACTGATTAGTGCGAGCTTGGACTTTCCATCCACAGCTGTAGTGGCAAANAAACTTCATATGAGTGAGAGTACATTGCAAAGACGGCTTGCCAAAGAGGGTTGTAAATTCCAGCAACTGCTTGATCAAGTCCGATACCGTCTTGCTCTGGAGTATTTACAAGGTACCCATTTACCGGTCACTGAGGTGGCATTACTATTGGGCTACAGCAGCGCGGCAAANTTCCGACGCTCGTTTAAGCGTTGGAGCGGAGTCACGCCGGCTAAAATCCGCCAGACGTTTTAGTCTTTATTGCGTGGGGCTCCAATGAACGTGTTAATTGGTTATAGACTCGATAATAGGTGTTAAAAAGTCTGCATCGCTCCAGTCTAAAGGGGGTAACGTAGAATGGTAATTATTCTCTGATCGGATGGTATCGGCACCTACTCTTTCGTAAATACTGTTTCGAACAATGACAAGGTCATACTGGGGATACACATAAATATTGTTTTGATGCAGTCCAGCTGAGTAGAAATAGCCATAGGAAGGCTCAACCCACCATTGCAAGCCATAATAAGGATTGCTTGTTCCTTCAGGCACAGTCGTTGATTCTGTAACCCAATTTGGGCTCACAATTTGGTCGTCGAGCCATCTACCATCACGGGCATAAAGAAGCCCAAAACGAGCGAAATCTCTCGATGTTGTATCAATGCAGCAGTAGGTCATTGCATGGCCTAATTCGTCTGTCCACCACTCAGCATTTATCCCAATTCTGGAAAACAACTGCATGTCAGCGTAATCAAGCACATTTTGTCCGGTCGCGGCCTCCAGAATACCGGCAAGTAGCATAGAATCTGTGTTTTGATAGGCCCAATTGTCCGTTCTTGGCGTTGTTTCTGGTGCTCTGTTTAGGGCATATGCCAATTGATCACCAGTATCGCCGCCTGAAGTATAAATATTAGCATCGCCATCAGTAGCTTCAGCCAGACCAGTGCGCATCTCTAAAATGGCTCTGACACTAATTGCTTCTTTATCGGTGTTTACCCAGGGTGCTAGATAATTTTCAGCAGGGACATCAATCGAATCGATATACCCTTGATCTANGGCTATACCGATCAAAGCGCTGGCNAATGATTTTCCAGTTGACCAACTGGTTGCTAGGCTATTTTCAGATGCACCATTGGTGTAGCGCTCTGCCACGATCACACCATGCCGAACAATAACGACGCCTTGAGTATTTCGAGTACTTTTAAAAGCGTAGTCTAACGCTTGCTTAAGTCCTGTTTCGGACATATTGACGTCGGCTGGTTCATATGTGTCCCAACTAACGCCGGGATATGTAGATGTGTCTGGAAGATTGGTTGGTTCGCTTGGAGCGACGATGTCTACCGCAACGGATGAAGAGTCCGAGCCTCCACAGGATGCTAGCGTTGCTAAAATAAAAAATAAAAATAGTTGTCGCATGAATTGGGTGCCTGAATAAGTNNGTTACTCAGTATAACGTATCATTGCGCGCCAATTGTTTCTAAATAAGGTAATTTTGGCTCAGTATCATTGTTTTGGTACAAATAAGAGTTTCCACCGTAAGACTTNAACAAAATATAATTAAAGGGACAGTGANTTGGTAAATGGTAAGCCGTTCTCGGTTGAAGCGCTATCAAGAATAGTTGAAATGGCATGGGAGGANCGTACGCCATTTGAGGCGATCGAAGTGAATTTTGGCGTCAACGAATCAGCTGTCATCAATATCATGCGAGCCGAGATGAAGCCGCGATCTTTTCGTTTGTGGCGTAAGCGAGTGTCGAGTAGAAAAACCAAACATAGTGCGTTACGGTCGCCTGATGTGAGGCGAGGCTATTGTCCAACGCAGTATAAACAGAAATAGGAGATAGTACCGATGCGTATTTTAGGTGTTTTGACTGGCGTAATATCAACGATGCTTGTCTGTGCTGTTAGTGCGTTTGCTGACTCGACTGAGAGGAACATAATGATTGATAACTTTGACGCTAACTCGACGGTGCGCTGGGACTATGTCAGCGATCAGGTCATGGGAGGAGTTTCTGAGGGTTCAGCTCGATTGGGAACTGATAATGATACTGGTGATGCCTATGCGCACATGGTGGGTGATGTAAGCACGGCTAACAACGGTGGTTTTATCCAGTTGCGGACCAGACTCTCATCGGGAGCTGATAAAAATGCAGCCGGTATTTACATCAAGGTGCGGGGCAATGGACAAAAGTATTACATTCATCTGCGCACAAAAGGCACCATGATGCCGTGGCAATATTATCAAGGTGCGTTTGATGTCAGTGAACAATGGCAGGTCATTCGTTTGCCGTTAGATTCGTTCAAACCCTCGGGTTCTTGGCTGAGAAAGACAGCTTTGCCAAAGTCTATTCGAAGTGTTGGGATTGTCGCTTATGGTCGAGACCATGAGGCTGACATTCAAGTGAGCGAAATCGGCTTTTATGAAGAGGATTAAAGCGCCGCTATACTACTAAAGCTTACCCCAGCACCCTATTGGGGGCGATCGGCAAACAGCGCAAGCTGTTCTTCTGTAGCCGGCTTTTGATGTTTTCTTTTCCATTCAGGAAAAGGCATTCCATAGATGATCTCACGTGCCTGCTCATAGTCGATGTCGGTACTGCTTGTCTGCGCTGCGGCGACATACCATTTACTTAGGCAATTACGACAAAAATTAGCTAAATTCATTAAATCTATATTTTGTACATCTTTGTTGTCATCAAGATGTTTTAGAAGTCGGCGAAATACTGCGGCTTCTATCTCTGTTTGGGTGTTTTTATTCATAGTTTAGCAAGTCCGTTATGGTGTTCTGTCAAAAGACAGCTTAAATCATTTTGATGGGTTTGAAGAGGATTAAAGTCCAATTTAAAAACTCTCTTATTTGGAATAACTTATATCATTTTGCCAGTGATAGAGCGATTCAATCGTAACAATTTATGCTATTCTGCCCACGAATGAAAATCTAATGATAAAGCCTAACAATAGTGGCTTTGACTACTGGGATAACGGAAATCCATGACCATAAATACATCGCTTTTATCACTGATTGGCAATACCCCAATGCTTAAACTCACAGCCTTTGATACGGGCCCCTGCGAGTTATTTGTAAAGCTTGAATCGCACAACCCTGGAGGATCAATTAAAGATCGAGTTGGTTTGGCTATTATTGAAGCCGCGGAGCAATCAGGTGAGCTAAAGCCGGGTGGGACGATTATTGAGGCGACTGCAGGCAATACCGGTATTGGTCTGGCATTAGTGGCAGCGATTAAGGGTTATAAAATTATTTTGGTCATCCCTGACAAAATGAGTCGAGAAAAAATCCTCCATTTGGAAGGCTTGGGAGCGCAAATTGTTTTAACACGTTCAGATGTTCCAGAGGGGCACCCTGAGTATTATCAGGATTTGGCCCGAAAAATTGTGGCCGAGACGCCAGGAAGTTTTCTTGCTAATCAGTTTTCTAATCCAGCCAATCCAATGATTCATCGAACCACTACTGGACCTGAAATATGGGCACAAATGGATGGTAATCTTGATGCCGTTGTCGCGGGTGTAGGGTCTGGCGGCACGATAACGGGTATGGCAGAGTTCTTTAAAGAGAAAGCTCCAAATGTGCAGATGGTTGTTGCTGATCCGGAGGGATCTATTGTTGCCGATGCGGTACTCAAGGGTGCGTTCTCTTACGAGGGCGGTTCATGGCTGGTGGAGGGCGTGGGTGAAGATTTTATTCCCGATAACTTAAATGTTGGCTTGCTGCATGATGCTGAGGTGATCACTGACAAAGAAGCCTTTCAAACCTTGCAGGTGCTGATTACGGAGGAGGGTGTATTGGGTGGCTCGTCTACAGGTACTCTGGTAGCGGGTGCGGTTAAATGGTGCCAAAAGCAGACAACACCTAAGCGTGTGGTGACGTTTATCTGTGATACCGGCAATAAATATCTCTCCAAAGCATTTAATAAATCATGGTTGCTCGATAATGATTTAATCGACGTTACCGTGGCAGGAGATTTGACCGACTTGGTCAATCGGCGTGCTGATCATGGTGAGATGGTTAGTGTAACGCCATCTGATACCTTAATGACCGCTTACAAGCGCATGCGAGCCTCAGATATCTCACAGATTCCAGTACTTGAGCAAGGAGCACTTGTTGGTGTGCTCGATGAAGAGGACTTACTCTTTAATGTGAGCAAGAGTAAAGCGGCCTTTGGCCAGCAAGTTAGTGAGTTCATGGTCACTAATCTGGATGTGTTGTCCGCCGACACCTCGGAAGAAGCATTGATGGAGATTCTGACTCAGGGAAAAGTGGCCATTATTTATAAGGGAGATATCTTTATTGGCTTCATTACCAAGGTAGACCTCATTAACCATTATCGAACCAAGATAAGCCAAGATTAACCAGGACTTTAAATCACTATGAGCGACAACAATAACCCACAGGGTTTTGAGACTAAGGCTATTCATGCCGGTCAGCAATCTGACCCAACCACCGGCGCAATTATGACGCCGATCTACGCCAGTTCGACCTATGTTCAGCAGAGTCCCGGTGTGCACAAAGGTTATGAGTATTCTAGAAGCCACAACCCAACCAGAAAGGCATTAGAGGATTGTATTGCGGCATTGGAGAATGGCTCTGCAGGGTATGCCTTTGCATCTGGAATGGCCGCGACAGCGACGGTCCTAGAGATACTTGATTCAGGTGATCATGTGATTGCCATGGACGATCTCTATGGAGGCACCTATCGATTATTTGAAAATGTTAGAAAACGTTCGGCAGGTCTCGATTTTACATTCGCTAATTTGAGCGATTTGGATAATCTTGAGTCATCACTCCAAGAAAACACCAAAATGATTTGGGTGGAATCACCAACAAATCCATTACTCAAATTGGTTGACTTGCAGGCTGTTGCCGCCTTTGCTAAAAAACATAATCTGATTGCGGTCTGTGACAATACTTTCTGCTCACCTTATGTCCAAAAGCCGTTGGAGTTTGGTTTTGATTTGGTTGTTCACTCAGCAACGAAGTATTTGAATGGCCACTCAGATGTGGTTGGCGGCATAGTAGTTTGTGCGCAGGAAAGACAGGATCTTGTTGATCAGATGTTTTATCTGTCTAATGCGATTGGTTCAATTATGAGTCCATTTGATAGTTTTTTGGTCCTGAGAAGCTTGAAAACGCTGGCGGTGAGAATGGAGCGGCACTGCAATAGTGCCCTCTACGTTGCCAAGTATCTGGAGCAGCATGATGCGATAGAAAAAGTCTATTACCCTGGTCTTGAAAGTCACCCACAGCATAGCTTGGCTAAACGTCAAATGAATGGGTTTGGAGGCATGATAAGCGTCGTTCTCAAAGGTGGCTTAACCAGTGCCACGCAATTTTTAGAGAGTACTCAGTTGTTTGCTCTGGCTGAAAGTTTAGGGGGTGTCGAAAGTTTGATCGAGCATCCAGCCATTATGACTCACGCATCTGTCCCAGCGGCGATTAGAAATGAGATCGGTATTGTTGACGGTCTAGTCAGGCTATCTGTGGGAATAGAAACCCTCGAAGACCTTATTGCCGACATAGAAATAGCATTGACGGGCAAAGGCTAAAAGTTTTAGAGCATCAAGAGATTTTAGTGTTCAGCAGCTTCCGATGAATCAATAAAGGCCTGCGCCTCAGTGAGGCCGCCAGCATTGAAGACGTTGCTGTAGCCGAGCTGGTCTAAAATCTCTTTGGCTTTGCCTGAACGATTGCCGCTGCGACAGTAGAGATAGATGGTCTCATCTTTATTGGTCGTTACGTTGGCTATCTTTTCGCCAATCTCCTGCCACTCAATAAGTTTGGCCCCGGGCAGATGTCCGGTTTCCCATTCAATGGGNGTTCTCACATCTATAATCAAAGCCGAACTCCTGCTATCAGCAACTGCTATTGTGGTTGAAATAAGCAAAATGAATGTTAAGAAAAACGATTTCATTGTAGTTACTCTTTCATGCCCAGACCTTTCGAAGATTTTATACCCGTTCTAGAAGAGGCTAAAGGTTTTTTTCAGGTATAGTCTTTTAATATTCAGGAATAACCCCCTATTCGCGATCTGTTGTCATCGCGCCCTTCATGCGCTGGACAATGACTCTATCCTGCGGTTTCAGCCATTAGGACACGCCTAGCAGTATTGATTTATCGAAAGCTAGGATCCATTTGACCCTTCAAACAACCGATGATGAAGGGAAAAGTATCAGTGATAAAATACCCATAGACTCCATTTACCTGCATGCCATTACATTCATCTAGATCACCGAATCCATCTGTGTACTCATAATCTTGACGGTAGGTTCCATCATAATTCCCAGCTGGCGTGGGATAACCACTGACAGGTATTCTTGTGCCAGTTTTTAAGTGGTAACTAGACTCGGCTTTGCGAACTACTCCATTATCATTGAACCAAGAGCCAAAAATCGGAAAACCATCAGCAGCAAAACCAACCACGGGTGATTCCACGGCTATCTCGGCAGAAAACATCGCATTTGGCGTAGCATGGTAGTGATAGCTTCCGCTGGGTTGAACATGCGCATTGTGACTATCTACTGCAAAACCATTGGCAGGAAACATAGGATCAAATCGCCAGGGATTAGCCATATCACCGCATCCTATCTTTCCGTTACCCACGCCAAAGCAGGCTGCAGCAAGAAGATCAAATTTTACACCGTTAAGCATCAATCCATTATCCATGCCAATGGCCAGCTGGGTATTGGTATTTGCAAAGGTTGGAGTTGCGGTTATCTGATAGTCTTGAGATTGTTCCGATAAATCGTTCGGGAAACTTCTACTGCCATCATTGAAGTTGTGGTTGGGTACACCGTTGGATTGTAGTCGACATTTGCTTCCTACGTCTGAAATAGTCAAATTCCCTGTAAATACAACGGAACTAAACATATCTGTGGCTGAGGAGCTGTAGGATGCGATATAGTCTTTACAATTAGCACTGCGGTTAGTGAAGATTTTATTGGTGATATCAGTTGCTGCGGTGTCTCCATTATCCCCAGTATCAGATTGTCTAATACCATCCGCAACCGCAGAAAGTTCAGAAACAATATCCGAGTAGCCAGCGCTGCCAGCAAGTAAATTATTATTCTCAAACGGATCGGTTGCCAGGTCATATAGCTCTTGCCCAGTCGCGGTACTGATAAGTTTATAGTTCGTATTTCTGATAGCCCACCCTGAGATATTGTCACCTGAAAAGTCGCTATAGAGATAATCCCTATGGGCGGTATTACTATTAGTCAGCAAGTGTTTGAAGCTCATACTATCTTCAATAGAGGATACCGGGCTACCTGCCATGCTTGCGATAGTAGCGAAAAAATCGGTACTGCTAATCAGNGCATCTTCCCGGACATTTTTTCTTGATACACCAACTCCAGAGGCTATCATTGGTACGGCGATCCCACCTTGAGTCAAATTACCTTTACTACCATTGGCATACACGGAACGATCGGCTACCTGACGGGGCGTACCGTTATCGCCAACATAAAAAATAATCGTATTGTCGCGTTCTTCTTGAGTCATCGATGCCATCAGACGACCAATTTCAGTATCCATGGCTTCGATTGCCGCCAGATAATAATTTCTTGGATTGGCGTTAATATCAGTATCAGTACCGGATAAACTTCGGGTATGGAGAGACTGCGGAGGGAGATGAAACGGAGTATGCGGTGCAACATAGGCAAGCCATAGAAACCATGGCTGCGCTTGAGAGTCTATCCAGTCGATGGCTAGATCTGTCACTTTAGTCGTGTGGTACGTTGTGGTTTGACTAGTTTGCCCGTTGATGGTCAAAGGCCATGATTCATAGTCATTAACCGCACCGCGCAAGCTGCCGGCATAGTAGTCAACTCCCATGGTAGAGGGATGATTTGCTGCCGGTGAATTACCACCTAAATGCCATTTTCCAATGACAGCAGA
>JGI24539J26755_10001432_pt1 | contig 11023 bp, 10 predicted proteins | sample NorSeaMetagenome_2_FD_26755 | JGI IMG/M metagenome (IMG submission 26755)
TTTTTCAGCTCTTAATTCATCCCTTCTATGAATAAGTGTTACTTCTGAAGCAAAATTTGTTAAAAATAGAGCTTCTTCTACCGCGGTATTTCCACCTCCTACAACAACAACTTTTTTTTCTTTATAGAAGCCATCACATGTTGCACAAGCTGATACTCCATAGCCTTTAAATTTATTTTCAGACTCTAAGCCAAGCCATTTAGCCTGAGCACCGGTAGATATTATTAAAGAGTCACAGGAGTATTTCTTTTCAGAATCAGAAGTTAAAGTAAATGGTCTTTTTGATAAGTCGACATCAATTATTGTATCTAGGATAATTTTAGTACCTACTTTTTCAGCTTGCTCACGCATTTGCTCCATTAACCAAGGACCTTGGATAACATCAGAATATCCTGGGTAATTTTCTACATCTGTAGTAATTGTCATTTGGCCCCCAGGCTCAATTCCTGTAAGCAAAACTGGCTCTAACATAGCTCTTGATGCATATATAGCAGCTGTATATCCTGCAGGACCAGAACCAAGTATTAAAACTTTTGAATGAATAGTATCTGACATATTTAACTCTCTAAGATTTTTTCTATTATAAAGGATTCTTAATTTTAATTAATACTTTTTAGTGGTGTTTTAATTTTTTTTATATGTTCGGCTATGTATTTTGTAGGATTATTTTTTTTAAAGTCATATATTTCAATAGTTTCATCAAATTTTTTTATATATTTTTCATCTTCTAGGGTCGATAAAAAACTACTAATTCTTTTTGATTTGCATTTTAGATTGAAGATATAGGTCGGTAGATTTGCAATTAGAGTTTCACTAATCATATTGACTGAGTCAGGTGTTACTAATGCAGCATCCGATATCGCAAGGAAGGCGTAATATGGATTTTCTCCATTACCGTCATAGAAATAGTGTGGCTTACCTTTTATTAAATTTTGTATTCCTAGTATTAATTTTTTTGGAGTCCTTCGCGATGAAGAAATAAGTGGTGTCCAGCCCAAATCAATCGCCCTAGTAATTGAACTTAAAATATTTAAGCATTCTTTATCAGAAAAATTAAAGGCCTTACTTTTTCCTCCTATCAGCACTGATAAATAAGGTTTAGGGATATCTTGGAATTTATTATTCCATTTATTTTTTTCTAGCTTCAAAAGCTCACTCGAAACTCTNCCTGGGGTGAGNAATGTTGANATTACATTCTTTCCTTTAATATTGTCATGNTTGGGAGCCCAAACAAGATCAAAATTATTAGTCTTAATTTTAGGATTTTGAAGGTAAACAGTAAAACANCTNCTATTAGAAATTTTTTTAATGTGTTTTATATATGGAATAGTTTTTCGACCAGCTCCTATAATAATTTTTGGAAATGGAGCGGTAATTTTTTTTTTATTTTTTGGTTTTCCATAAGGTGCTATGATTGATAGAAGCCATGAGGGATTAATTTTTTTTATTTCATACTTTAGCTTTAACTCTTCTGCAACTCCGATGCATTGATTTTCGCAACCTTTTAAGCCCGATGAGACTATCCAACAATCAGGTAATGCATTACTAACCATTTTAATTTATCCTTGTAATAATCTTGCGTGATTATATCACAATGTATAACATAATTTATATGAAACGAGATAATTTAGATAATATTGATATAAAGATTCTTTCACTCCTCCAAGAGAATGGACGAATAACAAATGTTGACCTAGCGGATAAAGTTGATTTATCAGCACCTCCGTGTTTACGGCGAGTTAGGTCTCTTGAAAAAAATGGTTTTATTAAAGGGTATCATGCAGACCTACAGCCTGAAAAATTAGGTTTTGAGGTAACTGTTTTTGCTATGGTCGGTCTTCATAATCAAGCGGAGCACGACTTAAAATCATTCGAGGAGAGAGTTTTATCGCTACCCTATGTTAGAGAGTGTCATATGCTTAATGGTGAAATTGATTTTATTTTAAAATGCGTTGCACCTGATCTTTCAACATTTCAAATTTTCTTGACCAAAGAGCTAACTTCTGCCCCTAATGTTGCTAGCGTTAAAACATCTTTAACCATAAGGCAATCAAAGCAGATGCCTGGTATTCCAATTGATTTAATGGATTAGCAATCAATAATTTTTCCTGGATTCATGATATTTTTTCTATCCACCGATTCCTTAATACCTTTCATGATGATTAATTCATCTTTTTTATATCTTTTTAGATCAGCTTTTCTTGCAACACCAACNCCATGTTCGGCACTAAAGGATCCCTCAAGCTTCATAGTTAATTTAACTATCTCTCTTCTAATGATCCCTTCTTTTTTTAGAAAATCTTTTTTATTAAATTTAATTGGTTGGGAGATATTAAAATGAATATTACCATCCCCAATATGACCAAAAATAACACAACGAGAATTGGGTATAATTTTATTAATAATAGATATTGCTGTTCTAATAAATTTATCAATAAACTTTATAGGAACAGATATATCATTTTTAATACTTCCACCTTCAGCTTTCTGAGCTTCAGATATACTTTCTCTCAATTTCCACATTTCGTTAGACTGCCTTATAGAACCTGCAATGACAGCATCCTCAACTAAATCCGTTTTAATTAGTTTACCTAGAAGATTTTGTATCTTCTCTTTTTCTTCATTGCTACTTTCTAGTGATGAAAATTCAATTAAAATTATCCATTTAAAATCACTAAATGGAGAAACTGTACCTGGGATATTTTTTTTTACAAAATTAATTGAAAATTTATTCATTAATTCAAAAGCGGTAAGTGGTGTAGAAATATTTTCTTGAATAAACCTTAGGACTTTTATAGATTTTTGAGGTGATTTTACCTTTAGAATGCCAGTATATTTTTCTTTCGGAAGAGGAAATACCTTTAATGTTGCAGCAGTTATCACCCCAAGAGTTCCTTCAGACCCTATAAAGAGGTCTTTCAGCGAATAACCTGTATTATCTTTTATAAGTGTACTTAGGGTATTAATTATCTTTCCTTCTGGAGTAACAATCTCAAGACCAAGAACTAAATTTCTCGTATTTCCGTAATATAGTACTCCAACACCTCCCGCATTGGTTGATATGTTTCCACCAATTGTACACGTTCCTTCAGATGCAAGAGATAGAGGAAAAAGCGTGNTATTTTTTTTACATACATTTTGTAATTCTAATAAAGTTANTCCTGACTCAACTGTTATAGATTTATCTAAAGTATTGATTTCTCNAACTTTATTTAGCCTAGTAAGATTTAGAACTATATGATTATCATCAAATGATATTTGTCCTCCTACAAGCCCTGTGTTGCCACCCTGACTTATTATCGGAGTATTTGTTGAGTATGCAATTTTTAAAATCTTCGAAACCTCTTTCGTAGACTTTGGTTTTATAATAGCTCCAGCTTTTCCAGTATAAACNCCCCTCCATTCAATAAGATATTTTGACATCTCGCTCTTATTCAAAATAATATTGTCTGATCCAACTACTCTTATAAGTTTATTTAAAATTTCTTTATCCATATTTNTACAATAGCAATTGCTTTCTTTTTATAAAAGAAAAAGCATTAAGAAATATAAATTAATGTATTATATGAAACAAATGCTTAGTCAGATTAAAAATATTTTTTTTGTTACAGATGATATTGAGAAATCAAGTAAGGAGTTTTCTTTGTTTTTTTCTAAAGAAGCATACTTTAAAGGGTTCTCTAATCANCTNGGAGTAGAAATTCAAATTTTTAGTATAGGTAATCTTAGTATAAATATAATTAGCTCATTTTGTGAGGGTTTATGGTCTGAAAAAATTTTAAATTTTAAGAAAAAGCGAAAAGAAGGGTTGTTTGGCTTAGANCTGATGTCTGACGGAATTATTAATGATTATGAGAATTTAAAAAAACTAGAAATACCCGTTGGCGAAATTGAAAAAATTACTATTCAGGATTTAAAAGATAATATCTACACCCATAATTCTTTTTCTATTGATGAAAGTTTAGTTTCCAATTTAAATATTACGGTTAGTGATAATACTAATTTTTCTATAGAAGAAGAAAATCATGATCCTAATACAAATATTAAATCTATCAATCAAGTTGTTATTAAAACAAATAATCCCGATGGAATAGTTAACTTATTTGAAAAAAATTTAGAAATACGGTTAGCTCTTGATAAAACTTTTAAGGAGTGGTCTGGACGTATGTTATTTTTCAGAATTGGCGGAGTTACTCTGGAGGTTATTGAGGAGGAGGGGTTGAATAATTTAAATGAATACTATGGAATTGGATGGCATTCAGATAATTTTACTGAGTGCTATGAAGATTTAACCCAAAAAGGATTTAGTTTTTCTGAAATTAGAAAGGGAAGAAAGCCCGGGACATTAGTTTCAACATTAAATGATCCTATATTAGGTATTCCAGCAATTTTAATAGGTTTAGACGGAGAAATTTCTTGATAAAAAAAATATTGATAATTTTTATAATTACCCTAAGTGCATGCTCTGAGGAAAATAATATTGAAAAAGATGATGACGGCCTTGTGAGGGTAACTTTTGCAACTGACTGGAAAGCTCAGGCAGAACAAGGCGGCTTTTATCAAGCTCTAGCCTCAGGACTTTATGAAGAAAAAGGTTTAAATGTTGAGATTATTCAAGGAAACTCTAATGTTAATGTACCAAGATTAATTGCATCAAATTCCGTTGAATTTGGCATAGGGTCTAATAGCTTTATACCCTTAAATATGGTTGAAAATAATATTCCTGGGAAAGCGATTATGGCAGTTTTTCAGAAAGACCCTCAAATTATTATGACTCATTCTGACTCTAGTATAGAAAATATTAAAGATATGATTGGCTTACCTATAATGATTTCAGATGCAAGTATTGGTGCTTTTTGGCTTTGGCTGAAATCGAAATATGGCTTTGAAGATAGCCAGATTAGAAAAAAGACTTTTAGCTTGGCACCTTTTTTAAGCAATAAATCTTCTATTCAACAAGGGTACTTGACCTCAGAGCCATATTTAGTTGAAAAAGAAATAGGACAGAAGCCTAAAGTATTCCTTCTGTCTGACTATGGATATCCTAGCTATGGCGCAATGGTAATATCTTCTAACAAGATAATTGAAAATAACCCAGATATTGTTAGAAGGTTTGTAGAGGCTAGTATAGAGGGTTGGGAGCAATATATTTACGGAGATCCAAGCTTAGGTAACGAGTTAATATTATCTGTAAATAATGAAATGAGAGAAGATATTTTACTACAAGCTATTAAAAAAATAAGATATTACGAATTAATCTCGGATGAAGTCTCAAAAGGAAATAATATCGGTCAAATGACGAATAAACAGTGGGAAGATTTTTTTAAAATCATGTCTGAAAATGGTGTTTATAAAACCGATCTAAATTGGCAAGAGTCTTTTACATTAGAGTTTATTGGTAAGGAAAATTAATGTTAACTTTTAAGGATATTGTTAAGAGCTATGAAGAGGACGTGTTAGGGCCTATTAGCATAGATATTAAAAATAAAAGTTTTGTATCAATTATTGGTCCTTCTGGTTCAGGAAAATCAACTTTTTTAAGGTTAGCATCTGGTTTAATAAAACAATCCTCTGGATTGATAGGTTATACTGATAATCTTAAACCAAAAATGGGATTTGTTTTTCAGGATTCAAATTTACTTCCATGGAGAACTGTCCTTGATAATGTTCTTTTACCATTAGAGCTAACTAAAGAAGATAAATCTAAATCAATAGAAAAATCTCTTAAATGGATTTCCAGAGTTGGTCTTGGGGGGAAAGAAGATTCTTTTCCAAATGAGTTATCTGGTGGTCAAAAAATGAGAGTATCTATCGCAAGAGCGATGGTTCAAGAGGGGTCTTTACTTCTTTTAGACGAACCATTTTCTGCATTAGATGAGGTTACCAGAAGAAGGCTTGAGGATGATCTTTTGGAAATATGGAAAACAAATAATATAACTATTTTATTTGTTACTCATTCTGTAACGCAAGCTGTTTATTTATCAGAGAGAGTTCTAGTAATGTCATCAGGTCCTGGGGTTATAATTGAGGATTTATTGATTAACAAAAAAATTGATGTTGGCTTTGAAGGTACTCACGATTTCTTATCTCAAGTTAAACATTTAACTGATATTCTCAGAAATGAAGGTATTTAACAATGTATAGATATCTATCATTTATAGCCCCTCTATTAACTTTTCTAGTCTTGCTAATTTTCTGGGAGTTTCTTGTTAATTATAATAAAGTCCCGCTTTATATTTTACCTGCTCCATCAGATATTTTTTTATCTTTAATTGTTAATTATAAAGATCTTTTCTCGTCAGCCTTTATAACCCTAAGAATTACACTTTTTGCGTTCAGCATTGCATCCTCATTAGCGATATTGTTGGCAATACTATTTTCGCAATCAAAGCTTATTGAATTATCACTTTATCCTATTGCTGTAATTTTTCAGGTTACTCCTGTTGTAGCGATTGCGCCTCTTATATTAATATGGGTTGGCTTTGATAACGCTGAGTATGCAATATTGATACTTGCAACAATTGTAGCTTTTTTTCCAGTATTGGCTAATACGAACTTAGGAATTAAATCAGTTAATGAAAATCTCCATGAGCTTTTTAGTTTATATGGTGCGGGGAGATACCAAAGATTGGTTAAGCTTCAAATACCATTTGCACTTCCTTTTATTCTTACCGGAATGAAAACATCGATTGGNCTATCTCTTATTGGGACGGTTGTGGCTGAATTTGTTGCNGGNTCTGGAACATCAACTGGATTAGCCTGGAGAATAATCGAGGCGGGAAANAGACTGGATATAGCAAAGTTATTTGCCGCATTAATATTATTAGTCATCTTAGGGATATTTTTATTTCTTTTAATTTCATATATAGAAAAAATAGTACTTAAAAGATGGCATGATAGCTCAAATATATAATGGGAGAGTCTAAATTATGAATAATATTTTTGGCAAATCGAAAAGTGTTAGTGAAGCTTTAGATACGAGACTAACTTGTAGAGATTTTTTAGATAAAGAAATTAATAAGGATATTATTTTTAATATCTTAGATAAGGCGAGAAGAGCGCCTTCTGGAGGGAATCTTCAGCCTTGGAGGGTCTGGGCTGTTTCTGGAGAACCGTTAAAGGAATTTAAACAAGATATTAAAAAAAAAGCGATAGAAAACCCTAGGGGAGAGGGAACTGAATATAAAATTTACCCTCCCGACCTTAAAAATCCATATGAACAAAGACGAAGAGCTGTTGGGGAAGGCATGTACAACGCTTTAAACATTACTAGAGAGGATAAATCTGGAAGGATTCAACAGTTTATGAGGAATTTTGAGTTTTTTGGCGCTCCTTCGGCTTTATTTTTTGCTATCGATAGAAATATGCAAGAGGGTCAATGGTCTGATTTGGGTATGTTTATTCAATCAATAATGCTTTTAGCTAGGGAAGATGGTTTGCATACAGCACCTCAAGAAGCTTGGGCAATATGGCACAAAACTATTGGTAATTTTTTAGAAATACCTAATGACCTAATGCTCTTTTGTGGAATGGGAATAGGGTATGCTGATCCAGAAAGTCCAATTAACTCCTTTAGGAGTGAAAGAGAGGAAGTTGAAGGGTTTACTAAATTTATTGGCTTTTAAATAATTCTTTTATCCCTAAATTCCTTAATATCTTCTTCGCTAAACCCAAGATTTCCAAGTATTTCGTCTGTGTCTTCTCCTAGCAACGGAGGGCGTTTTTTAATTATATTATCAGAATTAGATAATTTTACAGGTAAGCCCATAACTGGAGATTTACCAGGTATTCCGGGATACTCTATATCTTGAAAAAAATTCATTGCTTTAACATGTGGATCGTCTAATGCATCTTGCAGATCATTGACCGGACCAGCAGGAACACTTGCCTCTGCAAGAAGATTTAAGGCTTCTTCATTAGTATATTGAGAAGCCCATTCGCTAGTTTTTTTACTTAAAATTTTACCATTAATTCCTCTATTAATATCTGTACTAAATCTTTCGTCACTTAATAAATCCTCTTCTCCTAAAAGATTTGCCCATCTTTTAAATAATGTATCACCTAAAACCTGGACTACTATCCAACCATCTTTTGTTTCAACCATATCAACTGGTCCAGCATACGGACTTCTATTTCCGATAGCTTTTCTATTTTTTTTAGTAATAGATTGTTCAATTAGGTGGGTATTCATAAAGGCTAATGAGGTTGCAAAAAGCGCTCCTTCTACAACTTGACCTTTTCCAGTCTTTTGTTTTTCAATTATAGCAGCAAGGGTCCCCATCGCTGTAAGCGAAGCTGTCCCATAGTCAATATAGGGTGAATAAGCTTTTATTGGTTCATCGTCATTACCAGTAAGGTATGCAGCACCAGACATTGCTTGGCCAACGCCATCAAATCCAACTCTCTCAGAGTATGGGCCGCCAGCTCCAAAAGCTGATACCGTCGTTAATATTATTCCCGGATTATATTTTGAGATTGTCTCATAATCAATTCCCATTCTTTTTAGTGTTTGAGGTGGGAGATTGGCTACCACAACATCGGCAGATTCAACTAATTTTTTAACAATTTCGCTTGAACCTTCCTTGGTGGGGTTTAGNGTCATTCCTTTCTTATTACGGTTCATTTGCATGAACATTGCCCCTTCTCCTCCATCATCTTTTAATGGATGAACGAACCTATCTTCTGATCCNTTTAATCTTTCTACCCTTATTACTTCTGCACCAAGATCNCCAAGTAAAGCTGCGCAATATGGACCAGCAATATATCTNCCAAAATCTAATACTCTTATATCTTCTAATATATTCAATTTTAACCTCTCGCTAAATTACTAAACATTACAAATAATTAATCATACAGACATGAAATGGTAAAATTATTACTGCATTATATATTTGTTAGACGAAACTATTTGACTGTACTTGTTTATCATAGCTCCCCAAAAAAAATAACAGGTACAGTCAAATTAATCACTAACTTTTCTTATATATATAGATTATCTTATATGTGGAGATAAAAATGCATATTTTGCTTATTGAAGATGATATGAATGCGGCGCGTTACGTCACTAAAGGCCTAAAAGAAAGTGGTCATATTGTAGATCACGCTTCTGACGGAGATATTGGTCTTGATATAGCCTTGTCTTCTAATTTTGATGTAATGGTTGTTGATAGAATGCTTCCAAAACTTGATGGATTATCGCTTATCTTAAAATTAAGGGAAGAAAATATTAACACCCCAATACTAATTCTTTCGGCTTTGGGTGAAGTTGATGAAAAGGTAATAGGTCTAAAAGCAGGAGCAGATGATTATTTAGCAAAACCTTTTTCTTTTTCAGAGCTCTTGGCTAGGATTGAAGTTCTTCATAGAAGAACTAACCCTGATACGAAAGAAACAACATTAAAAGTTGGGAATTTATCAATGAATCTTCTTAAAAGAGAAGTTCATCGTTCCAACATAAAAATTGATCTACAGCCCAGGGAATTTAGGCTTTTAGAGTTTTTGATGAGAAGGTCGAATCAAGTAGTAACTAGAACAATGCTGCTTGAAGGTGTTTGGGAATATCATTTTGACCCTCAAACAAATGTTATAGATGTTCATATCTCAAGACTACGTTCAAAAATCGATAAACCTTTTAAAGAAAATGAAATGCTTTTTACAGAGAGAGGGGCAGGATATGCCTTGAGAAGTAATGATTAACTTATTTCGATTAACAAGTTTTCGATTAATTTTTATCTATACTATTCTTTTAGTAATTTCGATTTGTCTGATTACCTTTTATCTTTATTGGTCTACAGCTAGGGATCTTCAAAATAGAGCTGACCAAGACATAGTTCAAGAGAGTAAAATGCTTGTTCGAGTCTATCAAAGGGGTGGTGTCAAAGAGCTTGCAAGAGTTATTTCGCAGCTGTCGCAAATACCTAATGCCAATCTTTATGCCCTTAGAAATGATAAAAACGATATTGTGGTAGGTAATTTTACCGATAAGGATTCATTGTGGAATTTAGAAAGGTTTGATGATAACTGGGTATCATTTTCCTCTATTAGAAATAGCCAGTCTGTTAGCGCGAATTTACCTCTTCGAAAACAATTTTATCGAGGAAAGGAGTTTATTGTTAGGGGTAGTTATAACCTTATAATAGGAAGAGATGTAAGCAATGAAATTTATTTAAAGGAGAGGTTTCTAAATACTATTATAAGTGCAACTTTGCTTATTCTCATTCTTGGCCTATTTGGTGGTTATATTCTAAGTCGAAATATTCTAAATAGAATATCTGCTATAAATAAAACAAGTATCGAAATAATGGATGGTAATTTACTTCAAAGACTTCCTGTAGGACCAACAAACGATGAATTAAATCAACTTTCTATCAATTTAAACAATATGTTAGATAGATTGAATAAGCTAATGACTGGAATGAAGGATGTGAGCGATAATATTGCTCATGACTTAAGAACACCTTTAAATAAAATAAGAACAAATCTCGAGGTGACCTTAATGTCAAACCCAACGACCGAAAGTTATAAAAATTCTATTGAAGAGGTTATTCAGGATATTGATATTCTTATTAATACCTTTAATTCTTTATTAGCTATATCAAGAGTTGATTCTGGCTCACTATCTCTTGATAAAGAAAGAATAGATATAAATAGTTTAATAGAAAATATAATTGATTTATGGGAACCGCTGGCTGAAGAGCGTAAGATTACTCTAACTAATCAATCTTCTCAAAATATTTACTTACAGGGTAATGTGAATTTATTATCTCAAGCTCTATCTAATCTAATTGATAATGCAATTAAGTACGGCCCTCTTGAAAATAAAATCACTATTGGTGCTAAATTTGAAAAAGAAAATGTTATTCTTTGGGTATCAGATAGTGGTCCCGGTATTCCCGAAAAGGATAAAGAGAGAGTTTTAGAAAGATTTTCTCGACTTGATGCCAGTAGAAATACTCAGGGCACTGGATTAGGGTTGAGCCTAGCTAAATCAAGTATAAAATTCCACAAGGGAACTATTCAATTA
>JGI24539J26755_10001433_pt1 | contig 11018 bp, 9 predicted proteins | sample NorSeaMetagenome_2_FD_26755 | JGI IMG/M metagenome (IMG submission 26755)
AGTAATGTCTATGCTGACCCTATTAAAGCTGCTTTTGTATATATTGGTCCAACAGGAGATCATGGCTGGACTTATGCACATCATCAAGGAGCCCAATATGTTAAGAAAATGATGGGTGATGACGTTATGATTACGGAAATTGAATCTGTTCCTGAAAACTCAGACTCAGAGCGTGTTATTATGAGTCTTGCTCGTAAAAATGACATTATTTTTACAACGTCATTTGGTTATATGAACCCAACTGTTAAGGTTGCTAAACGTTATCCAGATGTGAAATTTGAGCATGCTACTGGCTACATATTAGAAGATAATATTTCAGTCTACTCTGCAAGATTTTATGAGGGAAGGCATGTTATTGGTAAGATGGCTGGAAGAATGACTGAGAGCAATGTAATTGGTTACATTGCATCATTCCCAATTCCTGAAGTCATCCGTGGTATTAACTCTGCGTATTTAGCGGCTAAGTCGGTTAATCCTGACGTTCAAATAAAGATTGTTTGGGTATACACATGGGAAGATCCGGGTAAAGAAGCAGATGCTGCTCGAGCATTAATAGCTCAAGGAGCAGATATTTTAATGCAACATACTGCGTCTACTTCCCCAATGACAGTAGCTGAAGAGAAAGGTGTTTATGCATTTGGTCAGTCATCTGATATGCGTGAATGGGGTCCAAACGCTCAGTTAACTGGAATCATTAATAATTGGGGTCCTTACTATGCTGACAGAATTGAAGCAGTAAGAGATGGAACTTGGACTTCTTCTGACACTTTTGCTGGTGTTCAACAAGGAATGGTTAAGTTTGCACCAATGAACAATAGTATGCCTACTGATGTTAAGAATGAAGCTATGAAGGCAATTATTGACTTATCAATGGGTGCAATCCATCCATTTACTGGGCCAATAAATAAGCAAGATGGTTCACCATGGTTAGCGGAGGGTGAAACACCTCCAAACTATCCTGATCTTCTTACTATGGATTTCTACGTAGAAGGTATTGACAGTAAGTATCCTAACTAATGCTTTAAATTTTTTGTTTCCAACCAGACTCTAAAATTTCACCTGAAGCAATTAAGATTGGATAAGCAACAGAGGATAATAGACTGTTTATTTTTTTATAATCACGAATTACATCTATATGCATAGAGCTTGTTTCTAGACTATCAGCTATTCCTTTTCCAATTCGTTGAAGATGTTTTGAAACAGATTTTTTCTCAAGTTTATGCAATTCTTGTTTTTTTTCATAGAGAACTTTTGCAAGTTCACAGTCATCAGAAACAAAGGTATTAATAGCAAGATCATAATTAGAGCATACGACCTCATGAATAGAGATAATCTCATTTAATCCTTCTTTTGAAAAATGTATATGCTTGTCAATTTTTTTCCCAGAAATTTCCATTAAGCTACTATTGACAATATCACCAATATGCTCCATATTAGTCGTAAAGTTAAGAATATTTAAAGCTTTTTGTGTTTCTAAAGGAGTCAGTTCTTCTTGTAAGATTCTTGCAATATAGAGTTTTATTGAATCAAATAGAGAGTCAACTATATCTTCATTTCTGATGATTTCATCACGCAATGAAATATTATCATCTTGTAACACTGTCAGAGAAGATAGAACCATTTTTTGTGAAATTTCAGCCATATGGATTGCCTCTCTTTTGGCACTTGCAAGAGAGATAGCTGGCATCGAAAAATCTTTTAATTCTAAAAACCTAGGAAAATCTAGTTTCTTTTCTTCTCGAGATGAAAATAGTTTTTTTGCTAAGGTAATAAGATTTTTAGAAAAAATAATTCCAATGAATGCAACTATTAAATTTAGAGATAAGTGATATATAGCTGGAAATAATTCGATAGAAATAAACTTCAAGGCGAAAATAGAAACAAAATCAACAAATGGATAGAAGGCAGCAATGCAAATAACCCTAACAATAAGATTTGCCAATATAGGTGTTAACTCTAATATAGAAGCTTTCCAATTAGAAATAAGAGGTAATAAGCCACTTCCTAAGTTTGCACCTAATACCAAATATAAACCCTCATTTAAGCCAATTACACCAGTAGCAAGGAAGCTAACTGATAATAGGACAATTGCTAAGCTTGAATATGAAAGATAGGTAAGTATCAAAGCTAGAAGAACAAAAAATACTGGTTGATTTTCAAAGATTAAAAGAAGCTCTGTAAATTGTTTAAATTCTGATAATCCACCAGCCGTTTTAGTAATTAAAGAAAGTGCAAAAAGAATTAATCCAAGACCACTTATTGCCCTGAAAACATTTTGCCATTTATTTATTTTAGAACCAATAAAACCAAAAACACCAACTGCCAATAGAAATGGTGCAAGAGTTGTAAATTTTTGCGATGCTATAAGAACTGCTACTGATGTTCCGACATCAGCTCCAAGCATAGTAATAAATGCGCTACTGACACTAATAAGACCTTGCCCAGTGAATGATGCTGAAATTAAAATAGCTGCAGTGCTGCTTTGCAATAAGGCGGCAACTAATAATCCAGATGTGAATGCTGGTAAAACTTTTCCTTCTGAGCGTCGTGCTAATCTCTTCAAACTATTACCATAAGAGCGCATAACTCCTGTTCGGACCATTCTTAAACCCCATAATAATAAAGCTATAGATCCTAAGAGCTCAATTAAAAGAGTCATGCTACATCCACCTCTTTTTTAGCTGAGGTATTATTTACCTTTACAGATTCTTCTTCATTGTATTTTTTTATAAATAAATCAAGTTTCTTTAATCCTTTATCAGAAATTGATAATCCAAGTTTTGAGCGTCTAAATAAAATATCATTAGATGATTTTGCCCATTCTTTTTCGAGTAAATAAATTACTTCAATTTCGTATAATCCAGCTCCAAAATGCTCACCTAATGATTGAGTATCTTGACAATCTCCAAAAATATCAAATGAAATTTGTCCATAGGACCTAATAAGTCTTTTAATAATTTCATTTGAAAGAAAGTTATATTTTTTCTGAAGATTTGATTCTAAATTAGATAACATTGAGATCTTAAACTCACCTCCAGGTAGGCTTGAAGTTTCTGTCCATGGATTGCCCTGCTTACCTAAAAAGCCCTCAATATGCTCTAGAATTGCTTCTGATAATTTACGATAGGTAGTTATTTTTCCACCAAATATATTAATCATTAAAGAGTAATCATATTCTTTTGCCGTAATAACGTAATCTCTTGTTACCTCCTGAGCTTTACTGGCTCCATCATCATAGAGAGGCCTAACACCAGAGTAGCTCCATACTATATCTTCAGTACTAATAGACTTTTTTAGATAACTACTTGCCGATTCACATATATATTTTTTTTCTTCCTCAGTAATCTGAACTTTTCCAGCTGAACCTTTATGCTCAATATCTGTAGTTCCAATCATTGTAAAACTATCTTCGTATGGAATTATGAAGAAAATGCGCCCATCTTTATTTTGACAAATATAAGATTTATCATGATCATATAGCTTATTAACTACAATATGACTTCCCCTTATAAGCCTTACATTTTTTGAATTTTTAACCTTAAATGAATCCTTAAGAACTTCATCAATCCAAGGACCAGAGGCATTAACAAATGTTTTTGATTTAACTCTATTTACTTCACCAGTTAATGAATCTTCAGTGGTAATAATCCATAAACCATTGTCGCTTTCTACATTTATAACTTTTGTATAATTTTTTAATTGAGCTCCTTTTAATCTTGCATCAACAGCATTTAATATAACAAGTCTTGAGTCATCGACCCAACAATCTGAATACTCAAATCCAGAATTAAAAGAATCTTTTAGTGGAGATGGTTTTTGCTGATTTAAAAGGTTTACATTTTTTGTCCCTGGCAAAATTTTCCTAAAACCTAGATGGTCGTATAATGCAAGACCTAGTCTAAGAAACCACTTAGGCCTCATTCCTTTTGAATGAGGAAGAATAAATCGCATTGGCCAAATTATATGAGGCGCCATATTTAATAAAATTTCTCGTTCCTTAAGTGATTCTTGAACTAATCGAAATTTATAATGTTCAAGATAACGGAGTCCTCCATGAATTAATTTAGTCGAAGCTGATGAAGTCCCTGAGGCAAAGTCATTCATTTCACATAAACAGACTGAATGTANCCNCNNCCNGCNGCATCNCGAGCTACACCTGTTCCATTTACGCCACCTCCAGCTATAAAAACATCATAAATTCTTTCAGTTTTTTTNGATATTGATTCAGACATANATTTTGAGTGAAAACCAAACTATTTATNTAATAAATAGTTTGCAAGTTCGACAAACCCCTCCCCAGAATGATGTGATGTTATATANTTTGGAAGTTCATCAATTTCATCCATAAAGTCTCTTACATTTGCTACTCCAACTGATTGATCAAAATANCCAAACATCATAGAGTCATTTGGTGAGTCACCAATAAAGAGAACTTTTTTTTGTAAATCTGAATCAATCATTCCAAAATTTTGTTGAAGGGTCTTTATAGTTGTATTAAGTTTATTGTGATTACCAATCCAACAATTTACATGGATTGAACTTACTTTTGCAGTTGCACCAGCCTTTATTGCAATATTAACAATTTCTTTAATATTACTAGTTGAAAGCCTAGGTACATCCTCAGCAAAATCAATTGCTAAATCTGTTTTTCTATAATCTTGATCAGATGCCAGGGCAGATCCAGGAATCGTATCAAGCACAATTTTTTTGATTTTTTGAAGGGTTTTTTTATTATCAGTACGCTCTTTTTCACTTTGGCTATATGTATGTAGCATTTTTTTAGATTGATGGTTATAGCTAAAGAAAAAGGCACCATTTTCTCCAACAACTCCATTTACTGGCCACATTCTTGCAATGTGATCACACCAACCTGCACATCTTCCAGTAACTGGAATAACAATATATCCAGCATCAGATAATCTTTCGAGTGCACTATATGAACTGCTTTTTAAGCTTCCATCAGTTGTTATAGTGTCATCTATGTCAGTAAGAATGATTTTAATTTCATCCATTTGTTGTCTAGACATAATTGAAAGTTTATGCATTTATAACTCCTAGCTTAAAGAATTGTTTAGTTTTTATTTTTTTCTAAGTAAGAAAAGTAGTATTTCAACATTTATATGTTCATATGAACAATATATGTAGATATTCTACCATTATAAGGCTTTATTGAGCTATATTTTGGTATTTTTATTCATTTGATAAAAATTAATCTTCATTTTTATATATATATGGTAGAATCTTTGTTCAAGTGAACTATAAATATTTAATAAATGGACTTAACTGCCCGTCAAGCTGAAATTTCAGACCTTCTTCGTCAAGAAGAATTTATTGCTGTTGAAAGTCTAGCCGAAAGATTTGATGTAACAACTCAAACTGTTAGAAGAGACATCAATGCATTATGTGATTTTGGTCAAGCTAGAAGAAGGCATGGTGGAGTTGAGCCTTTATCAACTGAGGGTAATCTTGCATATGGAACAAGACAAGTTCTCAATAGGGTGGCAAAAAGAGCAATTGCTAAAAACGTTGCTCGCTCAATTCCTGATGGAAGCTCTATATCACTTGGGATTGGAACAACTCCTGAAATGGTTATGAGGGCTTTATTAAGCCATAAGGATTTGAAAATATACACTAATAATATAATTATTGCTCAAACTGCTAGTGCCAATGCAAGTTTTGAAGTTTATTGCTCTGGTGGCCGAATTAGAAGTGGTGATTTTGATATGCTTGGAAGCCCTGTTGAAAGTTTTTTTAATTCCTATAAAACAGACTTTGGTGTTTTTGGAGTTGCTGGTGTAGATATGGATGGAGTTCTTTTAGATTTTTATGACGAAGAAGTAAAGATCAGAAGGGTTATTGTTGAAAATTGTAGAGAAGGTCTCCTAGTATTGGACCATGAAAAATTTGGAAGAACTGCACATGTAAGAGGAGGACAAATACAAGACGTAGCAAAAGTTTTCTGTGATCAATTACCTCCTAAAGAAATACAACAACTGATTAATGATTCTGATTCACAATTAATCATTTGTGAGGAGGAAGAGCTTTGAGTGCAATAGAAGTCAAAAATCTATCAAAAAGCTGGGCAGAAATTGATGCAGTTAAAAATGTATCTTTTAAAGTCCCAGAGAAATCCTTTACAGTTTTATTAGGCCCATCAGGATGTGGTAAGTCAACAATTCTTAAAATGTTATCAGGCCTTGAAAATGTAACCTCAGGAAATATTAAAATTAAAAACCATGATGTAACCGATCTTGAGGCCTCTAAAAGAGGAGTCTCTATGGTGTTTCAATCATATGCTCTATTCCCTCACTTAAATGTCAAAGAAAATATCCAGTTTGGTTTAAAAGTAAGAAAAGTGCCTCTTAATGAACGTGAAAAACGTGTGGCAGAGGCGGCTAAAGCGGTTGGGCTATCTGATTTACTAGATAGAAAGCCTGCAAATTTATCAGGTGGACAGCGCCAAAGGGTTGCCTTGGCTCGTTCAATCGTTTCTGATCAATCAGTTTGTTTAATGGATGAGCCATTATCAAATCTGGATTCCAAATTACGTGCAGAGATGAGAGATGAAATTCGTGACCTTCAGCAAAGATTGGGTTTAACTGTTGTTTATGTCACACATGATCAGGTGGAGGCAATGTCTATGGCTGATCAAATTATTTTGCTTAATGCTGGTGAAATTATTCAAAAAGGTGCGCCTGAGGAGATATATAACAATCCTAATAGTATTTTTAGCGCTCAATTTATTGGACTTCCTCCAATGAATATTTTAAAACTAAAAAATATTGATGAGGCAGCTCTTAGTAAAGAAAATAATAACAAAATTAAAGCTTGTAAAGATCCTATTAATCTTGGCATAAGACCTGAGCATATTACTTTCTCAGAAAAAGGATTACCAGTTATTGTCAAAGGCATAGATTACTTTGGTGGAGAGACTGTTTTTAAAATCAGTCATCTAGACCAAGTTTTCTTTCTACGTGAGCCTAGACAGCCAAAAATTAATCTGAATGATAAGCTAAATATTAGCTGGAATTCAGATGATATGCATTTGTTTAAAAAAAATAATCAACGTATAACTTCGTAGGTATGTTGATAATTGCAAATGAAAAAAACTACGATTATTAATAACGAGGAGAAAATATGAATAAGTTCTTTGGAAAACTTTCGTATAGCCTATCTGTTGCTCTTGGTATTTCTATGATATCCAGTGCAGCAATAGCTAAAACGGAATTGACAATGTACTATCCAGTTGCTGTGGGTGGTGCTTTAACACAAACGGTTGATGCAATTGTTGCAGACTTTATGTCAGAAAATCCTGACATTGAAGTAAATGCAATTTATTCAGGCAACTATGATGATACGAGAATCAAAGCACTCGCTGCTCTAGAGAGTGGAAAGCCAGCTCAGCTGTCAGTTATGTTCTCAATTGATGTTCATGAGTTACGTGAGCTTGATGCAATTATACCTTTTGACGATGTTGTTTCAACGAGTGAAGATAAGGCTTGGTTAAACTCATTCTATCCGTCACTAATGGAAAATGGAATTACAGCAGGTAAGACTTGGGGTATTCCTTTCCAACGTTCAACTATTGTAATGTACTACAACAAAGATGCTTTCCGTGAAGCTGGTTTAGATCCAGAAACACCTCCAGCAACTTGGGGTGGTCTTGTTGCAGCTGCAAAAGCATTAACTAAAGATGATGGCTCTCAATGGGGTCTTATGATTCCATCTACAGGTTATCCTTATTGGATGTTTGGTGCGCTTGCTATGCAAAATGGTCAAACATTAATGACAGGTGGTGATAAAACTAACTTTGATCATCCAGATGTCGTTGCTGCTCTTGAGCTTTGGAAGGCCTTTGGAAGTGAGCATAAAATCATGCCTGAAGGAACAATTGAATGGGGCACGCTTCGTCAAAACTTCTTAGAAGGTAAGACAGCTATGATGTGGCATTCAACTGGTAACTTAACTACAGTTAAAAAGAATGCTAAATTTGATTTTGGTGTAGCAATGCTTCCAGCAGGAAAGCGTCGTGGAACTCCAACAGGTGGCGGAAACTTCTATATGTTTAAGGACACTACTGCTGCAGAACGTGAAGCATCAATGAAGCTAATTAAGTTTATGACTGCTCCTGAAAATTCTGCTAAATGGTCTGTAGCTACTGGATATATGGGTGTTAGTGCTGATGCATATGAGACAAATACTTTAAAGTCATATGTTGCAGATTTTCCACCAGCAGCAGTTGCAAGAGATCAACTTAAATATGCAACAGCTGAATTTTCAACTTACCAAACGAGTCGTGTGAAAAAAGGATTGAATGATGCAATCCAAGCAGCACTTGTAGGTAGTAAAACTCCTAAAGAAGCTCTTGCAGAGGCACAAGCCGCTGCTGAGCGTATTTTAAAACCTTACCGTTAAATTGGTAATTTGGCGGACGTTTTAATGGCGTCCGCCAATTAATTTTTTAAAATAATAAAGTAATAGATATGAAAGATAGCGTTCGTAATTTTCAAGGTTGGCTTTTATTTGCTCCTGCAGCAATATTACTTTTAGCGTTCACTCACTATCCGACTGTAACAACATTCATTCACAGTCTTTATACAAATAAGTCATTTATACGACCAAAAAGATTCTCTGGAATTGAGAGTTATGAGAGTATGTTTAGTGATCCAATTTTTTTCAAAGTTTTTGTAAATAATATGTGGCTAGCTCTTGGCACTATTCCTACATCAATTGCTCTAGCAATTATCATGGCTTTGATTGTTAATAAGGCTATCCCAGGAAGAGGATTGCTTCGTATGGCCTATTTTACTCCAACTATGCTTCCGATGATTGCTGTGGCAAATATATGGTTGTTTTTTTATGCACCAGAAATTGGATTAATTGATAAGACTATGGCTATTTTTGGCTTTGAAAGTACAAACTGGCTAGGAAGTCCAACAACGGTTCTTCCATCTATTATGGTAATGACTATTTGGAAAGAGGCTGGTTTTTTTATGGTTTTTTATCTTGCAGGTTTACAAACTATTTCACCAGAGCTCGAAGAGGCTTCAAAACTTGAAGGCTCAAGTCGTTGGAATTACTTTTGGCGTATTCAATTCCCATTACTTCTTCCTACTACCTTATTTGTTCTTATTAATGCTTTTTTAAATTCTTTTAAACTTGTAGATCATTTATTTGTCTTAACTAAGGGTGGGCCAGATAATGCGAGCAATTTAATCTTATATTATATTTATGAAACTGCTTTTGCATTCTTAGATATATCTTATGCATCTGCATTAACTATATTTTTATTATTATTACTTGCTCTCACAGCTTTAGCACAATTTTTGTTTATTGAAAAACGAGTCCACTACAGATGACATATAAAAAAAGAATATCTACAAGCATAGAGCTGATGGGAGCCTATATACTTGCAGCATTTTGGGTGCTTCCTCTCCTATATGCTTTTTGGGCGGCGTTCCATTATAGTAGTGATGCTATTCATTTTGACCTTCTAGCTCCTCTTACTTTAGATAACTTTCGAGAGGCTTGGAGTCAGGCACCATTTATGAGATATGGTCTAAATACATTCCTACTTGTTTCATTCATACTTCCATTACAGTTGTTAATTTCAACTTTGGCAGCATACGCTTTTGTTCGTTTTAAATTTACTGGTGCAAATGTTGCATTTGCATTAGTTCTGGTGCAGTTAATGATTACACCAGAAATCTTAATTGTTCAAAACTATGTGACACTCTCTAAGCTTGGGTTAGTTGATACAATAACGGGTATGGGCTTACCTTATGTTGCAAGTGCTTTTTGTATTTTTTTGTTGCGCCAAACATTCAAATCAATTCCAAAGGAGCTAGAAGATGCAGCTCAACTAGAGGGTTGCAGTACAATGGGCATTTTATGGAAGGTTTATGTGCCACTTGCAACTCCTACATTTATTGCTTTTTCTTTAGTTTCTGTAAGCCACCATTGGAATAATTTCCTATGGCCACTTATTATTTCTAATTCTGTAGAAACAAGACCTCTGACAGTTGGTTTAGGTATTTTTGCAGCCCCTGAAACTGGAGTAGATTGGTCTGTTATGTCAGCAGCAACTTTAATTTCGGTAGCACCTCTATTAATTGCTTTCTTAATATTTCAGAAGCAATTCGTTCAATCATTCATGCAGGCTGGGATTAAGTGATAACGATTCTAACTTGGAATATTCAGAATGGAAAAGGTATTGATGAGAAAATATCATTAAATCGCATTGCAGAGTCTATTCTTAATATTTGTGACCCAGATATTATTTGCCTTCAAGAGGTTTCAATAAACTGTCAACTCGTCGATGGTTCAAGGCCAGATCAAGTAAAAGAATTATCAAATATTTTTAGTGATTACTTGCCTTCGTATGGTCCAGCATATAATATTAAATGTAAAGATAGCAATGACAGAGAGCAATATGGAAATCTAATACTTTCTCGACTACCAGTTCTATCAAGTTTTAATCATATGTTGCCTCAAACAGTCGATAGTTCTTTTCGTCAAATGCCAAGACAACTTAGCGAAATAACTGTTCAAACAGCTTTATATCCTCTTCGCGTTATGACGACTCATCTTGAGTTTCATTCTGAGTTGCAAAGATGTGAGCAAGTTAAGAGAATTAAGTCTATTGATAAAGAAATTAATGATCTTATACTAATGCCTCCTGAGCAAATTATTAATAGTCCATATAGAGAGTTTGCAAGAGCTAGTAGGGCGGTAATTTGTGGAGACTTTAACTTTGTTCCTAATTCAATCGAATATGATCTAATGATTGGAGAAGAAGATAGTGCAGAGTCTTTGGTTGATGCTTGGAGTTATTTAAACCCAAATTCAATACATGGACCTACATGTGGTATTTTTGACGCAGATCAATGGCCTCAGGGACCCCATTGCAGAGATTATGGTTTTGTAAGTTCTAATATAGCTGAGAATCTTCAAAATATTGTTGTAAACGAAAAAATAGATGCTTCAGATCATCAGCCAGTTATNTTTACTTTATCTTA
>JGI24539J26755_10001436_pt1 | contig 11007 bp, 7 predicted proteins | sample NorSeaMetagenome_2_FD_26755 | JGI IMG/M metagenome (IMG submission 26755)
AATGTAGTTACATCTGAATCAGTATATGATGTAAATGCACTACCACCTTGTGTTAAATTACCAGTGAAATTAATATCACCAGTTACATCTAATGTATATCCCGGTGTTACAGTTCCCACGCCTACATTTCCACCATTATCATTTAATAAAACGTATGAAGTATTTTTTCCACCTCTAATATATGTATGTTCGTCTGTTGAATAATTTATATTCGTATTTCTATCAGTACCTTCAAATATTGTTTCGCCTTTAATAACTAATGTAGCAGTTGAATGTGGTGTTATTCCAATACCAATTTTAATAGCATTAGTACTTAATAAAGTTTCTACATCTGAATTACTATATTGTGTAATTTGAGAATTTATTGTTGTTCCACTTATACTAATACCAGTTCCTGCAATATATGTTGTATCTGTTGTTGCTATTGCTAAACCATTAATTTTAAAACTTGAACCAGAACTAATATTAATATCACCATCAATATCTAATTTATAACTAGGCGATATACCAATACCCACGTTACCATTATCTTTAATTCTCATTTTTTCAGTAGGTTCAACATTGTTAGTAGAATTAATAGAACCATTTTTATTTTGTGTTGAAAAAATTAAATCACCTGAATAATTTCCACTTTCTTCTGAATATATTTTACTTATATAATATCTACCCGCAACAGATTCTGAACTCCATTTTATTTCAGATTTTTTACCATCATTGTAATATGTCTGAGATAATTCTAAATCACCATCCCTTAAATCAAATTTATTATTTGGTGTTGTAATTCCTATACCAACATTACCACTATTATAATATGCATTAGAACCATTAAATTGAAATATATCCGATGCAAATATTATTTTAGTTCCATCGATAAATAAATCACCAGATAAATTAATATCGCCAGCAACATCTAATTTTTTTGATGGATTACTAATTCCTATACCAACATTACCATTTGGATCAAATATCATATCACCATCGTAAGTAACAATTGACATTTTTCCAACATTAGTTTTTAATATTGTAGCAGCTGTATCCTCACCACTTATTCTGATATTATCTAAATTAGTATAACCATCTACCTGAAGTGCGTGATTACCAGACCATATACCTTCTTGTGTTATTTTTACAAGTGGTTCAGCATATCCATGAGATGTACCTTTTACATATAAAATTGTATTAGTAGAATATAATGTACTTGTTCCAATATTAAGATTTGTATCAATACAAACATTACCAATTGAATTAATTGTAAAAACATTATTGGTAGAATAATTATAAATTTCAACTATATTATCATTGCCGTCATCATGTGTTATTTTTAATGACGGACCATTTGCAAATGTACTAGTAATTTCAATATTTTCAGTTATATAATTATTTGTAGTAATTGCTGTTAAATTTCCAGATACATTTAAATCATTAGTATATAATGTACCTATTATTGTTAAATCACTATTTAATTTAATATTACCAGAATCAATTATTTCAATATTGGAAGTTTTACCTTCAATTTCTAAAATATTATCATGTAAAATAGAATCTAGTCCAATAGATGAATCAGATTGAATTTGTGCTACTATATTATTAATATCAGCATTAATTTTAGGATATCCAGAATTATCATAATTAATTGTAATATAATCACCTGCATTTACTGGCGCAATAACATTTGCAATACCACGAGGTCCTCTAGATCCTTGTGGACCAGATGGTCCTGGTGCACCTTCAATACCTTGAATACCATGTTCTCCTTTTTCACCTTGTAATCCTGTAAAACCCTGTATACCTTGTATTCCCTGTTGACCATTTGGTATTAAAATATCAATCGTAGAAATCAAAGAATCTCCTATTCTTCCTAATTCGACACTTTTATTAAAATTATAAAATATTACTTCGCCTATACTATCTCCTTTTTCACCAGATGGTCCAATAATACTACTGGTTGTAAAATTTAATTCTTGTTTTGTACCTAAGAATGTAATTTTACCTGATTCTATATTATAATATGCACCAATATAACCATCGCCTTTTTGTCCTCGTATATCATCTGTTTTTAAAAATAATCCATCATCACTATCAAATGTAATTATACCGGTTGTATTATCATAGTTAACACTTTTAAATCCATCCCCCTTATCACCTTTATCACCTTTATCGCCTTTACTGCCATTATTTCCCCTATCACCTTTTAAACCACGAGGACCAGCTTCGCCTTGAATAGAAGAAACTTCATCTTTAGTTAAAAAAGAATTATTACCAGTTATATTAAGTGAGTTAATATTTAATACTCCATTAACAGTAAAATCTGAATTTAAAATTATATTTCCATTATTTAATATATTTATATTAGAAGTTTTGCTTTCAATTTTATTTAAATAATTTGAAATATTATCAAATTTAAAATTATTATCATCAATATCTGTATTTAATAACCAATATAATTCATTATAATTTGAAATTGATAAAACATATTTATTATCTGTATTAAGAGTATTAATATTATTATTTGGTAAAATATAACTAATATTACTAATTAAATTATCAGAAGAATATAATGAAATATTATTATTATTATTATTATTAATAGATAAATGATCTGTATTAATTCCATTATTAACATATAATGAATGATTTGTATTATTTAATATTTTTTGATTTTCAATTTCTTCAATAAAAAGGGCAGATTGATCATAAAACTCTTTGGCGATATCTGTAATATAAGAATATGTATGTGGTATTTCATTTAAATAAGTTGGAAGTAATTCATTATTAGTATAAAGAGGAGTAATTTTTACGATATTAAAAAAAGTTTGTATTTCACTATTTCTAATACTTTGTATATATTTATTATCATAATTGCTAGTAATATTTAAAATAATAGTTGACTCAAACGTATTACTTGTTAAATCAATAGAAAGATTTTGCAATTTTAAATTATTATAATAAATATTAGATGTTTCATTTTCTATAATATTATTAATTAAATTATAATCATTAAATCCGATACCTATTTTTGTATGATCATCATTACCAATAAATAAATTATTATAATTATATATTAGATCATTTTTAGTAAAAGAATTATTATTATTTTTAATAATAGAATTATCTATATTTAAAGATAGTTTATCATTATATTCAATATCATTGCCAATACATATTAAATTATTTTTAGATAAGCTATTAAAATTATTATAATTACCAATAATAATTGAATTATTTAAATTATTAGCAGTATTATTATTGCCTATTATATTATTACATGATATTGGTATTTCAAATATTGAATTTATATTTGATAAAAAAATATTTGAAGTGCCAAATATATTATTATATATAGAATCCGAATTAAAAATATTTGAATAACCTATTGATATAAGATTATGAATATTGGAAATATTATTATTTAAATCGTTACCAATAATTATATTTTCACTACCATTATCTAAAAATTTTCCTGCATTTTCACCAATAATAACGGAATGTTCTATATTTTTAGAAAATTGTGCTGTATTTTGTCCTATTAAAATATTAAATTCATCTTTTGTTGAAGCAGATGGTAAAATAGTTTGACCTGCATTTTCGCCAATAACAATAGAAAATTTTTGATCGATACTAATATTATTTAAATTATTTGCATTATTATCTGTTGTACCATCAAAATTAACTCTACCACCTGTATTATAATCCATATTACTTTATTAAATCATATAAATAAATTGTTTAAACCCAAATATAAATATATTGAAAAATAATAAAGGAACAATAATATATATATATTTAATATAATTTTCAATTTTATAATGTAAATTGTTAATAATAATAAAATCTAATAAAAAATTTTCATCATTAATTATAATGTCGCTATTAATATTATGAACTAAATTATCTACAAATTTATTTTTAAAATGTTCTGAATTATCAGTTTTATAATATAACTGTAATAATTTATCATATGAATACATATTATAAAAAATAATAAATTTAATTGTTTATATATTTTAGAAAATAGAATGAAAAAAGGAGGCAGAGGTTGTGCTGTGCCAATAGAAAACGGAGAATGTAGTAAATATGTATTAGAATCATCTATAGAACCAACTAAACATACTGTATTAGATACATTACAAAGAGATTATAGTAGCCCCGGATATGAAATGCCGCAAATAGGAAATATAGATACATCATATTCATCATTTGGTTCTTTGACAGGAGGTGGTAAAAAAATAAATAAAAAAATAATAGAAAAAGTTTTAAAGAAATTATCAAGTAAATATGTTAAAAATTTAAGTACTAATATAAGAGAAGTAATAAAAAAAGAATCAAAATAATTATAACGATGGAATAATCGGATAATTTAATTCTTCGCATATATTTTTCCATATTTGATCTTGTAAATATAATTTTTCTCTGCTTTTCAATAATGGAAAATACTTAAGATATTCATTTAAACCTAAAATTTGAAAAAATTTATATAAAACATAACTATATGATAAAAAATTTTTTCTGTCTTTTGGACAATGTTTTAAAAAAGGTGCTTGAATATCCCTAAACATTAAACATAATTTTTCTTCTAATTCTGATGAAAATTGGGGAGTTGGAATACCATTTATTCTATTTAAAATATAATTTATATGTTCATAATATTTATTAATTCTTAATCTTTTTAATATTTCCCGCATTTTAGTATAAGTTATACTTTTAGTGTCTTCTATTTTTTCTTTTTTTATTTCATTTAAAATTTTTTCAAAAATTTCATCTGGTATATCGGTACTTTCTTTTCCTTGAACTTGATTACACCACTCTCTAAAATGGTTAATTCTTTTATAACTAAAATGTGATGTATCTTTCGCATTTTGTTTTAATATCGGTCTATTTTGTTCTACTAATAATAATTCTTGATATCCACATTTTTCACATATCATTATTGCTTCATGTTGTAAACAAGTCAATGAATTTTGACATTCTTTGCATATTTCTATATTTTCATTTAAATTTTTTTTTACATATTGATTGTTAGTTAATGATAAATATTCATCTACTAAACTACTTTTATCAGTATTATTGACATGTGTAACATTTTTATTATTTAAAGCATCAAGAACAGTTTTTTTTGCAAGATTATTATTTTTAGATTGATTTTCAATAATATCATAATAATTAAACAATATATCACTCGTATCTTTATAATAATCTATTTCATTATAGTTTTCTATAATTTTCAATTCTTTATTTATATTATATATATCTTCTTTGATTTTAATATTTGAATTCCACAAACTATTATATTGTTTTTTATTTAAATTATCTTTATCTTGTGATAATATTTCAATATTTGACATTATATTATTTCTATCTAAATTTAATTTATCTAAGTTAATAATATATTCATTATGTTTTTTTGATTTATTTTCAAAATCTTTAATTATATTATGATGCATCGTATCTAAAGTATATTTATCTTTATAATTTTCTGTATTATTTAATCTTTTTTTAGATGTTTTATCTTTAAACATTATTATATAACCTTTTAATAATAATTCTTTTAAGTATATTGTGTTTATCCTTATTTTTTTTTCTAATTATATAGTATAAAAAGATAAAATAACAAATGGGTGGTGGTCTTCTTCAATTGGTAGCATATGGTGCTCAAGATGTATATTTAACTGGTAATCCTCAAATTACTTTCTTCAAAGTAGTTTACAGACGTCATACTAATTTCGCAATTGAATCTATTATGCAAACTTATAATGGAACAGCGCAATACGGTAGTTCTGTAACTTGCACTGTATCTAGAAATGGTGATTTAATAAATAGAGTATATGTTGAAGCTGAATTACCCGGTTTGGGTTATGTTCAAGATCAAGCTAAAGATCATTACGTAAATTATCTTGGATTAAAATTATTAAAATCTGTAACTATTGAAATCGGAGGTCAGCAAATTGATAAACATTATGCGGATTGGATGTATATATGGAATGAATTATCTTTGCCTTCTGGTAAAAGATATGGTTATGATAAAATGGTTGGTGCAAATGGTACCGCTTTATCTACTGTTCAAGCAATCGCCTCAACTAAATTATATATTCCATTAGAATTTTGGTTCTGTCGCAATGTTGGATTAGCATTACCTTTAATCGCTCTTCAATATCATGAAGTAAAATTCAAAATTGATTTTGCTGAAAAAGATGAAGTAGCTATTAATTTTACAGCAAAAGATGCAGGAGCTAATCCCCCTACAGAACATCTACCATCTGGTAATTCTGTATCAATTGGTGATATTACTAGAGTTGATATATGGGTTGATTATATATATTTAGACACTGATGAACGTAGAAAATTCGCTCAATTATCTCATGAATATTTAATTGAACAATTACAATATACTGGTGAAGAATCATATAATACTCAAGTTAGATTAAATTTCAATCATCCTTGCAAAGAATTAGTATGGGTTTCTAAATGGCCGGGTGATAAAGGTGCTACTACTAAAAACCCGGTATTACAATGGAATAATTATTCTACAAACGATGATGTCGCTGTTGATGGCACTAATCCTGTAACTACAGCACACATTAGACTTAATGGCAATGATCGTATTGCTCCGCGCGATGGTACTTATTTTGATAAAATTCAACCATATCAACATCATACTAATGTACCAAAGAATGGCGGTATTAATGTATATTCATTTGCTATTAAACCAGAAGAACATCAACCATCGGGTACTCTCAATATGTCTCGTATAGATAGTGCCGTATTAGCATTAAAAATAGAGGATAACACTAAGAAGGCAGGTAATTTGCAAGTATTTGCTGTTAATTACAATGTTTTACGTATTTTATCTGGTATGGGTGGTCTTGCATATTCGAATTAAGTTTGTGTCTTATTTTTTTTTTCTAATTATATAGTATAAAAGAAAGTATAAATTAAAATGGGTGGCGGTCTTCTTCAACTTGTAGCTTACGGTGCACAAGATGTGTATTTAACAGGTAATCCTCAAATTACCTTTTTCAAAGTAGTATATCGTAGACATACTAACTTTGCTTTAGAATCTATCCAACAAACTTTTAATGGTTCTGTTGGTTGGGGCAATCGCGTAACTGCTACCATTTCTAGAAATGGTGATTTAATCAGCCGTGCTTATTTAGAAATGTCAACTACTGCTAGTGCTGGAATAGCCCCAATGGTTGGTTTACGCGCTATTAAATATGTTGAATTAGAAATAGGCGGTCAAAAAATAGACAAACATTATGGTGAATGGATGTATATCTGGAATGAATTAAGTATGCCTGTTGGCAAAAAACAAGCTTATTATAATATGGTTGGAGGACCCGGTGGTAGCTCAAATCCTGGTACTATGTATGTTCCTCTTGAATTTTGGTTCTGTCGCAACGTAGGTTTAGCATTACCTTTAATCGGTTTACAATATCATGAAGTTAAAGTAAATATTCAATTTGCTGATGCCGGTGATGTTGCTGGTGCTGGCACTGCTGGTGTATTAACTGCTTCCTTATGGGTAGACTATGTATATTTAGATACTGATGAACGTAGAAAATTCGCTCAATCTTCTCATGAATATTTAATCGAACAATTACAATTTACTGGAAAAGAACAAGCAAATAGAAAAATTAAATTAAACTTTAATCACCCTGTTAAAGAATTAGTATGGGTTGCCGAATGTGCTAGCAGAGACAAAGTTAATTGGTTAAATTATACTAATGATGTTAATGCTATTACTACATTCTCTGATAAAAAATATGAATCTCTCGCTAATCTTATTGGTCCAGCGGGTACGGCGACCAATTTGGTATCTAAAGCCAAACTAACACTTAATGGCAATGATCGTTTCGCTCAACGCGATGGTATGTATTTCTCTATGGTACAACCATTCCAACATCACGAAAATGTACCAAATAACGTTGGTATCAATGTTTATTCTTTCGCATTAAAACCCGAAGAACATCAACCATCTGGCACTCTAAATATGTCTCGTATTGATTCTGCAACATTAGATTTAGAATATAATGATGACGGCGATGATGTCGATATGGTATCTGTATATGCTGTAAATTACAACGTATTACGTATATTATCTGGTATGGGCGGTATCGCGTATTCCAACTAGATAAGTTATTACTTATTTTTTTTCTTAAATAATATAATAGAAAGAACTAAAATAAAATGGGTGGTGGTCTCCTTCAACTCGTTGCTTATGGTGCTCAAGATGTATATTTAACAGGTAATCCTCAAATTACCTTTTTCAAAGTAGTATATCGTAGACATACTAACTTTGCTTTAGAATCTATTCAACAAACTTTCAATGGTTCCGTTGGTTATGGACAACGTATTACAAGCACTATTTCTAGAAATGGTGATTTAATTAGTCGTGCTTATTTAGTTGTTAATACAACAGCGTCAAATTGCTGCCCCTATTACGGTTTACGTTTAGTAAAATATGCTGAAGTTGAAATTGGAGGACAAAAAATAGATAAACATTATGCTGAATGGATGTATATCTGGAATGAGTTATCATTACCGGTTGGTAAAAAAGATGCTTATTTCAGTATGGTTGGTGGAAAGGGAGGTGATATAAATGGTAATTTATATATTCCTCTTGAATTTTGGTTCTGTCGCAATGTTGGTTTAGCATTACCTTTAATTGGTTTACAATATCATGAAGTTAAAATTAATATTCAATTTGCTTCTGATACAGAATGTGTTAAAGAGGGCGGAACTCCAGAAGGATCATTTAATGCATCATTGTGGGTTGATTATGTTTATTTAGATACTGATGAACGTAGAAAATTCGCTCAATCTTCTCATGAATATTTAATTGAACAATTACAATTTACCGGCAAAGAAGTTGCTGGTAATAAAATTAAATTAAATTTCAACCACCCTGTTAAGGAATTGGTATGGACTGTACAAACTGATAGTCCAAATAATGATAATTGGTTTAACTTTACTAGTAGTGCAGCTGCTGTTACACAAGCGACATCTACTAGTTATGATGGCGTTAATGCATTAATAGGTCCGAATTCAGGTTTAACCAATACTGTTAAAGAAGGTAAATTAACATTAAACGGTAATGATCGCTTTGCTATGCGCGATGGTAAATATTTTAATTTAGTACAACCATTCCAACATCACGAAAATGTACCAAATAATGTTGGTATCAATGTTTATTCATTTGCATTAAAACCAGAAGAACATCAACCATCCGGAACTCTTAATATGTCTCGTATCGATTCAGCAACATTATCATTAGATTATGTTTCTGGTGCGGGGGGGGCAGGTAAGTCAGTTTCTATATATGCTGTAAATTACAATGTATTACGTATATTATCGGGTATGGGTGGTATTGCTTATAGTAATTAAGTTTAATTGTGGTATTGCTTATAGTAATTAAGTTTAATTATAATATTTTTTTTTCTCCTATTATATTATAAAAGTGAATTAAAAACAAATGGGTGGTGGTCTTCTTCAACTCGTAGCATATGGTGCACAAGATGTATATTTAACAGGTAATCCACAAATTACTTTTTTTAAAGTAGTTTATCGTCGTCACACTAATTTTGCGATGGAAGCAATCGAACAAAGTTTTAATGGTAATCCGAGTATCGGATCTCGCGTTAGCGTATTGGTAACACGCAATGGTGATTTAATTAATAGAATATATTTCAAGGCTACTTTAAAAAATACTTCTGGTTCAGGAACTAAATTGGCACTTGTCCCATATTATGGTTTAAGATTACTTAAAAATATCGAATTAGAAATTGGCGGACAGCGTATTGATAAACATTATTCCGAATGGTTATATATTTGGAATGAATTAAGTATGCCTATTGGTAAAAAAACCGGTTATGATGTTATGGTTGGAGGCAGTCAAAGAAATACATCTGTTCTACTTGATGGTGGCGAAGAAGTGGATGTATATATACCTTTAGAATTTTGGTTCTGTCGTAATGTAGGTTTAGCTTTACCATTAATTGCTTTACAATATCACGAAGTTAAAATTAATATAGAATATGCTAATTCTAGTGAATTAATAGATCAAACCGCTGGTAATTTTAGTTATACTGGAGATACTAAAATTGCTACTGATAATGCTAATGCTGCAAATAAAGGTGGAACATTATCAATGGAAACATCTCAATTATGGGTAGATTACATCTTTTTAGATACTGATGAACGTAGAAGATTCGCACAATTATCTCATGAATATTTAATTGAACAGTTACAATTTACTGGTGCTGACAAAATTACTGAATCATTGGGTGATGCACTTAAGAGCGTTAGAATGAATTTCAATCACCCTGTTAAAGAATTAATATGGACTATTAAACCTGACAGTAAAACTGGCCAAGGCACAACAACTTTTGGTATTGGTGAAATTGCAAATAGTGAAAGCAAACCATATTGGAATAATTTCTCAAGTGATTCATTTAATCAATATAATCACATTACATCGGATGGTGTAAGCGATGACCAAGCAGTGGCGGATACAAATGATGTACTTATTAGTTTACCAACGAATCCTGTTAGAAAAGCTAAATTACAACTTAATGGCAATGATCGTTTTTCTGAAAAAGATGGTATGTATTTCTCTGCAGTACAACCTTATCAACATCATGAAAATACTCCTAATCAATATAAATTAGGTATTAATGTATATTCATTTGCATTAAAACCAGAAGAACATCAACCATCAGGCACTCTTAATATGTCTCGTATTGATAGCGCTCATTTACAAGTAGCAAGCAGTGTAAATGGTTTAATAAGTGTTTATGCCGTTAGTTATAATGTATTACGTATATTATCTGGTATGGGTGGTCTTGCTTATTCTAATTAATTCGAAATTATTTTTATATAAATATAAAATTATATTAGATAATTAAAATATGTTTAAATATATAAAAATAATTTTATTAATTTTATATTTTAGTAATTTTAAATGTGCTAAATCTTTTATTAAACCGTATATATTTAATAATAAAAAATCAA
>JGI24539J26755_10001437_pt1 | contig 11001 bp, 4 predicted proteins | sample NorSeaMetagenome_2_FD_26755 | JGI IMG/M metagenome (IMG submission 26755)
TGTTATTTGTTATATTGCACCTTATAATTTAATGTTTTATTCCATGAATATAAAATCATTCTTATTTACACTATTGTATACTTTTTCATTTGCTTTACTTGGGCAAGAAGATTTACAAATTGTTAATAGAGATGGTCATGATATTATAAAAGGAGAATTAGTTGTTAAGGTAAAGGAAGAATTTAGAACGATATTCCTTTTAAATGATTTATCCAAAACTCCTTTAGCTACTCTAATAGCTAAGTTTTCAGTTTCAAGTGTCACTAAAAAATTTAGTAATATTTATAAACCGAGAGTAGATTTAAATAGAAACGGTTACAAATTAGTGGATTTATCTAATATCTATACAATTAAATATTTGGAAAATTTTAATGAGTTTAACGCATCTAATATTTTTCTAAGCACTGGAATGTTTGAATATGTAGAAGCTCAAATTATTCCAAATTTATTGCATATTCCAGATGATCCTAAAGTTGGATATCAATATCATTTAAGTGTTATTGATGCTTTTAGCGCTTGGGATATTCAAAAAGGTGATACAAATGTTATAATTGGAATAGTAGATACCGGTATCGATACAGATCATCCTGATTTAGTTGGAAGAATTAAAAAAAACTATAATGATCCTATAGACGGAGTTGATAATGATAATGATGGATATATAGATAATTTTATTGGCTGGGATTTAGGAGATAATGATAATGATCCCGAAACTTGGGGACATCATGGTAATCAAGTTACAGGAATGGCTGCTGCAAATACTAATAATGGAGCAAATATAGCTGCCATAGGATACAATATTATGGTTTTACCAGTTAAAATAGCAAGTAGCACCGGTAGTTTAACTGGAGCATATGACGGAATAGTTTATGCAGCAGACCATGGAGCTGACATTATCAACTGTTCTTGGGGGTCCCAAAATTCATATAGTAAGTATGGTCAGGACGTTATTAACTATGCAACAATAAATAAAGGCGCTTTAGTTGTGGCTGCAGCAGGTAATAATAACTCTACAAATTATTTCTATCCAGCTTCCTACGATAACGTACTCTCGGTTGGAGGTACAAATGCAGCAGATGAGAAATGGATTCAATCAAGTAGTGAAGGGTCTCAGTTTAATGATAAAATTGATGTAGTTGCTCCATCTCATAATGTCTTTGCCTTATGGAAAGGAGGATCCTCAGGGATTATCGGAAGAGGAACTTCATTCGCTTCTCCGATTGTAGCTGGATTAGCAGGTTTAGTTAAGTCTGAATACCCAAATGCAAGTCCTCAGAAAATTGCAGCTATTATTAAGTCATCAACAGATGATATTTATAGCTTAGGTGGTAATTCTGGATATTTAGGTATGTTAGGTACTGGACGAGTTAATGCCTATAAAGCTTTGCTACCTATTACAACACCATTCGTGAGTTATTTCAATCACGAAACAGATGATGGGTTTGATCAGAACCTTGGTCAGGGAGATACTGTTACATTATCACTTGAATTGATAAATCAATTAGCAGCCACTTCTAATATTTCTGTTTTGTTAAGATCTAATGATGGGATGTCAGAAGTTTTAGATTCAATATCTTTTATTACTACTTTAGGATCAAATGAATCAAAGAAAACAGGCTCAGATTTTAAGTTTGTAGTTTCGGGTAATCCAAGTGCAAATTCAAATGCAGTTTTCAATATAGAAGTTACTGATGGCATAAACGTTTGGTTTGATGAATTCATAGTTAAAGTGAATAAAGATTATATTGATATAGTTATAAATAACTTGGACTTAAGTTTTAATAATTATGGAAGAATTGGATATACTTTTGCAGGAAATGGGTTAGGTATAAAATATAAAGGAGGTGCAAGTTTAATTAAAGAAATGGGAGTTTTATTAGGCGCTTCAAAATCAAATGTTCTTTCCTATGAGGATTATGAGCTTTTAAATTTTAATTCTGCCACTGTTGTTTCTGGAAATGCCGATTTTACTGTAAAGGGAGAACTAGATGATTCATATGCACTTAATAAAATAGGTGTTAAGATAGATCAAATTGCTTACGCTTGGGGGGGCTCACCAAATGAAGATTATATTATTTATGAGTATATAATTAAAAATCCAACATCTTCCAATATGAAGGATATTTATTTTGGAGTATACGGCGATTGGGATATAGGAAATCCTAAAGATAATCATGCTGATTTTGACGCAACAAAAGATTTAGGATACGTTTATGAAACAGGGGGAGGATATGCTGGGATTAAAGCTTTAAGATCTAAAAAAGTGAATTATTATGCATTTGATAAATCAGGAAATAATGGCATTAATATTAAAGATGGATACGACGATGCAGAAGAATTTGAGTCAATGAGTAGTGGAATTAGTCATGTTAATGCATCTGGTGATGTATCCCATATTGTTTCGCACGGTCCTTATGATATCCTTCCCGGTGACTCAATAGTTCTTGGTTTTGCAATTGTTGCAGGCTCGGATTTAAAAAACCTTAGAGCTAATGCCCAAAATGCAGAAGTAATGTACGAAAGTTTAAGAGGTATAAATATATCTATAAATAATGTTGAAAATATAAGTTGTAATGGTCTAAATAATGGTAAAATAGATTTAGATGTTGTTTCGTTTTTTGATCCCCATACAGTAGACTGGTTTCATGATCCAAATGAAAATTCGACATCTCTGTCTGGTTTATCAGCGGGTCAATACAATGTTTCAATTACAGATAATAATGGGATTTCTAAATTAGTTAACTTTAATATTGTTGAGCCTGAAGTAATAAATGCTAATCTTATTTCAACAATTAATGCTAACTGTAACGGAAGAAAAAATGGATCTGCTAGCGTTGAAGTTGATGGAGGTACTGGTAGTTATTATTATAATTGGGGGAATCCAACTATTCCAACAATAGAAAGTCCCAATTTATCAGCAGGTAATTATGAACTTATTATAACTGACATTGCAGGTTGTAAAGATACTTTAGATGTTGAAATTGAGGAGCCTACAAGTTTGGCCGTTAAAACAGTTTGGTTAGTAAATGATACTTTAATTAATTGTGAAGGAAAAGCTTCGCTTCAGACTTCTGGAGGNGTGAGTCCTTATTCATATTCATGGAATANTAACTTACCAGTTTCCGGTGAATATATTGAAGGACTATGTAGTGGGGTCTATTCTGTAGTTGTAACGGATGCTAATAGTTGTGAATATGAACATCAAGTTGTAATAGAAGCACCTAAGCAACAAGTAGGTTTAGGTGACGATTCTATGGATGATGTTGTTAAAGATTTTAAACTTTATCCTAATCCAGCAGATGAATACCTAGTTGTAGAGTTTAAAAGTATTTTAGAAGATGATGTGTTAATTTCTGTTGTTGATATAGATGGTAGATTAATACAAATAGTTTTTGGAGATAAAGTTAATTCTCAAACTTATAAAGTAATCCTTAATACTTCTAAATATCATGTTGGTAATTATTTTATTAGAATTACAACAAATGCAGGGGCTTCAAGTTTTCAATTCGAAGTTCAACATTAAATAAACATATAATTATTTTTATTACTTTACGGTTTAAAGTACTATTTTAGTCTAAAATTATTAGAAATGGATTTAACAGGAATATTTACAATAGGTGGGAAACCAGGTTTACAAAAACTAATAGCTCAATCTCCAAACGGAGTAATTGTAGAATCTTTAAAAGATGGAAAAAGATTTAATGCTTATTCATCATATAAGATTTCATCTTTAGAAGATATTAGTGTCTATAGTTTAACTGATGACATTCCTCTAAAGGATGTTTTAACTTCGATGGGAGAAAAAAACAATTATTCTATATTAGAATTACCTTCTAAAGAAAATCTTTCTTCAGAGTTTAAAAAATACATCGACCATGATGAAGATAGAGTTTACGTTTCCGATATAAAGAAAATTTTTGGTTGGTATAATCTTTTAGTTGATGGAGGTTTTATTTTAAACTGAAACTGAAACTGAAACTGAAACTGAAACTGAAACTGAAGAAAAAATTGTTAGCTCAAAATAAGATTAAATTAACTTGATCGTTTTTTAAAGGCTGAGTAATTAATTATTACTCAGCCTTTATAATTTAAGCATTAATATAAATTTATATATGGGGCTATTTAGTGAAATGTCTATTGCGTATAATTCCTTTAAAAAAGCTCATGCTTTTATAAGAAAACATAATCTTTGGCATTTTGTACTTATTCCTGGTGTTCTTAATTTAGTGTTTTTTATCACTTTATTAATTTGGTTGGTTAAAAATGTTGGTTTTTGGGTTGATTCTTTTTTTAATTGGGAATGTANCGAAGAGGAGGGGATTACATATCTATTTTGTATCACTTTTTATAGTGCTATAATTGCAATTAAATATCTGATAGTTTGGTTTGTAAAAGCTGTTTTTATAATGTTTTACTTATTGGTCTACAAAAATATTATTTTAATAATTTATTCACCTTTTATTGCCTTTTTAATTGAAAAAGTTGATCAAAAAAATAAAGGGATTGAACTACCGTTTTATTTGCAACAATTTATTAAAGATACCGTAAGAGGTGTTAAAATTGCCTTGAGGAATATTTTAATAGAATTGCTTTGCGTTATTTTTATATTACTAATTACACTGATTCCAATAATAAATTTATTTCAACCCATTCTATTTTGGGTAGTAAGTGCATATTTTATAGGTTTTAGTATGATGGATTATTCTTTGGAAAGAAAGCAATTAACAGCAAAAAGTAGTGTGGATTATATCAAAAGTAATAAATCAATGGCAATGGGAATAGGATCAGTATTTCAACTAATGTACTTTGTACCTGTTATAGGATGGATGTTTGCACCAACATATGCTGCAGTAGCAGCTTATTTTTCGATCGAGGAATTAGAAAGAATAAAGGCTGAATGAGATATATAATTCCCTTCTTATTTTATATTGTTTTCTCCTCTAGCTGTTTTGCTCAAGGTAATTTTCCTGTTTGGGTGGAAGATTATGCATGGGGTGGAGATTCTGAAGATCATTTAATCGATTTACTTGAAGTAGATATCGANTATAGCACGGTGGTTGCAGGACATACTCTAAGTTCTAAAACTGGAGAGGTTTCAGAGTTCAATAATGGATTACAAGACTTTTGGATTGTAAAAATGGATACTTTAAAAAATATAGTATTCGATCATACTTTTGGCAGTGATACTACTGAAATATTTTCAACTTTGCTTGAAACTTCAGACGGTGGCTTTTTATTAGCCGGTTCTTCGGTAGGAGGAATAAATGGAGATAAATCAGAAGATTCAAAAGGAGGCTTTGATTTTTGGATTGTAAAAATCTCTAAGAATGGAACTTTCCAATGGGATAAAACTATTGGTGGTTCAAAAGATGATTTCTTAAATTCAGCAGTGTTAACAAATGATGGAGGTTATCTTTTAGGCGGTGTTTCANTGTCAAATGCATCTGGAGATAAATCAGATAATTCCTNTGGTAATGAAGATTATTGGCTGGTAAAAGTTAATAGTATTGGNGATTTTGTTTGGGACAAATCATTTGGAGGAGATTCTACAGATATTCTGAAAAATATTGTCTTTGAAAATAACGAGATTATTCTAGGAGGTTCTTCTGTTTCCGACTCAAGTGGTCTGAAAAGTAGTGATTCATATGGAGGTTTCGATAATTGGATTTTAAAACTTTCTAACACGGGAATAATTATAGATCAGTGGACTTACGGAGGTGTTAAAGATGATTTTTTAGAGGAAATTAGAGTTCATACTAGAAAGAAAGCATTTTGGATTGGAGGGACATCATATTCAGGAGTAGGTGGTAATAAACTTAGTCCAAACTTCGGGAAAGGAGACTTCTGGGTTTTTTCTATTAATAGCAGTGGTTTCAAATTATTAGATGAAACATTTGGTTCTCCGCAAAACGATGTTTGTAAAGATTTAGAAGTTTCTTTGGAAGGTTCTGCAATTGTTGCAGGGTTTTCAAGTGCTTCAGGTGGTAATAAACTATCGGGAAGTAATGGAGGTGAAGACTTTTGGATTATTAAAGTAGATACTAATGGGGGCAAGTATTGGGATGAAAATTATGGAGGTGTAAATAACGACTCTTTACAAGCTATTTTTATTAGATGCGATAGGGGGCTTTTAGTTGGAGGACATTCTTTATCCGGAATTTCAGGTGATAGGACTCATTACAACAGAGGCATGAATGATTATTGGGCTTTTCGTCTAGCTATTCCAACAAGGCCTTATTTTAAAGCCTCTAACATTTGTTCGGGTGTTCCTCTCAAATTTTATGATGAGAGCGATGTTTGGCCAGATACTTGGGCTTGGGATTTTGATGATCCAATATCGGCTAATAATAATTCTGTAGATCAGCATCCGATTCATACGTATAGTAAAGCAGGAACATATAATGTGAAAATGACAATAAAAGAAGGATGTCAAAATGATACTAGCATCGTTAGGGTAATTAATGTTTATGAAAATACAGTTTTAGGAAATTTAGATTTGGGTGATGATTTTAGTGTCTGTGAGGGGACTGTTTTTGATCTTTATAATACTGAAGATGATATAGTTGGAGTTAAGTATTCATGGAATACAGGTGATACAACAAGTGTTATTAAAAAAGATTATTCGGGAGTCTTTACCTTAAAAATGTCAGATAGGAATTGTTCTGTTTTTGACTCCGTAGAAGTAGGTGACTGTCCAACTATTTTTGTTCCTAACACCTTTACTCCAAATTCTGACGAATTAAATGATGTGTTTAGAATGGAAGGTTTTGGTATAGATCAATTTAAACTTTTGATTTTTAATAGATGGGGACAATTAATTTATAAATCTAATGATATAGAAGAAGGTTGGGACGGGAAAGTAAATAGCAGAGATGCTCAGATTGATGTTTATGTGTATAAAGTTACATACAAAGGTATTGGAACTTCCGTTAAAAATAAGATTGGACATATATCCTTAATTAGATGATAACTTATTCAAATTGGCATGCTTTTTACTTTCATAATTCATCAATTTTTTTAAATTTGTTAAATCTAGATATAAATAACATAGACTTATAAAAAATTCAAGTTGTTTAATCTAAAATATAAAAAAATAATCATGAGAAAAGTTATAGGATTGTTCTTATTTATGGTTGTCTTAAGCAATGTTGTTTTTGCTCAAGAGAAGTTTACAACTAAGGAAAAAAGAATACTTATAGAGGCTAATTCCGTTTTTATTAGTGCATACTTTGACGAAGCATTACAATTGTATAAAAAAGTTTATAATAAGCATACTTCAAATGCTAATCTTACGTCTAAGATTGGCTTGTGTTATTTAGAATTGGATCAAATTGAAGATGCTTTAAGTTATTTTGTTGATGTTAATGCTGGTGCTTTAAAGAAAAAAGAGTTGATTTTTCATTTTGGTTACGGCTCTGCACTTCATAAGACTGGTGATTTTTTAGGAGCTTTGGAAAAGTACACTACTTTTAAACAAGTTGGTAAAAAAGCTGATGTTAAATTTTATAACGTTGATAAGTATATTTCTCAAGTTAATTATGCTCTAAGTGTTATTGATAAACCCGTTTCAGCTACGGTTACTAGTATCGGAGATTCGATTAATTCAGGATACGATGATTACCATCCTTCTGTAACTGCTGATGGTAAAACATTTGTATTTACTTCAAGGAGATCGGGTTCTAAAGGAGGAGAACTATTGTCAGATGGACAATATTATGAAGATATTTATGAAGCAAGTTGGAACTCAGAATTTCAGGCCTGGGGAGAATCAAGACCTGTTGAAGGCGCTTTGAACTCTAAAGAATTTGATGCTAACTGTAGTATAACTCCTGATGGTTCTAGTATTTTGGTTTATAGAAATTCATCAGAAGTAAATAAAAAGTTTATTGCTCCAGTAGGAGGAGGAGATATTTATATTTCAAAGAAAGGTTCAACTGGGCGTTGGGGTTCGCCTAAGCTTATTGAAGGTATTAACTCTTCAGCATTTGATAACGGCGCATGCATAACTGGTGATGGGAAAACTATGTTTTTTATTAGTAACAGAGATGGTGTTTTGGGAGGTAAAGGATCTCAAGGTGGTAAAGATATTTGGTTTGCGAAAATGCAAGAAGATGGTATTTGGGGAAAGCCTGAAAATATTGGGAGATTAATTAATACTGAATACGATGAAATTAGTGTTTATATTCATCCAAATGGTAAAACATTATTTTTTGCTTCTAATGGACATGATAATGAAAATATTGGAGGATTTGATATTTTTAGAACTACTATTGATGTGAATGGAAAATGGACAAAACCTGTAAATTTAGGTTACCCAATAAATACACATCGTGATGAAAAAGAATTTATATTAAGTACTGATGGGAAAGTTGGTTGGATATCCTCTAAGCGAGAAAAAGGTAAATTAAACATGGATATTTATCAGGTTGATTTAGCAAATTATAATGTTCTTACTGGTGAAAGCAAACAACTTTCAATTGTTAAAGGAAATGTTATGGATCAATCAACTGATTTACCACTGAAAGCTAGCGTTGTTTTTAAGGAAACAGTTTCTGGAGAACAATTTGAGGTTAATTCCTCAGAAGATGGCTCATATTTTAATACATTAGTTTCTCATAAAACTTACGAGATATCTGTTAAGCATAAAGGATATAGAGACTTTACTTCAACGGTTACAGTTAAAGCACCTAAAGCTAAAAAAANTAAGCGAAGAAGAAGGACTAATAATAGAAAAGGAAAGAANGTAAAAGCAAGGAAAAACACCGCTATACATACTGTTGTAAAGGATNTTAAATTAGAAAGGTTGATTCCAATTAATGTTGTTAGTAAGGACTTATTTAAAACTCAAATGATCTCTTTCAAGAAAAATGAGGATGGTTATGAAATNAATACTTTTTCAAAAGGTATCTTGGATATGTTCGCNGAACAGCAAATTCGTGCTAAGGAANTAGTTCTTGGTATCAATGGTCATTTTAGTGAAGGAGAGGATGCTAATATTAAAAGTAAAAATTTAGCAGATCAGGTAGTTAATTATATGGTAAGTAAAGGTGTTGATAAGTCTAAATTAAAAATCACCTACATGGGGGATACACAACCTGTTGCAAGTAATGATAATGAGGTTGGTAGAACAGCAAACCAAAGAGTTGAAATTAAAATTATACTTTAAGTTTTGAATATATTATTTTAAAGGCCATCCGATTTTATTGGGTGGCCTTTTTTTTTATATTCTAGTATGTTTTATTTGATAATATTAAAAAATAATTNAGATGAAGATTGCTTTAATTAATTTGCATGGACTAGTAAAAGGAAGTGGGCTCGAAATAGGTCGTGATGCAGACAACGGAGGTCAGACAAAATATGTCTTTGAATTAGCAGAGAATCTATCAATGCATCAAGATGTAGAAAAAATTTATATTTTCACTAGAAAAATTAAGAACTCTGATGTGTCCGAAGAATACGGCTCAACGATTGAGGAACTTAATCCTAAGTTTGAAATTAGAAGAATTGAGTTTGGAGGATTAAAGTATATGAAGAAAGAAGAGCTTTGGGCTCATTTAGATGAATTTGTAGAAAATACGATTAAACACATAAGTGAATATAAATTATCACTTGATTGGTTGCATTCTCATTATGGTGATGCCGGTTACGCTGCCACTCAACTATCTNTAAAACTTAATATACCATTTGCACATACAGGTCATTCACTTGGAGTTGCAAAAAAAGAAAAAATGATAGCAGCTGGAATGACAGAATCTGAAGCTGAGGAAAAGTTTAAATTTAAGCAAAGAATAAGTGCAGAAGAAGGCGCGCTAGCCTTAAGTGAGTTTATTGTTACATCTACCTACTTAGAGATTGGAGATTGGGAAAAATATAATAATTACGATAAAGCTCAATTTCATATTCAACCTCCGGGTATTGACATAGAAAAGTTTAGTCCATATTATATTAANGAGTTTCAAGAGGATGAAGAGTATGTGAAATTNCAGAGAAGATATTGGGTTGGTCAAAATATAGAAAAGTTTCTTACTAATCCTAGTAAACCTGTTATTTTAGCACTTAGCCGTCCTGATAGAAGAAAAAACTTACATAAACTGATAGAGGCTTATGGGAAAGATAAAGAGCTACAAGCATTAGCTAATTTAGTGATTTTTGCAGGTATAAGAAAAGATATAAATTCCATGCCTGAGGCTGAACAAGAAGTCCTTACAGAATTATTGCTTTTAATGGATAAGCATGATTTGTATGGTAAATTAGCAATTCCCAAAAGGCATGATATCGAAAATGAGGTTGCTTTAATATACCAGTACTGTGCAAATAAAAGAGGTGTTTTTGCAAATATATGTTTACATGAGAATTTTGGATTAACAACAATTGAGGCAGGAGGAACTGGTCTACCTGTTGTTATTACCAAAAACGGAGGTCCATCTGAGATAGTTCCAAAGATGAAAAATGGATATTTAGTAGATCCAGATGATCAGGATGACATTACAACTAGCATAAAACGCATACTAACGAGTGAAGAGCGGTGGAGGAGATATAGTGATAATGGTATTATAAGTACAAAAAAACATTACAGTTGGGCATCTCATATCGAAGTATATGTTAGTTGGGTTCAAGAAAGTTTAAATAGAACTGAAGCTAAAACAGCTAAAGAATTAAATGTTCCAAAAGCAAATATCGATCGTTTAAAAAAGGCTAAAAGTTTAATAATTACAGATATAGATGGTACTTTGATATCACCAGAGCATGGAGATCCAGGTGTTGAAGAACTTAAAAAGTATTTAAAGAATAAGCCTAAAGATGTATGTTTTGCATTGGCTTCAGGTAGAAATTTTGATTTAATAAAGGAAGTTGTTGATGATTATGACTTAGATATTGATTTTATGATTTCTTCAGTAGGTTCTGAAATTTATTATGATACTTCTTTAGAATCAAAGGATGAAGATTGGAGTGCATATTTAGAATTTAAGTGGGATCGCGAAAAAATAATCGAACAACTAA